>ENA-ORNY01000136-ORNY01000136.1-human-gut-metagenome-genome-assembly--contig:-NODE-136-length-59538-cov-16.514920_pt1 | contig 59538 bp, 53 predicted proteins | sample MGYA00242122_ERZ509036 | MGnify/ENA primary metagenome ERZ509036 (study PRJEB26280, sample SAMEA2338696) | human gut metagenome | biome: human gut; feature: human-associated habitat; material: faeces... | reverse complement strand
CGCCAATTCCCTCATCGGCCAGGGCTTCCGGCCGGAAAAGGACATTTATTTTGCCTTCTCCGGCGGCGATGCGGAAACACTCGGTGCGGGTCCGTCGCTGATGTTCATTACCATACCCAAGGTTTTTGCAAGCATGGGGCTCGGAACCTTTGCCGGAATCATATTTTTTGTTCTGGTTCTTTTTGCCGCACTCACAAGTTCTATCGCTTTGACCGAAAGCGCGGTTTCTACATTTGAGGATGAATTTAAGTGGAACAGAAAAAAATCCACGGTCATCATCGGCATTATTATGATAGTGCTCGGCAGTCTTTCAGCCCTCGGGTACGGCCCCCTTGCCGACGTAAAAATACTCGGCATGCAGTTTTTGGACTTTTTTGACTTTTTGACAAACACCGTTATGATGCCTGTTGCTGCCATAGCAACCTGCCTGCTTGTGTCAAAGGTCGTCGGCGTGAAGCGCATTGAGGACGAGGTGACGCAATGCGGCGGAAAATTCCGCAGAAAAAAGATATTCTGCTTTATGATTAAATATTTGTGCCCGATTTTTGCAGGTCTTATTTTGATAAGCTCCGTGGCAAATGCTTTCGGCTGGATTTCTATGTGATTTTCTGCCGAATTTCGGCTTTGTATCGGGCATAATAAATTAAAGATGACAAAACATTATAAAAAGGTGCTGATTTTATGTGTACGGCAGCAACATACAAAACAGAGGATTTTTATTTTGGCAGAACTCTCGACTATGAATTTTCTTACGGCGACGAAATAACCGTAACTCCTCGTAATTATCCCTTTAACTTCAGACACATGGGGCTTTGCGAAAGTCACTATGCGATGATAGGCATGGCTCACGTTGCAGACGGCTACCCCCTTTATTATGACGCGGTGAACGAAAAGGGGCTTGGTATGGCAGGTCTTAACTTTGTGGGCAATGCCGTTTATGCCGAACTTTCGGACGGTAAAGAAAATGTTTCTCAATTTGAGTTTATTCCGTGGATTCTCGGCAAATGCGCCTCGGTCAAAGAGGCTCGCGCCGCAATCGGCAAAATGAACATTGTAGGCACTGCATTCAGTGAAAAACTGCCGTCCGCACAGCTCCACTGGCTCATTGCGGACGAAAACGAGGCAATCACCGTTGAATCGACCGCTTCGGGGCTTAAAATTTATAACAACCCCGTCGGTGTACTCACCAACAACCCGCCGTTTGACGTGCAGATGCTCATGCTCTCAAGCTATGCCGGAGCTTCTTCAAGGCAAATTCAAAACAGATTTTCGGAAAAAATAGACTTTGATTTTTACAGCAGAGGAATGGGCGCAATGGGTCTGCCCGGCGACCTCTCTTCGACATCGCGCTTTGCAAGAACCGCTTTTGTTAAAATGAACTCCGTCTCCGGCAGCGGCGAGGAGGAAAGCGTCAGCCAGTTTTTTCACATTCTCGGCGCGGCAGAGCAGCAAAGGGGCTGCTGCGAATTGCAGGACGGCAAATTTGAGATAACCATATATACCTCTTGCTGCAATGCCCGCAAGGGGATTTATTACTACACAACCTATGACAACCATCAAATATCGGCTGTTGATATGCACAAAGAAAATCTTGACGGCAGCACTCTTGCACGTTTTGCACCCGTTACGGGCGAGCATATCAATTACCAAAACTGAATGGGATGTAAAAAATTTTATGTTTTATACTACGAACAAACTTCGCCGCTAAACGTACTTCTGTACGCCTTCGGGCAGACAAAATCAAGAGCGTTGCCTTGATTTTGCTCAGCTTGTCCGTTCTCCATCTTTTTCTTATCCCCTTAAAAAAGGCTGAAAAAAACTTTCGTTTTTTTCAGCCTCTTTTTTTGCAAAACGTATGAATTTTGCGCGTTTTTTCAACTCTAAAGCCCTATAAAACAGTTGTTTTGTGCGTTTTACTGTGATATAATAGTAATTACTACGATTAGTCACGGAGGTTTTTTAAATGATCTACGATGTTGCCGTTGTGGGCGCAGGCGTAATCGGCTCGCTTATTTCAAGAGAGCTGAGCCGCCGCAACATTAAAATTGCTCTTATCGAAAAATGCAACGATTTGGCAATGGGCACCTCAAAAGCCAACAGCGCAATAGTTCACGCGGGCTTTGACGCAATGCCCGGCACATTAAAAGCTCGTTTTAATGTTAAGGGAACAGAGCTGATGCCGGAGCTTTGCAAAACTTTAAATGTTCCGTTCAAAAATATCGGCTCGCTTGTTGTCGCTTTTTCTGACGAAGAAACAGACACTCTGCATGAGCTTTTGGAGAGAGGACGAGCCAACGGCGTCCCCGGCCTTGAGATATATGACAGGGAGAAGCTTAAAAAGGCCGAGCCGCAAATCAGCGACGAGGCAAAGGCTGCACTTTGGGCTCCCTCCGCAGGCATAGTCTGCCCTTATGAGCTGACCGTTGCCGCGGCAGAAAACGCAGTCACTAACGGCACGGAGTTTATTCGCAACTTTGCCGTTCAAAAAATAGATTATGACGGTGAAAAATTCACGCTTCACAGCGAAGACGGCACCGTTTTTGCAAAATACGTTGTAAATGCCGCAGGTGTTTTCAGCGACGAAATTGCAAAGCTTATAGGCGACGACTCAATAAGCATCACCCCGAGAAAGGGCGAATATATGCTTTGCGACAAAACGGTCGGCACACTCGCAAAGCACACAATATTCCAGTGTCCGTCCAAAATGGGCAAGGGCGTGCTCGTCACCCCAACCGTTGACGGTAATTTGCTCATAGGCCCCAGCGCATTGGATATTGAGGACAAAACCGATGTTTCCACCACCTCCGCAGCTCTTTCCGATATTCTCGTCGCTGCCAAAAAGTCTGTTCCCTGCCTTACAACAAGAGAGGTTATAACCTCTTTCGCAGGTCTCAGAGCGCATTGCGACAAAGACGATTTCATCATAGAGCCGAGCAAGAAAAACGAGCGTTTCTTTAATGTTGCGGGCATTGAATCCCCCGGTCTTTCAGCCGCTCCGGCAATAGCGCAGTACGTCGCCTCGGAGCTTGCAAAGGCTCTCGGCGCAGAGGAAAAAGCGGATTTCAAACCCGAAAGAGAAGCCCCCGTTCGCTTCAGACACATGAGCAATGAAGAGCGCAAGGCTCTTATCGCTAAGAACCCGTCATACGGCAGGATAATTTGCCGCTGCGAAACAATAACCGAGGGCGAAATTCTTGATGCCATCCGCGCTCCGGCAGGTGCGAGAGACGTTGACGGCGTTAAGAGAAGAACAAGAGCCGGCATGGGTCGCTGTCAGGGCGGCTTCTGCGGTTCAAAGGTTGTTGAGCTGCTTGCAAACGAGCTTGGCGTTGAGATAAACGAAATCACCAAATTCGGCGGCGATTCCAAAATCCTTTATGAGAGAACGAAGTGAGGGTGAAAATATGCTTAATTATGATATAGTTGTTATCGGCGGAGGGCCGGGGGGTATGCCTGCCGCTCTCAAGGCAAAGGAATGCGGAGTTGACAGCATACTTATCCTCGAAAGAGCCGAAACTCTCGGCGGAATTTTGGAGCAGTGCATACATACGGGCTTCGGGCTTCACTACTTCGGCGAGGAGCTTTCGGGTCCCGAATATGCAGACAGATTCATAAAGCTCGTCAACGAAAAAGGCATTGAATACAAAACCGACACCATGGCGCTTCAGATAACCGGTGACAACAAGGTTTATGCCGTCAACAAAGAAGACGGACTGCTTGAAATTCAGGCAAAAGCAATTATTCTTGCAATGGGCTGCCGTGAACGTCCCAGGGGCGCACTCAACATTGCAGGCACAAGAGCCTCCGGCGTTATGACTGCCGGCACGGCACAAAAATATGTCAATATAGACGGCTATATGCCCGGCAAAAAGGTCGTCATACTCGGCTCGGGCGATATCGGCCTTATCATGGCTCGCCGCATGACCCTTGAGGGCGCGGAAGTCAAGGTAGTCTGCGAGCTTATGCCCTATTCCAGCGGCCTGACGAGAAACATCGTCCAGTGCCTCAACGATTTCGATATCCCCCTGCGTCTGAGTTGCACCGTTATCGAGGTTCACGGCAAGGACAGAGTCGAGGGCGTTACCATCGCCGATGTCGACGAGAACCGCAGACCCATCAAGGGCACGGAGCAGTATATCGAATGCGACACTCTCATGCTTTCGGTCGGTCTTATCCCCGAGAACGAGCTTACCAGAGCTGTCGGCATCCAGCTTGACCCCGTCACCAACGGCGCCGTGGTCGACGAATTCAGAGAGACCTCCCACAAGGGCGTTTTCGCCTGCGGCAACGTGCTGCACGTCCACGACCTTGTCGACTATGTTACCCTCGAGAGCCAGACGGCCGGCGAGGGCGCGGCAAGATATGTGCTCGGCAAGACCGGCGAGCATGAATACGTCAAGACCAAGGGCGTGAACGGCGTGCGCTACATAGTGCCTCAGAAGGTCGATATCAAGAATGACGACGATGTGAAGCTCTACTTCAGAGTCGGTCAGACTTATAAGAACGCCAAGGTCGTCGTTAAATATAACGGCGAAGAGATCCTCAGCCGCAAGAGACCCAGACTCGCCCCCGGCGAAATGGAAAACGTCGTTATCAAGAACGACGTGCTCAAGGGCTTTGCAGCCGACGGCGTTATAGAAATTTCGGTGGAGGGTTGATTTATGCAGAAAAATATTATTTGCGTGGCCTGCCCCATGGGCTGCGGCATAACCGTTGAACTCAGCGACAGCGGTGAGATACTTTCCGTCACGGGCAACACCTGTAAGAGAGGCGACGACTATGCAAGAAGCGAATGCACCAATCCCGTCAGGAGCCTTGCGACTACCGTTAAGGTCGACGGCGGCATTCACAATGTGGTCCCCTGCAAATCGGCGGGTCCCCTGCCCAAGGGCATGATCATGGACTGCATGAAGGCGGTCAACGCCGCGGAAGTCAAAGCGCCCGTCAAGCTCGGCGATATCCTCATTGAGAATATCTGCGGCACTGGAGTAAACATCGTGGCTACCAACCACTGCCCCTGCAAGTAAGGCTTTTTAAGTCCTTCGGCACGCCGAAAATCAGCTTTTTCGGCGTGCCTGTTTTGCGCCCTTTTGAGCGGCGGATTTAATCGTATGTCACGGGGTCAAATAGTAACAAAATTTGTTACTGAATTTTAACAGTTTTTTAATTGAATATGAGAATTGTTTAAGGTAAAATTAGTTTACAAAACAGTGTGGGGATGTATATATTATGCAGAAGAGTTCTATAGTCAAAATAATTTTGTCAATTCTCGCCGCAGCGGCAATCATTTTCGGAGTTGTCGTCGGCATTAAACATATATCGGATAATAAAAAAGAGGATACAAGCGGCACTTCGACCTCACAGAGCGGCGAATCCTCCTCAGATGAATCGGGCACCGCCGATCAGGCTCAGGCCTCAACGGCGGGCGAGACCGAGACCGAGACCGAAACCACGGCGGCCGCAACCACAAAGGCGGATAAAACGACCACAGACAAACACACAAAGCCGCCCAAGACGCCGAAGACCACCAAGACGCCGAAGACCGAAAAGACCACCAAGCGCAGCGGCTCATCAGGCGGCAAAGAGACCATGACCTATCACGACATGGATTACTCCTGCTTCGATGACTGCGCCTTTATCGGTAATTCGCGAGTGCTCGACCTCAAGAATTACGGCCTTGCCGAGAATGTCTATGCGAGCGTCGGTTTGACGGTCGACACGGTATTCACCGAGAAAGCCTCAGGCAGCAGCGTCGTTATAATCGACGAGCTCAAGGGCAAGCATTTCAAGAAGGTTTTCCTGATGTTCGGCGATAACGAATGCGGCTGGCCGAATACAAGCGTTTTCATCAAGAGATACGCCAAGGTAATAGCGGCGGTCAGGGAGAGAGTGCCCGAAGCGGAGATCTATCTGCAATCCGTGCTGCCCATCAGCAGAGCCGCCGACGCAAAGAACGAATACGGCTGCAACAATGCGGCGATAAAAAAAGTCAACGAAGCGATAAAGCAGCTCGCCAAGGATGAAGGCGTGCGTTACATAAACCCCGCCGCCTCAATGACCGATTCCCAGGGCTTCCTGCCCGACGAAGCGGCGAGCGACGGAGTGCATCTGAGAAAGAAATACTGCCGCATCTGGCTCAACTACTTAGCTGATAATATGTGATATGGGGGAAGATATGATGAAGAAATTTATGGCGCTTATACTTGCCGCGATCATTGCGGCTCTGCTTTGCAGCTGCTCCGGCGGCAAGACCCTGCCCGATGCCCCGACTCTGGCGGCGGCTCTCGCAAGCGGACTTGATTTTGACGAAGAGCTTGAGGACAGCGGCGCAGATATCGCCTACTCCTTCTACGGCGTCGACGAGGCTCAGTGCAAGAGCGCGGCTCTCTATAAAGGCAGCAGCGCGTCGGTCGACGAGGTCGCCGTATTTGAATGCGTTGACGCCGACGCAGCGAACGCTGTCGCAGCCCTTGCGAGCGAGAGGCAGCAGTATCTGCACGACGGCTACAGCAACTACGGCCCCGAGCAGGTGCCGAAGATTGATTCGGGCGTTATCAAGGCAGTCGGCAACACCGTTATATTCTGCATCAGCAACTCACCCGAGAAGATAGATTCGATCATAGACGCGTCCCGCAAATAATCACGGAGAAGTAATTTATGGTTTTTTCTGATTCCGTTTTCCTCTTCATGTTTTTGCCGCTGACGCTTGCCGTCTATTACGCGGTTCCGTTCGCTTTCAAAAATACAGTTTTGTTTCTTACCGGCTTGCTCTTTTACGCATGGGGCGAGCCGGTTTATGTGCTTATAATGCTGCTCTCCACCGCCATCGACTACTGCGCCGGGCGGTTAATGGATCGCTTTGATTCAAACAAAAATATACGCAAGGCTACTTTGCTCGTATCGGTGGTGATGAATCTCTCGCTGCTCGGTATATTCAAATACGGCAGCTTCTTCATCGGCAGCGTGAACGGCATATTCGGCTCGGCTATCCCCGACCCCGGCCTGCCGCTCCCGATAGGCATCAGCTTCTTCACCTTCCAGTCGATGTCATACACCATCGACCTCTATCGCAGGAATATCAAGGTGCAGAAGAATTTCATCGACTTTGCCGCCTTTGTCACCATGTTCCCGCAGATAGTGGCGGGGCCGATAGTCCGCTATGAGGATGTCTCGGCTCAGCTCGCCTGCCGCAGGATCGACCTCAGGAGCATGAGCGACGGCATAACCAGATTCGTCTGCGGCATGTGCAAAAAGGTGCTCATTGCGAACTCTATAGGTGCGCTTTGGACTGACGTCAAGGCGCAGGACTACGCCTCCATGCCCGCCGCCACGGCTTGGCTCGGCATTGCGGCGTTCACCTTGCAGATATACTTTGATTTCTCGGGCTACAGCGATATGGCGATAGGCCTCGGCAAGATGCTGGGCTTCGACTTCCCCGAGAATTTCCGCTATCCTTACAATTCAAAGAGCGTCGCCGAATTTTGGCGCAGGTGGCATATCACGCTCGGCGACTGGTTCAAGAGCTATGTCTATTTCCCGCTCGGCGGCAGCAGAGGCAGCACGGCGGCGACGATACGCAACACCCTCATCGTGTGGCTGCTCACCGGTCTTTGGCACGGTGCAAGCTGGAATTTCATCCTCTGGGGTCTTTATTACGGCGTGCTTATAATACTTGAAAAATTCGTATTCAGGCGCCTGCTCGAACGCACTCCGTCCGCCCTACGGCACATTCTCACGATGCTTGCCGTCGTATTCGGCTGGGTTATATTCGAGATAACCTCCCCTGCCTCGGAACTTGAATTCGTCAAGGCGATGCTCGGCTTCGGCGGCTCGTTTGCGAATTCGTTCACGCTCAATGCGCTGCACAATTACGCTGTCACATTCATCGCGGCAATCGCAATCTCCACGGGCATCCCGCTGAAAATTTGCAAGAAGCTGCCCGAGAAGCGCGCGGACACCCTCTCACTCGTAGGCGAAGCTGCGGGCATGACCGCCTGCATAGCCTGCCTTGTTGACTCGGGCTACAACCCGTTCTTATACTTCAATTTCTAAGGGGGTGCAGGTATGAAAACAAAGCTTCTCAGAATTATACTATTTTTCCTCGTGATCCTCATCATCCCTGCTTTCACCCTTTTCGGCAAAAAAGAGAGCGTCAGCTACAACGAGAATAAAACGCTTGCCGAGATGCCGAAGCTCAACTTTGAGAGCTGGAAAAACCGCACCTTTATGGACGGGTTGAGCGACTTTTTCTCCGACCATTTCGTCTGCCGCGAGGGCTTCATCAGGCTCAAAAACACCGCCGACAAGCTGATAGGCAAGGATGAGATAAAGGGCGTTTATGAATTTAACGGCTCGCTCATACAGCTTTTTCGCAACGGAACGCCGAATATAACCGACCGAAACCTGCGCACGATCAATTCATTTGCCGAGAAAGCGGGCGAAGCTCCCGTGTATTTCGTTCCGGTCGTGACGGCGCAGGAGAAATTCAAGGCGGAGCTGCCGAAATATCTTGACCTTGACGACGAGGGCGAATACATCGCCTACTGCAAGAGCAAGCTCAAGGGCGTTGAAACTCTCGATATCAGCGAAGCGGTGCTCGGCGAGGATTACGCCTATTACCGCACCGACCACCATTGGACATCCAACGCGGCATACGCCGCTTATCTTGCGCTCGGTAAGCCTCTGAGCTACGAGCCGAGGGAGCTTGAGCCTCAGGTGATGAGCGACAGCTTTAAGGGCACTCTTTACTCCAAAACGCTGAACGAAAGCATCAAAGCGGATGAGATCATCCGTTACGGCGGCGAAAGTCGGGCGACCCTCACCGTCGGCGGCAAGAGCAGCCCGCTTTATTGCCCTGAACGCCTTGACGAGAAGGATAAGTATTTATACTTCCTCGGCGGCAATTACGGCATATGCACCGTGACGAACGAAAAAGTTCAAGGCGGCAAGCTGCTGATGATAAAGGACAGTTACGCTAACTGCCTTGTTCCCCTGCTGGCAGAGCATTTCTCCGAGATAACGCTGATCGACACGAGATATTGCAGCCAGGGCGACATCGCCTCGCTCGACCTTGCGGGATATGACGAGATAGTCGTTCTCTTCAATGTCAGCGGCTTCTCACAGGAGCGCAGCCTTTCGCTGCTCGACATGATCAAATAATTAAATAAAGCTGCGGGCTGCTGCCTGTGATTTCGGTCACTTGCAGCAGCCCGCATTTTATATCCTAAAGCCTAAAAATGCCCCGCTTCGAGGCGGGGCATCAGCTTATGTGTAATTGATAAATAGTGAGAAGTGCATTATCGCCACGGCGAGAAGCCCTTCGGCGAGGAACAGCTTCCAGGTGTATTTCAGCCATTTGCCGTAGGAGATATTGACAAGGCCTATGGCGATTATCATTATGCCGCTCGTGGGGTAAAGGATATTTGTGAAGCCGTCGCCCATGCAGAATGTTAGCACCACGGAATTGCCCGAGATGCCGACAAGCTGTGCAAGCGGGGCAACTATCGGCATTATGAGGAACGCCTTCGCCGTGCCCGAGCCGATGAAGAATTCGAGCACCACGACGAACGCAAAAAGCATCAGTATCGCCGCATAGGGCGAGACGCCTTGGATAAGCCCGTAAACATAATTGAGGATGGTATGGACTATCATACCCTCTTTGAGGATATAGGTTATCGCAAGGATAAAGAATATCAGCGGGATCGCGGGGGCAATGGTCTTAATGCCCTTGCCGAAGCTCTTAAAGAGCTGCTTGCCCCTAAGCCCCGAGAGGTAGCCCGCGATAAGGCCGCCCGCCGTGAAGAGCACCGCCATGCCAGGCATTGAAATATAGCCGCTCATGTCGAGCAGGAAATCGACTATAATGCACACAAGCACGCCGCTCACGCACAGCACAAAGGCTTTGGTCGCCTTTTTAATATTCCCGTCGGCAAGTATCTCCAAGCCGTTATCGAGCTTATACTTCTCGCGCAGAGCCTTATCCGTCTCGTAGCAGATGGATTTCTCCGGGTGCTTCTCGATCTTCTTAGCATAGCTGATTATAAAAGTGATGAGAACGAGATAGACGAGGACGAATACGATTATCCTCAGCCACAGACCCGAGAAAACGGGAATGCCCGCGAGCTTCTGCACCGTAACGACGTTGAACGGATTAAAGGTCGCAGCCGTGAAGCCGAACGCCACGGCGATAAGGCTGATACTCAGGCCGACGAGCGAATCCCAGCCGAGCGCCAGAGCAATCGCGGCGCAGATGGGCACAAGGGTGACGGATTCCTCAAGAATGCCCGCCGTTGAACTGAGAAGCATACACACAAAGACCATCATGCAGAGCAGGAAATATTTTTTCTTCTCAAACTTCTTGATGATGACAGCCATTATGTATTTGAGCACTCCCCGCTCGTCGAGGATGAGGAAAGTGCCGCCTATCAGGACGATAAAGAGTATTATGGCAAGACCCGTGGTGACATTCTCGTCGCCGAAAAGGAGCACAAGCGACAGAGCTATCTTCCATATTGGCATTTTATAATTGATTTTATGATATGTGCCGTCGATAACCATGCCGCTGACATCGGTCGCCGTGTCATCATCGACGGATTTCACGGGCTTGATATTGACCCCCTCCGAGTCGAGCAGGGCGAGATATTCGCCGAAGCCGAGCGATTTCTCCTTATCGACCTCATATTTCGCCTCGGCATCGGGGATGGCTACTATCGTGCCGTCGGTGAGCTTATAGGTGTTCTCGGGGTAAACATAGTATTCGCCCCTCGGCATCACCTGAGTGAGCACGCCCGCAAAAGCCATTATCGCGACAAGCAGGATGCATATGCCGATTATTGATTTCTTGTTGAGCTGCAAGCCCGAGGAGGAGTCGCCCTCGGTCTGCTTCTTTTGCTTAACGGCCTCAGCCATTTGCCTCGCCTCCGTCTATCAGATTGCGTTTGGTATTCACGATAAAATCCTGTATATTGGTCACAACGCCCGTGGCGCTGAGACTGCCCCTGTCCTTTAGCTTGTTGACGGCGAATTCGGAGATATCCACCACATAGAAATAGACGGGGCGCACCTTGCCGCCGACCACCTGATATGACGGGGTCATGTTGCCCGTGGCTATCGTGTGGAGCTGAGTCGCAAGGGCGATCACCGTGGTCGCTTCGCAGGTGTGCGCTCTCATGGCGTCCTGCGCCTCATAGACATTCGGTATCACATCGGGCAGAGGGCCGTCGTCCCTGATAGAGCCTGCGAGCACAAAGGGCACATTGTTGCGTACAAGAGCGCTCATAATGCCCGTGCTGATATTATTCTGCTCGATGAAATTCTTGACCGAGCCCGCCTTACGCACCAGATTTATGACATGAAGGTGATTATAGTGACCGTTGTAGGTGACTTCCTTTGTGTATATATCCTGCCCGAGGCCGGTGTGGAAAACATCGCCCTCCATATCGTGAGTGGCAAGGGCGTTGCCCGCAAAAAGGGCGTGGCAGTAGCCGTTGTCGATAAGTGCTGCCATCGCGTCCCTTGAGTCGTGGTCAAAGGCGCAGGCGGGGCCGAGCACCCAGACTATCTTGCCGTTATCCCTGTCGTGGCGCAGGATATCATAGAGCCTGTCGTAATCCCTCGAATATGAGGTCTCCCTCGACTGCCCCGTTCTGAAAGCAAAGCTCTGATTATTCTCCTCGGCGGCGGTGAAGCCGTCCGTGTGGACAAATACTCCGCAGCTGCCGTCGTCCGTGCGGCCGACAACGACTTCATCGCCCTCACGGATATTGCGCATTTCAACAGCGTGCGGCTCGCCGTCCTTAATAACGACTGAGCAATCCATTCGGCTGCCCTTAATGAGCTTCCATTCGCCGTTTATCTTGAAATACTCGGGGTAAATGGTCGTTGCGTAGAAATTCTCGGGGATATATCCCCTGCCCGCCCGCTCGGTCGTAACATCGGGGCAGGATATGAACCTCTCGGCGCTGAAATCCGGCGCCGTGTATTCAGGAAGCTTAAACATATAAATTCCTCACAAAATCAGATTCTCGTGTCAAGGATATCGACATATTTCTCACGGAATTCGCCGAAAGTGTCGTTATCAATGCTGTCACGGATGCGCTGCATAAGAGTATTATAGAAATAAAGATTATGGATAACGCAAAGCCGCATTGCGAGCACCTCTTTCGCCTTGAAAAGGTGGCGGATATACGCCTTGGAGAAGCGGCGGCAGGTAGGGCAGTCGCACTCCGGGTCGATGGGCAGCGGATCGCGCTCATATTTGCGGTTGTTGAGGTTGATTATACCCTTCTGGGTGAAAAGATGGCCGTGGCGGGCATTGCGGCTGGGCATAACGCAGTCAAAGAGGTCAACGCCCCTGTAGACCGCCTCGATTATGTTGCCGGGGGTACCGACGCCCATCAGGTAGCGTATCTTATCGGCGGGCGCATAAGGCTCGACGGCCGAGATGATGCGATACATATCCTCCTTCGGCTCGCCGACGGCAAGGCCGCCTATGGCATAGCCGTCAAGGTCGAGCGCCGATATCTGCTTCATATTCTCAATACGCAGCTCGTCAAAGGTGCAGCCCTGATTGATGCCGAAAAGGAGCTGGTGTGGGTTCACCGTGCCGGGCAGAGAATTGAGCCGCTGCATCTCCGCCTTGCAGCGTTCGAGCCAGCGAACCGTTCTCTCGCACGATTTTTTTGCATATTCATATTTGGCGGGGTTCTCGACGCATTCGTCAAAGGCCATCGCAATGGTGGAGCCGAGATTGGACTGGATCCTCATGCTCTCCTCGGGGCCCATGAAGATATGCCTGCCGTCCACATGGGACTGGAAGTAAACGCCCTCCTCCTTGATCTTCCTGAGCGAGGCGAGCGAAAAGACCTGAAATCCGCCGCTGTCGGTCAATATCGGGCCGCTCCAGCCGGAGAATTTGTGAAGCCCGCCCATCTCCCTGACCAGCTCGTCGCCGGGGCGCACATGGAGGTGATAGGTGTTTGAGAGCATGACCTGGCAGCCTATCTGCTCAAGGTCAACGGCGGAAAGCCCGCCCTTTATTGCGGCGCAGGTGGCGACATTCATAAACGCCGGTGTCTGCACCGTGCCGTGGACGGTGTGAAACTCGCCCCGCCTTGCATTTCCTTCTTTTTTTATCAGCTTATACATATGATAACTCCGAAAATTATACTATCAGCATGGCGTCGCCGAAGGAGAAGAACCTGTATTTTTCTTTCACGGCGACTTCGTATGCGTGCATGGTGTGGTCGTAGCCCGCAAAGGCGCTCACGAGCATTATAAGAGTGCTCTCGGGCAGGTGGAAGTTGGTGATAAGGCAGTCGATGCACTTAAACTCATATCCGGGGTAGATGAAGATATCCGTCCAGCCGTCGTCCTCGCATATACAGCCTCGGAAAGTCGCCACGGATTCAAGGGTGCGGCAGCAGGTGGTGCCGACGGCGAATACCCTGCCTCCGCCCGCTTTTGTCTCGTTGATTATCGCAGCGGTCTCGGCGGGCAGATGATAATGCTCCGAGTGCATATGATGCTCCTCGATGTTATCCGCCTTGACGGGGCGGAAGGTGCCGAGGCCGACATGGAGCGTGACGAAGCCAATCCTGACGCCCTTTTCTTTGATCTTTTCAAGCAGCTCGGGGGTGAAATGCAGACCCGCCGTGGGCGCTGCGGCGCTGCCCTGCTCCTTGGCGTAGACGGTCTGGTATCTGTCCTTATCCTTGAGTCTCTCGGTGATATAATGCGGCAGGGGCATCTCGCCTATCTTATCAATGACCTCAAAGAAATTGCCCTCAAAGCCGAATTTCGCCACTCTGTTGCCGTCGGGCAGCACTTCGATTATCTCGGCGGTCAACGAGCCGTCGCCGAATGTGAATCGGTTACCCTCTTTCGCCTTTTTGCCGGGGCCGGTTATGACCTCCCAGGTGTCGGCGGAGCGCTGAGTTAGCAGCAGGAACTCCACCACCGCGCCGGTGTCGACCCTCGTGCCGTACATCCTTGCGGGCAACACCTTGGTGTTGTTGAGTATCAGGCAGTCGCCGGGCTTCAGGTAATCCGTCACGTCGCGGAATATCTTATGCTCCAGCTCGCCCGTCGCCTTGTGCATGACCAGCATACGGGAGCTGTCCCTCGGCTCAATAGGCGTCTGAGCGATAAGCTCCTTGGGCAGATTGTAAAAAAATTCGCTTCTTTTCATTAGAAAACCTCGAAAATATTAAGAATATATTTGACTAATAAATCAATGTGTGATATCATCATAATATTATCACAAAGTTTTGTCAAGGCAATATTGCCAAATAATTATAGGCACTTCTGAAAGGGGTCAAGAATTATGAAAAAGTACAGAGTCGGCATAGTCGGAGCGACGGGAATGGTCGGTCAGCGCTTCGCCACCCTGCTTGAGAATCACCCGTGGTTTGAGGTAGTCGCCCTTGCGGCAAGCCCCCGCTCGGCCGGCAAGACATATAAAGAAGCAGTCGGCGCAAAATGGTGCATGGCTGCGCCCATCCCCGCGAACATGGCTGACATCGTTGTAATGGATGCCGCAAAGGACATCGACAAAATGGCGGCGGCAGTCGACTTCGTTTTCTGCGCCGTTGACATGAAAAAGGAGGAGATAAAGGCTCTCGAGGAGGCATATGCCAAGGCGGAGTGCCCCGTTATCTCCAACAACAGCGCCAACCGCCACACCCCCGATGTGCCGATGATAGTACCCGAGCTGAACCCCGAGCATTCCGCTGTCATAGCCGCTCAGAGGAAGCGTCTCGGCACAAAGAGAGGCTTCATCGCCGTCAAATCCAACTGCTCGCTTCAGAGCTATGTGCCCGCTCTTTTCCCGCTGGATAAGGCAGGCTACAAGGTCAAGGACGTGCTCGTTTGCACCTATCAGGCGATCTCCGGCGCAGGCAAGACCTTTGAGACCTGGCCCGAGATGGTCGATAACGTGATCCCCTACATCGGCGGTGAGGAGGAGAAATCCGAAATTGAGCCGCTCAAAATTTGGGGCAAAGTCGAAGGCGACAGGATCGTTGAAGCGACCAGCCCGAATTTCACCGCTCAGTGCCTCAGAGTCGCAGCCTCCGACGGTCACATGGCGGCGGTATTCGTAAGATTTGAGAATAAGCCCACAATAGATGAAATGAAAAAGATCTGGAAGGAATTCAAGGGCTACCCGCAGCAGGTGGGTCTCCCCTCGGCTCCCAAGCAGTTCCTAAACTACTTTGAGGAGGATAACCTCCCCCAGACTAAACTCCAGAGGAATCTCGAGAACGGCATGGCCGTCTCGATCGGCAGGCTCAGAGAGGATACTCAGTATGACTACAAATTCGTCTGCCTCTCTCACAACACCCTCAGGGGCGCTGCGGGCGGCGCCGTCCTTATGGCGGAGCAGCTCTGCGAGCAGGGTTACATTGAGTCAAAATTCTGATAAATCATACCGAAAGGATAATGCAGCATGAAACCCGTACTTTTTACCGGCGCAGGCGTCGCCATCATCACACCGTTTAACGAGGATCAGAGCGTTAACTACGACCGTTTCGCTCAGCTTGTCGAGGATCAGGTCAAAAACGGCACGGACGCCATCGTGGTCTGCGGGACTACGGGCGAGGCAAAGACCCTCTCCACCGAGGAGCATATCAACGTCATCAAGCTCTGCGTTGAAGTCGCAAACCACCGTGTGCCAGTCATTGCGGGCGCAGGCAGCAACGACACCCACTACGCGGTAAAGCTCTCCAACGAAGCGGAGAAATGCGGCGTTGACGCCCTGCTCTCGGTCACTCCTTACTACAATAAGACCTCTCAGAGGGGCCTCATAGCTCATTACAATTATATCGCCGACAGGGTCAGCGCGCCTATGATACTCTATAACGTGCCGTCAAGGACGGGCGTTAACATCAAACCCGAAACCTATGCCGAGCTTGCAAAGCACCCGAGGATAATCGCCACCAAAGAGGCGAACGGAAATATCTCCGAGATAGCTCAGACCGCCGCCCTCTGCGGCGACGAGCTGACCATTTACTCCGGAAACGACGACCAGGCGACCGCAATCATGTCCCTCGGCGGCAAGGGCGTTATCTCCGTGCTCTCAAACGTAGTGCCCGGCGTAGCGCACGACATCGTTCAGAAATATCTCGACGGCGACTACATCGGCAGCCGTGAGCTTCAGCTCAAGTATCTTGACCTTTGCAACGCCCTCTTCATGGATGTCAACCCCATACCCGTCAAAGAGGCCATGAACCTCATGGGTATGGACGTCGGCGAATGCAGGCTTCCGCTTGTCGGCCTAACCGACGAAGCGAGAGAGAAGCTCAAGGCTACCCTCAAGAAGCACGGTCTCGTCTGATCACACAACAACCGAGGTAATCTAAAATGACAGGAATTTTACTGAGCGGCTGCAACGGCAAGATGGGCAAGGTCATCACCGCGGCGGCTGCGAACACCGACGACATTGAGATAGTCGGCGGCATAGACCTCAACACCGAGGCAGGCGCAGACTACCCGGTATTCGCCTCACCTACCGAGGTCACACCCGAGGTGCTTGCCCGCACCGATGTGATAATTGATTTCTCCAATCCCTCGGCATTCGCCGGTCTTATTGAATTTGCGGTCAAGGCGGCAAAGCCCGCAGTCTTTGCGACCACGGGTCTGAATGAAGCTCAGCTCACGCTGCTTCACCACGCCGCCGACAAGATACCCGTATTCTTTGCGGCGAATATGTCGCTCGGCGTCAGCCTGATAAGCGAGCTTGCCCAAAAGGCCGCCAAGGTGCTCGGTGACGACTTCGATATCGAGATAGTCGAGATGCACCACAATCAGAAGGTGGACGCCCCCAGCGGCACTGCGCTGATGCTTGCCGACTCTATTAAAGAGGCTCTCGGCGAGGATATGCACTATGAATACGACCGCCATGCCAAGCGCGAGAAACGCGGCAAAAACGAGATAGGCATCCACTCAGTCAGGGGCGGCACGATAACCGGCGAGCACGAGATAATCTTTGCAGGTCACGACGAAATAATCAAAATATCCCACAGCGCCCGCAGCAAGGAGCTGTTTGCGACCGGTGCGATAAACGCCGCACGCTTCCTTTGCGGCAAGCCTGCGGGGCTTTACGGGATGAAAGAACTTATCGGTTGAGTTGTTAAAGCAGGAGGTATTGCAATGGGTCTTGTTGAAAATATTTATGTCACGGAGGACGTAACACTCTTCTCGCTCTGCGACGCTCCGGCGGATGTCGCCCACATGGCGGAGGTATTCGCAATGATAGCAAAATCGGGGATCGACGTCGATATGATATCACAGCTCCCGATAAGCGGCAGCTGCTCGGGATTCTCATTCACCGTCAGCGACGACGACTTCATCTCGGTGCTTTCGATAGCCTCCGAGCTTCGCAGCAGAAACCCCAAGACCAAGATAAGCGTCAGCAGCGGCAACTGCAAGCTGACCGTCAGCGGCGAGGCGATGAGGGGCACTCCCGGAGTCTCCGCCCGTGTATTCAAGGCGGCGGCAAGCGTCGGCGCGGATGTACGCATGATAACGACCTCAGAGATCGAGATCGCACTGCTCGTTGTCAAATCCGACGTTGACACCGTTATCGACGCAATCAACAAAGAATTTGTCGAATGATCATATAAAGCAACTCTCCCCCGGCTTCGTCCGAGGGAGAGTTTTTGTTTGTGGTATCTTTTAATCTTCTTTCTCATCAAAAAGGCTGAAGCGCTGCCTAATCACGCATTTGCAATTCTTTTGCGGGATGCCGAGGACGTCGTCCCCTACAATGTGAGATAAAAATTTGTGCCTGCCCTTGCCTCCCTCTGACGGGGGAGCCGACATAACTGCAAGACGGATCGTGAGTTTTCCGAGCCCTTCTCACCCTCTTTTTCTCGTCAGGCAAGCGCCGACAAGCGAAGCGACAAAGACAAACGGAGCGAGTCTCACAAAGGCAAATTCAAACGCATGGAAAGCCGCACCGAAAACCGCGGTTTCGGGGTCGGCATAATTCCAGCCGAGATACGGGCTTTTGAGCGCAGCCAACGCCGCAAAGCCGACAACAGTAACGACAGATAATATCAGAAAAAACAGGTGAAGCGCTTTCCTGCGTGCGAGCTTCCTGCGGGCAAGCTGCAAATTGATGACCTCCAGCTTCTCCGAGACTGCTTTAAGGTCGTCGGGCTTCGTTTCGGGCGCATTCTCGCCGAGCAGAGTGCTCACGGGCGTTTCAAGCGCCTCAGATAACGAGATGAGCATATCGGCGTCGGGCACCGACAGCCCCTGCTCCCACTTTGAGATCGTTTGCCGCACCACATTCAGCTTGACGGCAAGCTCCTCTTGAGAAAGACCTTTTGATTTGCGGATCGTTTTGATGTTTTCACTTAACATTCGGGCAACCTCCTTTTTGGGTGACCGTCGATGATCGCGGTCACTCAGCCGTACCGATATTATACGGTCGGCAGTCCGTTGCCGCAAGCAACGCATATTAACATTTGCAATTGTATCACAAAACGCCCGAAAAATCAGCGGATCTTTCGAGCGTTTTAATATTATTCGGCTATGTGGGAGAAGAAGAAGTCCTTCTTATCCTCCTTGATCACTCGCAGAGGCTTTATCTGATTAAGGTTGGCGCCTCTCTTCTTGAGAGCCTCTCTCTGCTCCTCATAAGTTCCATGGCGCAGGAAGTGCATCTCGGTGTCGCCGAGAGTGCCGGTATTCTTTGCGTCGGAGATAAAGAGGTTGGAGTCGCTCAGATACTTGTCAAACGCCTTTGCCATCGCCTCGCACTTGTCGCTTGAGACAGGCTCGCCCGGCTCGACAAAGAGCACATAGTGACCGGGGCTGGTGGAGAGGTCGGCGTAGATGCTGTGACCCGTCACATTGATGCCGAATTCCTCCGCCATCTTGGCGACCGACCAGTCAAGCATCTGCTGGCTCGTCTTTTCGCCTGCGATATTGACCACCTGGTTGAGGCGGTACATAAATGTGACCGTCGGGCTTTCATAATAATATCCGGTGCAGCGCACGACATCCTCAATGCGGTATCTGTAAAGGCCGCTGAGGTTGGTGACTATCACTTCATAGTCCTTGCCCGGCTCAAGCTGATTCATCGTCAGCGGGCGGGTGCCCTCGGGGGCATCAACGGGCAGAAATTCAAAGAAGCCGTTTTGCGGGAGCATCACGCAGTCGTCGGTGTCGAGCGAAAGCGGGACTGCCATGAGCGCTTCGGACGCGCCGTAACCGAGATTATGCATCGGCAGGTCGCCCGTGTAGCGGCGCAGCCTCTTTGAATAAATCGAGAGCGAGCTTGCGCCCATGCCGAACGCCCAGCCGAGCTTCGGCCAAATTCTCGGAGCTATCGGGGTGTCAAAGCCCTTCTCGAACTCCCTGCGAAGCTCTGCGGCTCTCTTGGGGTTGGGCTTCATGCGCTTCTCAAGCTTCGCACGCAGCTCGGGAGGCAGCTCGATGCTCGGGTCGATCTTCCCCTTCTCGATATCGTCGACGAACATCTCCCAATTCTCCTCAAGATAGCGGAACATCGTCTCAAGCACGGTAACGATTATCGTGCTAAGGTAGCTGACGTTCCTGTTCTCAAGGCCGTAGCGCATCTTGAGATAATGCATATTCATCTTTGAGGGGTCTTGGGGGAAGAGCACCTCTTTCGGCGAGGTCGAAATATAGGGCACGATGGGCTTAAGATACATCAGCGGAATGCCCGAGAGGCAGCTTACGGTCTTGCCGCAGGGGAGCTTGTGGCTCGTTATCTCGATAGTGAGCAGTCCCTTCTGCGGCGGGAGCTTTTTGCCCTTTGAGCGGAAATATTTGACGGCGCAGCCGACGGGCGCGCTGAAGCTGAAGCACTGGCAATTCCAGAGCTGACGGGCGGACTGCGGGATATATTTCGGCTTGCCCACGCTGCCCGAGGACTCGGCGTATCTGCCGATATGCCAGGTGGTTATCAAATTCTTCTCACCCTGAACCATGCGGTCGATATAATCCGCATAGTCGTCATAGGTCGAGAGCGGGACTATATCCTGATAGTCCTTGACGCTTTTGACATCCTTAAAGTTGCACTTCTTGCCGTATTCGGTGTTTTTGTTTGTACGCATGAGCTTCTTGAGATTATGCTCCTGCGTTTTAACGCCGTGCTTTGCATAGATTTCCAGCTTCTTATGCTCGATCAAGCCGAGCATACCTCCGAAGCCCGAAACCATGCTGCGAAAGAAATCTGCCATGGGTCATCCCTCCGTTGTTTTACGTTTTTGTCTGTATGTCCAAAATTTGTTGATAAAGAAATTCAGCGGTGTCGTGATGCAGAGATTGATAACGGGAGCGACATACTCTGCGAGCTTGCGGGCGCTTATCTCGAGGCCCGACTGAGCGAGTGCCGCACTCGCAGGCTCCATGCCCTTGGGCAGCCCCGCAATATCGAGCCAGAACTTCAGCAGCAGACTGGTGAGCAGCAGGCCGGTGAAAAAATTCGTGGCGAACACCTTAAACAGCACCCTCCACCACACTCGCTTCTCCTTGGAGCCGTCCTCCTTAAAGACGAGCCTGCCGTTGAGCAGAAACGAGCTGATAACGCTCAGCACGAAGCCCACGGCGTTGGAGACGATGTAGTGAACTCCAAGCCAGACGAGCAGCGAATAGCTGAGGTAATAGACGAGGGCGTTCAGGTAGCCTATTCCGAGGAATTTAAGGAATTGCTTTGCGCCGTCGCTCTTGTTATTCATTATCTTGCTTCACCCTTATCCAATATGAATGCCGAAATAGGCAAGAATGCCTGCGATGCTGTCTTTGATGTGGAAATAATATCTGACATTATCCTTGCGGTCGTAGCAGCCGGTGGCGTACTTGACCTGGATGTCGTAAAGCTCCTGCATTATCTTGAAGCTGTTCTCGGTGCGGAGAGCCTCGCCCCACTTGCGCTCTATCTCCTCGACGGAGTCGTTGTCGATATCAACTCTGAGGTCGGTATCGCTGCCGGCGGTGTTGACTATGAACCAGTCGGTCGCCCATGAGGCATAGCCCTTGTAGCTCCAAGTGGTCCAGCCGTAGTTAAGGCGGTTGTATTCGCCGAGCACGAAGCTCCACGGCGCTCTGCTGCCGGGCTTGAATTCGCCCATGAAGAACGGCACGTTATAATGCAGCGTGTTGATCATGCTGAATTCGGCAAGGTAGACAAGCGGGCTGTCTATATAGTTATGGAGCGAATATGCGACGTTTTCCCAGCCGTAGTAGTTGGGGTTCGGCACGCAGCCGGGGGTCCATGTGCAGCACATGATGATGGAGTGGTCAAGGTCAACTCGACGCACTGCGTCATAAAGCTCGTCATATGCCTGCCAGAGCTTCAGGTGCTTCGCGGGCACCCAGTCGCACATCGGCTCATTCATAAGGTCATAGGCCGCCACGACGGGATTGTGTCTGAAATGCTTTGCGACCTCTACCCAGAGATTGCAGGTTAGGTAGCGGTATCTGTCGCCCTCGGGCGTATCGTCGAAGTAATGGCCGTCGCCGCTGAGACCGCTGTGATCCTTATTGCTCTGTCTGCCGACGGCGCCGTGAAGGTCGATTATGACATAGATGCCTCTCTTGCCCGCCTGCTCGACTATCCAGTCAAGGCGCGAGAAATCGAGCTGACCGTCGGCGGTGCGCTTCCATGTGCCGTTATCGTCGGACTGCAAATTCCTGTACCAGAAAGGAACTCTGATGCAGTTGAAGCCCATATTTGCGATTATATCCATATCGTATTCGGTGAACCAGTTATCCTCATAGAGGGAGATAAGCCTCTCGGCCTCCTCGGCGCCGAAACGGTTGGTGAGGGTCGTGAGGATATCATACTGCCCATCGGAGTTGCGGGTGGGGCAGATCCATTCCTCCTGGATCAGCCAGCCGCCGACATTGGTGCCTCTGAAAACAACCTCTTCGCCGCGCTGATTAAAGAATTTCTCACCCTTGATGGTGATGAAATCCTCATCGGTTATCGGGGCTCTGGGGTACACCGTCGAATCGCCGTTTGCAACGGCAGCGTCAGACGAAGCAGCGCCGTTATCCGCAAAAACATTGAAAATGCCGCAGGATACGATTATGGCTGCGATGAGGGAGAGGGAAACGATAGCGGAAAGGATTTTCTTATTCATGACTTCCTCCGTATTTTGATGTTTAGACATATTATTTTATCACAAAAGTAAGACACATTTCAATAGATATATACGGTAATCTGTCGGAATTTGCACAATATTGCAGCCGTAAACAGCACCTCCGCAATAAAAACACAAAGAAAAAAGCAGCCCCTGAAGGCTGCCTTTGGTGATCCATCGGAGATTCGAACTCCGGACACCTTGATTAAAAGTCAAGTGCTCTACCGACTGAGCTAATGGATCAAATATCAACTGTGCTTTTTCAATGCTCAAATATAATATATTATTTGACCGAGATTGTCAAGTGTTTTGAGTAAAAAAGTTTAAATATCGCATTTTGGCGAGGTCGGACTCGGCCGGCGGCTGTATGCTGCGGCGGTGGGTATCGGTTGGATTATAGAATTACTCCCTCAGCCGCTCCGCACCGGCTCCCTCTTGAGGAAGGCGACTTGACTGTGGATTGACAAAAAAGCATTTCATTAAGAAAGGCTGCCGCCGTCTGGATCAATACGTTCATACACAGAATTGACAAAGTCAATTATTCCCTGCATCCAATCGTGGCCATACCTGATTCGCAATATCACCAGTGCCGCACCGACCAGCATCAAAGCAGCAAATGCGACCTTCGATTTTGCAGACTTCAGCCTGCTCACGGCGGCAACACACACCGCGAGTATCGGCATGGCAAACGGCCCAAAGGTCCAAAAATCAGTAATGTAGCAAAACAAGCATATAAATGCAGTCGAGATGAAATCATTCTCGATGGTCATGGTCACACTCGGCACAAAAGACAGTATTTCGAGCACGGCGCACAATACGGCGGAAAGCAGGAGCCGCCGCCCGTTCAGTCGCTTTTTTCGAATGAGCAAAATAAATACTACAGGAATTATAAAAACGGTATATATGCTGATATGCCATAAAGCTCCGACAGAATTCCCGATAATCATAAAAGCACCTCTCATGGCAATCGCCGCTTTGGCCTGCCATTGTAAATTTAGAATTTTTCTCTTTCAAATCGGCTTATCAAGTCCTTTTTTCTAATGTGTTTTCTATTCGCTGCTGAATAAACAAAAAGATTCTGCGGGGCAAACACGGAATTTATCGCCGTATTGACTTTCTCCACAGTCAGCGTTTCCTTGCGGAGCACCGACTCCTCAATCGAGAATGGAATGCCGCATATAAAATCAAAATAACCGTATTGCCGAGCCAAGCCGCAGGTATCGTCTCTGTACTTCACGGCGTTGACGGTGGAGAAGCCGACGGACGACAGATATTCGCGAGCCGTTATCCCCCGCTTAAACGCCCTAAGCTGCTCAAAAAATATATCGAGGCTGTCAAAAAGGCGCTTATCTTGAACGCTCCAGCCGACAAAAAGCCTGCCGTAGCTACCGTAAACTTCAAGGCACGAATCCATATCATAGATAAGACCGCACGTATCTCTGAGCATAAGCGAGAGCTTTGAGCCGTTGCCGCAGCAAAAAGCGTCATAGGCGACCCGCACGGCGACAAGGTCATTCTCCGCAAGATTGATATCAAACACCATGCTCACGTCGGTCGTATCACCGTCTATACTCGGCAGCCATCTGTCCGTCTCGATTCGACGGCTAAAGGCGTTTTTAGGGCGGAATTGCTTTCTTGTCGGCACTCGCTCCGCCGTCGGTTTAACGGCAGTCAAGCTATCCTTAATCATATGCTCGACAGATTCGTCAAAATTGCCGACTGCCACGAAGCAGGCATTATTGCAGGAGAAGAATCGCCGTTTCCATGCGTTCACCTCTTGCAGTGTAAGCGCCGTTACCGTCTCGATCGTTCCCTTTATCGGCCTTGAAAGAGCAGCCGAGCCGCTTTGGAGACGATCCAAATAATCAATACCGCTCCCGCGCTGCTCTATCTCACGGCAAACTACCCTTTTTTCCGCTTCAAGCTCATCAAAAGTCCAGCGAAAATCGGCAAAAATCTCTTTCATCAGCTCGAATGCTTCGGCAGCATAATCGGAAATGACCGTTAACTCGAGCCGTGTATATTGCGTTGATGTCGTGCCGCCGACGGTGCCTGCCATGCTCTCAGTTCGAAAATAGAATTCCTCTTGGCTCAAATGATTCAGCCGCCGAAAAAACATATGCTCGACCAAATGAGAAATGCCCTGATTTCTCTCCGATTCATAGATCGAGCCGACCGCAAAATATATCGCGTATGTGACGGTCGACACCCGTTCGTTTCTGTCAATTGTCAGTGACAGCCCGTTTTTAAGATTCAATCTCTTTTTCATGTGACCTCAATCAATACTGCACGCCCCGATATGTCGGCGCTTCGTCCTTACGGCTCAACTCAAAGCATTCATACTGCTTTTGCGAAAAGCCATGTGTTATGAAGAATTCAAAAACATTGCCGAACGACAGGATCTTGCCCGTCTGCTCTGAAATATCAATGTAGCACTTTATCATATTCGCCGCAAAAACCGCCGAATAATGCGGATCATCCGGGTCGTTAGCCAGCACATTGGTAATAAGACGGCATATCTCGCCCTCTGTATGCCGCAGCAGAAACGTCAGGTCATCCCCCGCATATTTCTCACCGCTTCTCAGTGCTGTGAATTCGGCATACAGCTTTTCGCCGTCGGGATTCCAGTCGAAGAAAAACCCTTTGACATCGCTGTACGGCAGCTCCTCTCCCATCAGCTTGGAGACTGTGATATAGCTCTCGATAAGCCGCCCGATATATTCCGGCGAATAAGCCCCTGCTGCGTCGGAATTGACGAGAGCATTTTCTATCAAGCCCCATATTTCGTTATCTCGATCGGCAAGCAGCAAGGAAAGACATTCCCTGTTTGCCGAGTAAAATGTGTTGTTCATATTATTCCATTCTTTCAATAACGAGTTTAATTTTTCGTCTGCTGTCCTTTAAGCCATTCTTCGGTTCTTCTGTCAATGAGGAGATTCGGATCAACCGCTCTGCAATCATCGCAAATCATCTTCCATAGATTTGAATAATCCCCGTAATCGTCATTGATAATTGCGGGCTTGTCTCCGTCAATCGACAGGCAAAGACATTTTGAAAACGGCTTCAGCGGCACACGCTTTGTCTCGATCTTTGACACTATATCGTAGCTTATCACTGCGTCGGCGGGGTGCCCGTTAATTATAAAATTCTTGCATTCGATAGCCTTTTTGCCGACCGTAACCGTCTGATTTATCTAACAGATTATAAGCCTTATGAATATCAAAAAAGGCGCGAAAACAAACAACTCCGAAATTATCAGCATATATAGAGAATTACGGAAAATGACTGCCGATGCCGACGCAATCAGCAAGTATACAGCCGCATATTATGCAATAATTTTGGGCTTTTTCTTAACAAATTTCATTATTTTTCCCCGTATTCAACTATCGTCGGCAGCTCCCGTATTCTTTTTTTCGCGGAAACGTCGCTCAATTGAACTCCAAAGCTTTCATTTCATTCAAACTGTTTTTGTTTATTGTAACAGGAAATAAAAATTTTGTCAATATAACGCATATGTGCCGTTACGGCATCGAAATTTCTAATTTGTTAGTCATTCATGCGATCTGCATTGAATCCAAAAGTCTGTTATGACATTCAATAAGGAGAATTTACAAAGCGAGCCTTTTAGTACGTGACTTATGGTACTTATATGTAGTTGGTGACTTGCTTTAATTTCGCAGAAATCAATCCTTTGTCACGGAGTGACTGAGGATTGTCAAGGCGGACAGAATAATGCCTGAATACCGTAAATGACTTTAAAACCCCGCTGCCTCATAGCAGCGGGGTTTTGATCAATATCTATTGAAATGTGTATTCAGCCAGGCTATGCAGATATCGAGCCAGCCTTTGATGCGGGCATTATACTCGGCGTCCTCGGGCTTTGAATAGACGGTGCCGTCGGCGACGGAAAAGCCGTGATATCCCCTCTCGTAAATATGCATCTCAAACGGCACGCCCGCTTTATCGAGGGCGGCGGCATAGGCGAGAGAATTCTCTATCGGCACACAGCCGTCCTCACTTGCGGCGACGATAAAGGTCGGCGGAGTATTCGCGTCCACCTTTTCATCGAGCGACGGGATAGGCTCGGCAAGTATCCTGCCTATCGACGAGAGGATGCAAGGGTAACCAAGCACGCAGGCGGCGGGTCTGACCCTGCCCATGGTGCCCAAAGCGGCGCAGAGATGGCCGCCCGCCGAGAAGCCGATAGCGGCGATATGCTCCGGCTCAACGCCCCATTCCGCAGCGTTGGAAATGATAAGCTCCATTGCCTCCTCGGCGTCATTCAGCGGCCTCGGGAACTTTGCGGCGCCCTTACCGACCGAGTAACGCAGCACGAAGGCGGCGTAGCCCTTGGCGAGGAAGGAGAGCGCAATCGGCTCCGCCTCCCTGTCCGAGCACATCATATATGCGCCCCCCGGAATCACAAGGATAGCCGGGCGGGTCTTATAATTCGGCATTTCATCCGAGGCGGCGGGGAGATATGCGGTCAGCGTAACGCCGGGGTTCGTCAATTCCTTAACAAAAGTCCGCATATTCTCACCTCAATAAGTGACCTTGAGGGTCTTTATCTCAAAGGGCTTGAAGGTCAGCTCATTGCCGCTGAATTCGTCCTTGACCTCTTCAAGCATATTGGTTATCTCAACCTTCTTTGCACCGCCGAAGAACTCAACGGGGCAGACGGTGTAAGTGCCCTCGGCCTCATAGAGCCTGACGATGAACGCCTTTTCGTTATCCTCGCAGGGCTTGATGACCTCGACAATGACGTTATCCGCCTTGGGAAGCACGAGCGCCGACGAGCTGAAGCCGCCCTTGCCGACAACGGCGGGCACGTTAAGCTCATAAGCGGGCTTGATAACTTCGTTTGCGCCAAATCCACCGACATGAGGCAGGAACGAATAAACAGTCCTGTGCAGGCCGTGGTCGCCGACATAGTCGGGTCTTGTGCCGCCCTTGTGGAGCGACAGGCGCATATTGCCGCCCTCAACGCTGATGGCATACTTGCCGTCGTTGAGCACTGCCGCGCCGCAGCGGGTCTCGGAAAGGTCGGTGTATTTATGGTTGACGACCTCAAACTTTGCCTTCTCGATGGTATTGTTGCGGGTGGTGGGTCTGAGGACGTTGCCGTACTGTATCTCAAATCTGGCGTAATCGCTGTGGAGAGAGGTGTCGAAGGCGGCCTTCATGAAGCGGTGGTCATCCTGCCAATCCATGAGAGTGTCAAATCTGACCTCGGCGGTGTCGGCGAAGTAGAAAGCGTCCTGAGTGACGGTCGACTTCTTTGAGACGGAGTATTTGCTCCTGATGACCACGGCGGCTGCGCCCGCGGAGACAACTTCGCGGCTGAGCAGCTCGGAATGATCGGCAAATTTGCACTCAAGGTCGGCGTCGACATCCCAGTTATCCCATGCGGTGGGGACATCCTCGGCGACAAGCAGTGTATTGAACGCATAGCCGTCGCCCCTGAGCTGGCGCTTCATCCTCTTGTCATAGAATGACGAAATATAGCCCTTACCGTCAAATTCTATCTCGGCGAAGGGAGTGGAAACGCCCTTATCTGTGAGCTTGACGCTGCCGTCGGTATTTGCCTCTCCTTTGACGAGCTTAAACGAAATGCTTGAGAATGCGGGCACGGTGACACCGCTGATGATGAGCATCTCTCTGCCGTCAAGGTCGGTGTAATGCTGCTGCTTGCAGTCGATATCGGCGATATAGCCGACGGGGCACTCGATGAATATCGGGTCGTTTCTGTCGAACGAAAGAGTATTGGTGACGCTCACGCCGTCGCCCTCGCCCGAAGCATAATCGGCTGAGAGCCTGCGTGCGGCGGCGATGACCTCGCCCGTCTCCTTGAGAGACTGAACGTGAGCGGGGTGGATGCAGGTGCCGGGCAGGATATCGTGGAACTGATTCATCAGCAGCTTCTCATAGAGCGGATGGATATGCTCGTCGGAGGCAACCTCGCCGCCCTTGACCGCCTTGCCGACAGTGAGTATCTCAAGGTCGCGCAGCGCAAGCTCGGCTTTCCTGTTATTGCGTTTTATATTATGCTGGTTGGTGAGCGTGCCTCTGTGAAGCTCAAGATAAAGCTCGCCCGCGTAGGTCGAGGGATTCTTCACTCTCTGCTCAAGGTCGGTCATAAAGTCGCCGACGGTGGTGTAATAGGTCTTGCAGCAGCCGTTGAGGTCGGCAACACGCCTTGACTCCTCGATCATCTCAAACTGCGGTCCTCCGCCGCCGTCACCGTAGCCGAAGGAGATAAGACGCCTGTCTGTAACGGATCTCTCTTTAATTGAGGAGCCGTTTTTGCCCTTGCCGTAGACATGCTTGCTCAGATCGTCGGGGGCGGGCCAGCAATGGGTACGGTTGAAGTGGGTGAAGACCTTGGTGCCGTCGATGCCCTGCCAATAGAAGGTATCATAGGGGAAGATGTTGGTATCGTTCCAATCCATCTTGGTGGTGAGGAAGTAGTCAACGTCGCAGCCCTTCATTATCTGAGGGATCGCGGCGCTGTAGCCGAAGGTATCGGGCAGCCAGAAGCAGTTGGAGGTGTAGCCGAAATACTTCCTCGTGAAGCGCTGACCCCAGAGGAACTGACGCACCATGGATTCACCCGAGGTGATGTTGCAGTCGCATTCGACCCAAACGCCGCCGTTCGGCTCGTATCTGCCTTCGGCGACCTTCTCTTTGATGCGCTCAAAAAGCTCGGGGTAATTCCTGCGGATCATGTCGGAGTGGCAGGAGGAGCTTTGGATGAATTTATACTCGGGGTACTGCTCCATAAGGGAGAGCTGATTTGAATAAGTCCTGGCGCATTTCTTCTCGGTCTCGGGGACAGTCCAGAGCCATGCGGTATCCATATGCGAATGACCGATGATGCCTGCGGTGGGGGCTTCGGGACCGTTCTTGACCGCAAGAGCCTCTTTCATAAAGGGCTTTGCCGCGCGCAGAGCCTCTCTGAAGGTCTCGTCGTCGGTATCCTCGTATGAATAGTACACTCTCTTATGCACCTCATAGAGGGTGTTGACGAGCTGACCTCTTCTGAACGAAGTCTCGGGCAGAGCGGCGGTAAGCTCGTTGAGCACGCGCAGGTCAAAGTAGAACTCCTGCATCTCATAATCCTTAACGCAGATGTCAATGCCGCCAAAATGATAGTTATAATCGAGCAGCTTATGCTCCTCAAAGGGCATTGTGCCCCTGTATGCGTGGCCAGCATAGACCTCGAGGGCGATCTCTATCTTCTCCCCCGCCTTGGCCTTTGACTTGAGCAGGTCGCAGTAGTGATTGCCGTGACCGGTGAAAACTATCTTGGTGGCAAAGGTGCCGAACGGCATACCGTTGACCCAAAGCAAAGTCTCGTAGCCCTCGGTATGGGGCTTTATAAAGATATCCTTGCCGTCAAGCTCGGCGGGCACGGTGAACTCGGTCTTGAACCAGCAGTATGAGCCCTCGCCGCCCCAGCCGAAGCCCTTGTCAACGGGCTTAAAGAGGGAATCGTCGGGTATCTTATGTAGCCTTTCGGTCGTCTCGTAGGCTCTTGCGCCCACCTCGGCAACCTTGCTGAAAATTCTCGGCTCAAGCATGACTTCAAATCTCTCGAGCTTGCCGAGCATACGCTCAATTTGTTTCTCTGTGAACATACTTCACTTTCCTTTCAGTCCAACTTATTGATAGGGCATACCCTCATGCAGATGCCGCAGACCGCGCCTCTGCCGATATGCTTAAATTTATCTTTCATATAGCGGCTGCACGCCTCGGGGTCGAATATCTCGCTGCGCTCCGTCCCCGGCGACCAGTCGCCGCCTTTTATCGCGTGGGCGGGGCAGGCGTTGACGCAGATATCGCAGCCGTTGCAGCTATTCTCCGCCGGCTCGCTCGGGCACTCAAACGGGCAGTCGGTAAACACCGTGCCCAGGCGCACAAGGCTGCCGAATTCGGAATGCATAAAGAGCGAATTGCGCCCTACACTGCCGAGGCCCGCAAGGCAGGCGGCTTTTTTATGGGAATATCTGCCCTGATAATTCCAGCCGTCCTTATTGATGCTCTGAGACGCCGCAACGGTGATGTAGCGGTATCCCCTGCGCTGCAAAAACAGCCCCGTCTGAAGCAGCATCGAGTCTATAAATGCGTTTACGCTCCTGTAGTGATTAAAATATGTATGGGTCGGCTCGTCGCCTATCTCCCGAATTATCGCCTCGGAGAGACGCACGACTATGCTCACTCCGTAAGGCAGCGGCGCAGCTTCGTCGGCAAAGAAGCCGACATCCGAAACGCCCTTTTCAAGGAGGAATTCCCGCAGCTCGCTCTGAACGCTCATCATTTCACCCTTGCCTCAAAGCAGAGCCAGCCGCCGCTCTCGTGCCGCTCAACAACCTCAATACCGTTCTCGGCAAAAGCCGCAAGCACATCCTGCTCCCTCGGCTCGATTATGCCCGAGGTGATGAATACGCCGCCGTCGTTGAGATATTTCTTAACGTCACGGCAGAGCACGATGATGATATCCGCCACGATATTCGCGACGATTATATCGAATTTGCCCGTGACCTTATCGGTCAGCGAGCCTTTGAGAACGGTGAATTTCGGCTCGTCGAAGCCGTTTGTCCTGCCGTTCTCCTGAGCGGTCTTGACGGCGAGAGCGTCGATATCGACGCCGACGGCGCTGTCAGCCCCGAGCAGCAGACCCGCGATGGAGAGTATCCCGCTGCCGCAGCCGACGTCAAGAATGCTCTTGCCCTCGTGAGCGTATTTCTCAAGGCTCTCAAGGCAAAGGCGGGTGGTGTCGTGAGTGCCCGAGCCGAAAGCAAGACCCGGCTCAAGGTGAAGCACGGCGCGGTCGCCCGCGTCATACTCCTGCTCCCAGATGGGGCGGATGAGCAGGCGCTCGCCGACGGGCATGGGCTTGAAATACTTCTTCCAATTATTCTCCCAATCGGCGTTCTTGCAGACATTCTCGTCTATCTCATGAGCTATCCCCTCGGCGGTCAGCCTCTCGGTGAGGAAAGACACCGCTTCGTTGGGATTCTCCTCGGGTGAAATATAAATATGCACTATGCCCTTTGACCTGTCTTTGGCAAGCAGATCCTCGTCTATGAGGTCGATACGGGCTATCTCCCACGCCTCCTGCTCGAGGGTGCGGTAATCCTCGATATAGATGCCGTAGGGCACGACCATCTGGGCGATATCGCCCGCGCGGTCGACATTGTCGGCGTCGACCGTGATCTTTATCTCAGTCCAGTCCATTTGTTACTCCGTAATCAATATTTATTGTGAACATCCTCGGCGAAGCAGAGCATATCCTTGACCTCGATGACCGTGCCGTCGTCGAGGATAGCCTTGCCGTTCATCCTGCCGAACACCTGATGCTGATCGGTGACGATGAGCTTCACGTCTATCTTTGCGGCTCTGTCGATGATGGGGGTGAACTCCATCTCAAATCTGCCGTCGCTCGAGGTGAAGGTCCACGGGTCGGTGTAGCCGCTCGCGGGGATATTGAATTTAACGTCGTCGAGCTTGTGGCACTTGCCGTCGTAGAAGAGTATGTTTTCGCTCGCCGCGGTGGTGTCGCCGAAGCCGTAGCCGATATTGAAGCCGAAGGCGTGACCGTCGATATCCATGTTGCCCGAGCCCCAATACCAGGTGTTGTCATAAGTCCAGACGCCTCTGCCCCAGTCGAGGGTGCCGAAATCGGTGGCGGGGTCAAATATGTATTCCTTGCCGTCGAAGGTCGCCTTACCGCTCGCTCTCATGCAGTTGATCTTCTGATTATAATAGAAAGCGGTGGCTTTCTCCTTCCACGGGGTGGCGATGACCATGGTATCCATCTTGGGCTGCTCAAGGGTTATATCGCAGGAGAAGGTCTTGCCCTCGTGGAACTTCTTGAAGTTGCAGAGCAGGCGGCGCTTGCCCTCTGACACCCTGAACTCCATATCAAGGCGCTTGTCGTGATATACCGTGTTGCCCCTCTCGCTGGTGGTCGGGAGCTTGAATTTGCCCATGGGGAAAGCGTTGAGGATGGTCTCGGTATGCTCCCAGGGAATTGAGAAATCGAGCAGAGTAGCCGACTGGAGGCCGATATAGCCGTCATCCGAGAGGGTGAGAGCCACGCCGAAATTATTCTTTTCGGAGATTATGAGATAATAATCCCACTCCTTGATCCTGAATTTCGGAGCCTTGATGGCGTTCCTGTCGTATACCTGACAGAGCTTCCTTGACCAGCCCGGCTCTCTGAGAGTGCCGTCGGCGTTAAGTAAGGGCTGCACCTTGGTTACTTCATGGTTTCTCATAACATTTCCTCCTGTATGTTATTCATTAATAAGATTCACTTTATCCTCTCCGCCCCTGCCGTGGTTATAGAGATTCCTATTGTCGAGCGCCCACTGGCGAGGCGTGAACTGACCCGCTTCAACGGCGGAAACGGCGTGATTCATCTCATAGAGCCTTGCGTCAAGCAAGTCAAGCTCCGAGAGCAGCTCCGCTTCGATAAACATCGGCAGCTTTGCCGCGCCGAATTCCGGTGAGCCGTGGTGAGAGATGAGCATATGCTCAACGAGGGTCAGGGTCTTGTCGCTGATGCCGTTCGCCCTGCCGATGCGGTCGACTATGACCGTGCCCATTACGAGGTGGCCGAGCAGGTTGCCCTTGACGGTGTAATCGCTTGCGATGCCCGTCTCGGCGACATCAAGCTCCTCGATCTTGGCAATGTCGTGCAGTATCGCGCCGGAGGCGAGCAAGTCGAAATTCACGAAGCCGTAGATGCCGCAGACTGCCTGAGCGAGCCTGAGGATCGACAGAGTATGCATGAGCAGACCGCCCCTGACGGCGTGATGCAGATTCTTGGCGGCGGGCCAATACAGCAGCCTGTCGCGGTATTCGCCTATGACGCTGAAAACGAGAGTCTGAAGCTCGCCATCCTCAAAATCGGCCACGATGCGCTCGATCTCGGCAAGCATATCCTCGCCCGAGAAGCAGGCGGAGGGCACATAGTCCTCGATCCTCGCGTTATCCTGCGGCAGCACCTTGCGTATGCGCTCCACGCGGAACTGGGTGGTGTCGTTAAACGGCACATAGCTGCCGCGCACCTTGACAAAATCAAATTTGGCAAAGGCGGTTGACGGCGTTTCTTTATAATCCCAGAGCTTTGCGCCTATCTCGCCGCCGTTATCGGCAAGCACGAGATCGAGGTAGGGTATGCCCTTGGCGGTCAGCTTCTTATCGACTGATTTTATCAGGCAGAAGCCCTCATAGGCTGCGCCCGTGCCTATCTGAACGAAATTCATGGAAACTCCCCTTTGAGGTTTTATCATTTATTAATTGTAACATATAAGTGTTTAAAATACAAACTATAATTTCACATATCTTACACTTTTTTAGCTTGACAAATCGCACGGCGGGAGTATAATGATATTACAATATTATTCTCGGGGCGGGGTGAGAATCCCCACCGGTGGTAAAGTCCACGACTCGGGCGTAAATGCCCGACTGATGCGGTGAAACTCCGCAACCGACGGTAACGCGCTTTTAGGCGTGAAGTCCGGATGAGAGAGAATGCCGAAAAAGCGTTTCGCCCCTCCGCGTTTGCGGGGGGAATTTTGTTTTTTCGCTCTCTAAGCAACCTCCGAATTAAGGAGAGATAATCATGCAAAACAAAAAAATCATACGCCTTGCAATAGCGGCGATGCTCACGGCGCTGTCCGTCGTCTCGCTCTACGCTATCCGCCTGCCTTTGATACCCTCTGCGCCGTTCCTCGAATACGACGCCGCGGATATCCCCGTGCTCATCGGCTCGATGCTGCTCGGCCCCGGCATGGGGCTGTTGATGCTGCTTGCCGTGTGCGCCATTCAGGCGTTCACCGTCAGCGCCGCAAGCGGCTGGATAGGCTTCGTGATGCACCTTGCGGCCTCGGGCGTGCTGGTGCTCATAGCGTCGATGATTTACAAGAAAAAACCGAGCTTCAAGCGGCTGATAGTCGGCCTTGTGCTCGGCTCGCTCGCCATGACGGCGGTCATGGTGCCTCTGAACATAGTATTCACGGGCATATTTCTCGGCCAGGGCGCAAAGGCGGTGGCGGAGCTGCTGATACCCGCAATAATCCCCTTTAACCTGCTAAAGGCCTGTATCAATTCCGCGGCAACGGTCGCGATATTCGCCCCGACGGCAAAGATACTCAAAAGATACACCGACGGGCTGTAATTATTCATCATCCCGACGCAAACGGCATAAACTTCTATTGTAAAGACAATGGAGGGATGCCAATGAACTGCTGCATAACCGAGCTGAGATGCAAGGAGGTTATCAACAAGGCGAACGGATGCCGCATAGGGCTTGTGAGCGATATCGAGGTGGATTCCTGCTGCGGCCGCGTGGTGGCGATAATCGTCTACGGCAGACCGAGATATTTCGGTATCTGCGGCAGACGTGAACGCATAAGGATATGCTGGGAGGATATCGACGTTATCGGCGAGGATACCATCCTCGTGTGCAAGGTACAGCCCTGTGACAAGCCGAGGAGAAAAAGAACATAGCAAAAGGCACGTCCAAAGACGGGATTTTTGTTTTGTATTATTCAATATTTGTCATTCGTTAAATGCGCAGGATTTTCCAATGGAATGCACCCTTCAGGCATTTTTTAAAAAATTTGTTTTGAATAAAGTACAGTTAAATATTATAATGAGCGGAGCAAACACTTCATTTATCGAAATACTGTTGCACCAAATTAATATTATTTAACTATCAGAGCAGCAAAACTTTAAATTTTGCTGCTTTCTTACTTATTCTCTTTCAATTTTCACTAAACCCGTGAAAAAAACTCTCTGTTCGTGGTATTGAATCGAAGAGCTTAATATGCGATAATATATTCAGAAAGAGGCGCCGCTTTCAATCATTGAAAGAGAGGTTCTACTATGAAACTGAATATAGGCGAAACGATAAAAAGAATGAGGAAAGAAAGAGAGATTACGCAGGAGGAATTTGCACAGGTACTCGGTGTGTCGTGTCAATCCGTGTCACGTTGGGAAAATGGCTCGTGCTATCCTGATATTGAGCTTGTGCCTACCATTGCATCATTTTTTGGTGTTTCCACCGATAATCTTATGGGTGTCGATGAAATAACGGAAATGGAAAATGTAGAAAAATATCTTGAACGCTTTCAGCTTGCCATAAGCAGGGGCGAGATAGATGAGTGTATTGCTGTTGCCCGTGAGGGGGTTAGGGAATATCCGAATAATTACATTCTGCTTGATAAACTGATGTATGCTCTTTTTGTCTCGGGCGATGATGACGGTAACATTCCGGAATGGAAAGAAAATATGGAAATGTATGATTCCGAAATCACTGCCCTGGGCGAAAGAATTATGAAATATTGTCCTGATCAAAGCATACGGCTTGCGGCAACCGCGAGACTTGCGTTTAATCATTGTCTGCATGGGAGAAAAGAAATCGGCAGAAAAATTTACGAAACACTGCCCTCGATGGAAAACTGCCGTGAATTGCAGATATGGTGGGCACTGAAAAAAGAAGAAAAGCTGCCTTTTTTGCGGGACTCGATTATGAAAAGTTATGAAAATCTGCGAACATTTATTTGGCTTTTAGCGGATGCGGATGTAGTTGATAACGAAACAGAGCTTATTGTGTTGAATAAAGTGTTTGAATTGGAGAAGCTTATCCTTGACAGCAACAGACCAAACAATAATTGGGGCACAGCGTGGCTCAATTTTGATATTGCCAAAAGATATGCGCTTTTGAAGGATTACGATAATATGTATAAGCACCTGCATCTGGCTGTTGAAGATGCGAAGGCTTTTGATAATCGTCCCGATAAACAGAGATACAGTGCGGTATTAGTCGGCGAAATAATCGAGCGAAAAACCGATTTCGAGACTGCTGACACAAGAACTCTTTGCGAAATACTTCGAGATAAGTGGATGATTCATGATGAGTTTGATTCGGTGCGCGATACCGATAAATTTAAGGCAATTATAAAAGAACTCAGCGAATAATTTTTAAGTGTCAAAAATTCAGGACGTCACCATATGCAAACTGTACGCTCCACTTCATGGATTGAAATAGTTATCATGTTTAACTAACAGAGCAGTAAGACTAAAACCTTATTGCTCTGTTTTACTTTACCTACCGATCCAAACACCGACTCTGCTACACCCGGCCACACTAACAGCAAGCACAAGTCAATCTCCACTTTACATAATTTTTGTGCCGAACTCAGCGCGAAAAATGGCATATATACGGAATTTTGCCGATGATATTAACATAAAGTTGAATGATTGGTAGAATAATATCGAACCGGATAGCAACGGCTAACCGGTTGACTTTAAGATTTATAGTTAGCTAATGCTAATCGAGAAAAAGTACTGTGACGCCATAAGGGCGGCCTGTTTTTTATTCTCTGTGATCATCCCTGACAAACGGCGGCGATATCTCGGTCGAGGTCAGCAGGGAATATTTTTTCGGGCGGCGGTAGGCGTTGCCGTGCACCTCGCTCTCGCGGTAGCGGCGCAGCATATCGAGGTCAAGCTCGGCGACAAATATCCCCTCGCCCCCGTCCGCCTGCAAAATGCAGGTGTCTCTTGAGCCTTCAAGCTCCTTGGCAAGATTCGCCTCGGCGCCGCCGCAGGGCGATATCTGGAGCAGCGCTATTCTCAGAATACTCATAAATTCTCCCAAAAAAAAGCCGATCGTTTGCTTTGCAAGCGACCGGCTCTTAATTATGATATTAGATCTTATGCCTTGCCGGCGCAGCCGAGGACCTCAAGGATCTTATGCTCGACCATGCCTTCGATAGCTGCACGGGCGGGGGCAAGATACTGTCTGGGGTCGAAGTGTGACGGATTCTCAGCCATATACTTTCTGATAGCTGCGGTCATTGCAAGACGAAGGTCGGAGTCGATGTTGATCTTGCAGACTGCGTGCTCGGCTGCCTTGCGGAGCTCGCTCTCGGGGATACCGATAGCGTTATCCATCTTGCCGCCGTACTTGTTGATCTCCTCAACAAACTCGGGGATGACGGAGGAAGCGCCGTGAAGGACGATGGGGAATCCGGGGAGCTTCTTCTCGACCTCCTCAAGGATGTCGATGCGGAGCTTGGGATCCTGACCGGGCTTAAACTTATATGCGCCGTGGCTGGTGCCGATAGCGATAGCAAGGGAGTCAACGCCGGTGCGGCCGACGAAATCGCAGACTTCCTCGGGCTTGGTGTAAGAGGAATCCTCGTCGGAGACCTTAACGTCATCCTCGATGCCGGCAAGTCTGCCGAGCTCGCCCTCGACTACAACGCCGTGATCGTGAGCGTAGTCAACGACCTTCTTGGTGAGAGCGACGTTCTCCTCGTAAGGAAGATGTGAGCCGTCGATCATAACGGAGGTGAAGCCGCCGTCGATGCAGGCCTTGCAGGTCTCGAAATCGGGGCCGTGGTCAAGGTGAAGGACGATGGGCAGGCCGGAAGTCTCAACAGCCGCCTCAACGAGCTTTACAAGGTAGGTGTGGTTCGCATAGGCTCTTGCGCCCTTGGAAACCTGAAGGATCAGGGGAGCGTTGAGCTTGGTGCCCGCCTGAACGATACCCTGGATTATCTCCATGTTGTTTACGTTGAAAGCGCCTACGGCGTAGCCGCCCTTATAGGCATCCTCAAACATCTTCTTGCTTGTTACTAATGGCATATTATCACTCCTAGTAGTGTATTTGATAATTTATCGTATATATTATACCAAATTTTCGGCGTTTGTCAATCACCGCAGCCTTATATCGACTGAATTTGATAGACAAGATTTTTGAGAAGGTTGACTATCGTCATATAAACCTTTGCGGCGGGCGTGCCTATCACGCTGTAGGGGGCGTCCTCCTGCTTAGTGATGCTGACGTCGCCGCGCTTGACCGAGCCGTTGTAGACATAAAGCTCGTTGCCGTAATTCTTTATATCATCCTCATGCAGAGTGATGACCCTGTAGCCGTAGGGGCCGTATTTGGCGAACTGGCAGCCGTAGGTGAAGCCCAGCTCAATGCCGTCCACCATACCCGAATAGCCCTCGTTGTGCCAGTGGCCGAAGAAAGCGGCGATAACGTCACCCTGCTCCTTCCACGCGCTGAATTCGTCGCTCGTTTCACCGGGCTTGACCGCCCCGATATTGTAGCCGTGAGCAACATTTTGGTTGAGACGGTAGCATTCGCCGTCCTTTATTATCGCGCCCTCGTCATAGATATGGCATTTCTCAAAGAGATTGCCGATATCCGAGGTGTTGATGTGCTGGAACGCCATTGCGGGCACAGGCTCGCCGCCGTTCGCGGCCGCGAGCTCGGCGCTCCTTGACTTATACCACGCTATCTGCTCCTCGTTGACGGAGTTCCTGCCCGAATCCATAAGCCAAAGGTTGAATGCGATCTTGCCGTCGCTGCCTTTTATCTCAAGATTATAGTCTATCCTGCCCGATTCGTCGGGGCTGTCGTCCCTCACAAGGCAGTGCTCATATTGAGCGTAGATATCGAGCCAGTCTTCGTTGGATATACCGGCCTTATAGTCGTTGTTGCCCTGTGTAACGGCATAGGGGATGCCCGCCTCCTCGATTATCGAGAAAATGTTATCGACTGCGACCTTTACATTGTCGAGCGTCTCGTCATAGACCAGATCGCCGTGGATATCCTCGACCTTGACGCCCTCCTTGCCGTTCTGAGCGTCAACGCCGAAGTCGCCGAGCCGCCAATCCTCAACGATATCGCCCGTGATGACAATAAGGTCGGGGTCGGTATTCTCAATGGCGAGGCGAACGAAATTCAGCATATCGTAGGCGGGGTAGCGGTCGTCCTGCATATCGCTGATGTGCAGGATGGTGAAATCGCCGTCCGCCGAGAATTTAAGCTTGCCCGCCTCCCCTGCCGAGGCAGAGACGGCAAACGAAAGCAGCACTGCGGCAGCGAGGGCAACGCTTAAAATTTTCTTTATCATATTATTTCTCCGTCACTCATCAATATTTATCCATGCTCTCAACATCGAGCACAAATACTGTAGCGCCGCCGACGGTCACTTCCTCCTCAAGGCTGCCGTTCTGAAGCCCTCTGCCGAAGGAATCGGTGGTCATGGCGACCTTGCTCCTGGTCCTCGAATGCTCGTGGATTATCTCCTTGGCTCTGGCGACTCTGTCGTCCTCGGCGCCGATGAGCAGGGTAGTGTTGCCTATCATCAGGAAGCCGCCCGTGGTGGAGAGCTTGGTGACGCTGAATTTCTCTTTGGTCAGCGTTGCGGAGACTACTGCGCTGTCGTCGTTATTGACGATCGCAAGGATCAATTTCATATTATCAATTCCTTTCTGCAAATCACATATTCGGCAAAATGAGCTTTTGGCTGCGCTTGTCAAGGTCATAGATATTGGGTATCTCGTAGCGGTTATCGTTGCTGTCCTTGACAAGTATGCGCTTGTCATAAAACATCTTGAGCGAGCGGATATGGTTGACTATCTCGAAGGTGAATTCGCCTCGGTCGGTCTCCACAGTCCAGAGCCATATGCAATGCTTCTCGCTGAATGTTATGAGCCGCTTTATCTTGGGTATGCGGTAGTATTCCTCGAGACAGCCTTGCAGCAGCTCACGTTGATGAGGCTCCATGTTGTCAAGGCGGCGCAGGATGAACTGCTCCTCGCCCTCGAAGTCGAGGAAAGTGATATAATCGTTAAGACCGCTGACGGGGAAAAGGCGCCTCGGCTCAAGGTCGCTGAGTTTCTGCCCCGTGTAGAATTCCACATCGCAGAATATCTTATCCTTGACGGTCAGGCGTATCTCATTGCCGTCGATAAAATTTCTTGCCATTCAAGCGCCCCCCTTATTCAAAATTCTCGGCGGCTCTCTCAGCCTCCGCACGCTCGCTCATCGACTGTATCTTGATGAGCTTATAATACTTGCCCTTGAGCGCCATCAGCTCGTCGGGCGAGCCGAATTCAATGATATTGCCCTTATCGACGACGATTATCTTATTAGCCTTACGCAATGTCGAGAGCCTGTGGGCTATCATAAGCGTCGTCCTGCCCCTGATAAGGCGGTCGATGGCATCCTGAATGAGCTTCTCGGTCTCGGAGTCCACCGCCGAGGTAGCTTCGTCGAATATAAGTATGCCGGGATTCTTGAGCACCGCGCGGGCGATCGAAAGCCTCTGTTTCTCACCGCCCGAGAGACCAACTCCCCGCTCGCCGAGCATGGTATCGTATGCGTCGGGCAGGCGTGAGATGAAGCCGTGGGCGTTTGCGATGTCTGCGGCGTTGATTATCTGCTCGGGGTGCGCCCCGGGTACGGAATAGGCTATATTGTTGAATATCGTATCGTGGAACATCATCGGCTCCTGCTGGACATAGCCTATCTGCGAGCGGTAATACGCCATGTCTATGTCTCGGATATCCACGCCGTCCACGAGTATCTCGCCGTCATAATCGTCATAGAAGCGCATGAGCAGATTGATGAGGGTCGATTTGCCCGAGCCTGTGGTGCCGACTATGCCGACCACGTCGCCCGGCTCAATGACAAAGTTTATGTCGTTGAGCACCTTCTTTGAGCGGTCGAACGAGAAATTGACGTTTCTGAATTCAATGCGCCCGTCTATATTCTCAAGCTCCTTGCCCGCGCCGAAATCATGCTCCGGCTCGGCGTTGACTATCTCCATGACCTTCTCCGCAGAGGCAATGGCATTCTGATAGGAGTCGTTGAGGTTTGCGAAGAAATTGACGGGGTTATAGAACATGCTTGTGTATGAAATAAAGGATACGAGCACACCGAGCGAGAGCTTGTCGGGGGTCTTGATGACCATCTCGCCGCCGACGAGCCAAATAATGACCGACCCGCAGGTGATGAGGAAGGTTATCGCCGCGGGGAATATCGCCGAGACCTTGGCGGCGCGCTTATCCTCCTGCATCCAGTCGTCGATGTGCCTGCCGAATCTGTCTATCGTTTTCTTCTCGCGCGAAAAGGATTTGACTATCCTTATGCCCGGTATCGTATCGGAGAGGATGCTCGATATCGCAACTCCCCTGCGCCACAGTCGGCGGTACATCGGGCCTATCTTCTTGCCGAAGAATCGGCTGCAAAACACCACTACGGGCACGGGCACGAGTGAGAGCAGAGTCAGCTTCCAATTCATCGACATCATTATCACGATAATTCCGACCATCATAAAGAGCTGCACCACGGCCTCCTGAGTTATGCGGAGCATGAACTGCTGGAGCACCTGGGTATCGGAATTGACCCTGTTTATGACCGAGCCGGTGGAGGTCTTGTCATAGAACTTCATCGGCAGATACTGCGCCTTGGCGTATATATCCTTTTTGAGATCGGCAATAATGCCGTCGCCCGCCACTCGCAGCATATACGAGCGCACCGCGCCTATGGCGTATTGGGCGAAATAAACGCCGAGCAGCCCCGCAATGACGATAAAGAGCATCCTGATGTCGCCGTTCGGTATGACCTTGTCGACCATAAGGCTTGTGACATAAGGCGGCACGAGCGCCGCAGCGGTCGTGACTATCGAGAGGAAGATGCAGAATATCAGCTTGCCGAAATACGGGCGGATATAGTGCATCATCGACGACAGGAGCTTGCCCTTGCCGCTGCAATTGAGGCATTCCGCGCCGGGATAGGCGAGCTTCCTGCCGCACCTCGGGCAAAACGAGCGCAGGTTGCGATAGACCGCTTCAACGGCGGCAAATCGGCTCTCGACGCTCTCGCCCGCTTTAACTTTTGTGACGAAATCAGCCGCAGCGTCGCAGATATCGGCGCAGGCAAAGGTAAAGCGCAGGATATCCATCGTCGAGCCACCGACGGTCTTGACTTTAAGCACGGCGTTACCGTACATACGCTTAACGGTTATCTCGTCTATGCTTGCGAAGTCGAGGCTGATGCAATCGCCCGCAATACCGCCGCCGACGGCGACGATCTTATCCGCAGAGACATAGACTGCCCCCGACCCGTAATCGCTGTTGATATCGAGGTCGGAAACGACGGCAAAGAGCGGCTGAGAATCCTCAAATTGTTTCTCCGCAAGCGAAGATATCTCGGCCGGGGCGGGTCTGTTGATAAGCAGGTTATCGGGAAGCATATCGGCTCTCCCCCTTTTCACTCCGAATTTCGAGTGCATTATATCGGTAATGCGAAAATAAGTCAATACAAATCAGGAGATTTTTGCTTTTTGTGAAAATCGCCCTAATTTTTGAAAAATCTTAGGGCGAAATGACGAACAATTATTCTCCGTTTGCCGAGCGGATAACTCTCTCGGCGAGAGCCTCAAGCTGCTCCATGCTCTCGAGCGAGCCTATCTCACGGCGGAACGCTGCGGCGTTCCTCATGCCGCTGATATACCAGCCCGCGTGCTTGCGAGCCTCCCTCATGCCGATATAGCTGCCCTTGTATTCGCAGAGCCTGCCGATATGGCGCAGCATGACCGCCATGCGCTCCTCGATCGGCGGGTCTGGCAGTATTTTGCCGCTGCTGAGGTATTCGTTTATCTGTGAGAATACCCACGGCCTGCCGAGCGCCCCCCTGCCGACCATGACAAGATCGCAGCCCGTGACCTTATACATATTCTCGGCGGAAATGGCGTCCGTGACGTCGCCGTTGCCGACGACAGGGATATTCACCGCCTGCTTGACCTGTTTGATTATGTCGAGATTTACGGGCGGGGCATACATCTGCTTCCTCGTCCTGCCGTGGACGGTTATCGCCGCAGCGCCCGCACTCTCAAGCATTTTCGCCATTTCAACGGCGTTTATGCTATCCTCATCCCAGCCCGAGCGTATCTTGACCGTGACGGGCAGAGAGACCGCCTCTGCGCATTTCTCGGTTATCCTCGCGGCAAGCTCCGGGTCACGCATCAATGCGCTTCCCCCGCCGTTGCCCGCGACCTTAGGGGCGGGGCAGCCCATATTGATATCAACGGCTCGGCATCCCGTCTCGGCAGCCTGTTTCGCCGCCTGCGCCATTGTGTCGGGGTCGCAGCCGAATATCTGCACGGCGGCGGGGCGTTCGCTCTCTCCAAGCTGCATGAGCAGACCCGATTTCTTATCGTGCATTGTAAGCCCCTTTGAGCTGACCATCTCGGTGACGACATACGCTGCGCCGAATTCAATGCATATCTCACGGAAGGCTCTGTCCGCAACGCCCGCCATGGGTGCGAGCGCAGCGCCGCCGTTTATCTCAAAATCTCCGATTCTCATCAATAACTCCTTTTGAACGAGCTGTTATATTATTATAATATCATTATCTATTTACGATTTCAACCGAATTTTTGCAGGCTTTTTTCAAAAAAACGGTGAAAAATCCGAAAAGTATGTTATACTGTATGATGAGGTGATATTATGAAGCTACTTGCTCTTGACGGCAACAGCATTCTGAACCGTGCTTTTTACGGCATCAAGCTGCTCACCACCAAGGACGGCACTAAATTCACTAACGGAATATACGGCTTTTTGAATATACTTATCAAGCTGCGTGAGGAGGTCTCCCCCGACGCGGTGGCGATAACCTTTGACGTTAAAGCGCCCACCTTCCGCCACGAGATGTATCAGGGCTACAAGGCGAACCGCAAGGGAATGCCTCCGGAGCTTGCTCAGCAGCTGCCCGCTCTCAAGGAGCTGCTCGGCGCTCTGGGCTACAAGCTGCTTGAGGCCCCCGGCTGGGAGGCGGACGACCTGCTCGGCACTCTCGCGGGCGCTTGCAAAGAGGGCGACTTCTGCTACATTGCGACAGGCGACAGGGATTCATTGCAGCTCGTGCGTGAGAATGTCAACGTGCTGCTCGCCTCCACTAAGATGGGCAGGCCGCAGAGTGTGCGCTACGATGAGACAAGGGTAGCCGAGGAATACCTCGTCCCCTCGCCGAAGCTGCTGATAGACGTCAAGGCGCTCATGGGCGACAGCTCCGACTGCATACCCGGCGTATCGGGCATAGGTCAAAAGACGGCGCAGGAGCTTGTGAGCAAATTCGGCTCGATCGACAGCATTTACTCCTCGCTCGACACGCTCGATATAAAGAAGGGCGTCCATGACAAGCTCGCCGCCGACAGGGATATGGCATATCTCAGCCGCACCCTCGGCACCATACGCACTGACGCGCCTATAGACACGGACTATGCAGATTATATCCCGCACGAGCCCGACGCATTCAAGGTGACGGCGCTGCTCTCGGAGCTTGAAATGTTTAAGATGATAGAGCGCCTCGACCTCAAAAAAGTCCCCGCCGCACCCTCCGCCGAGGAGAATGCGCCTGAGGTCAGCACCGAAGTATACGCCCAGCAGGATCTCAGGCTGCTGCTGAACACGCTCAAAAAGGCGGGCGAAGCCTATTTTCTCTTTGAGGACGGTATATTCTCATTCAAGACCGACAACGGCGTTGCTCAGGTGCTGCCCGGCAGCGGCGATTATGTGGAATTCTGCACGGATTTCCTCTTTGACGGCACGATAAGCAAATTCACTTACAATGTAAAGCGGCTGTATTCGTTCTTTTACGACTACTCAGCGGATATAAAGATCAATAACATTGCGGGCGACGCAATGCTCTCCGCCTATGTGCTGAACCCCTCCTCCGACGCCTACGACCTGCGCCGCATAACCGCCGAATACGCGGGCGCGGATATTCCCGACGGCGACTCTGCGGTATTCGCGGCATATCTGCCCGCCGTATTCGCCAAAATGAACGCCGCCGTTGAGGAGAACGGCCAAAAGCGCCTGCTTGACGAGATCGAGCTGCCGCTTGCCGAGGTGCTTGCCTCGATGGAGCGCGAGGGCTTCCTGGTTGACGCAAAGGGTATTGAAGAATTCGGCAAAACTCTTCAGGAGCGCATCGAGAAGTTGGTTGCGGATATCTATGAGCTTGCGGGCTATGAATTCAACCTGAATTCCCCGAAGCAGCTCGGCGAAGCGCTGTTTGAGCGCATGGGTCTGCCCGCAAAGAAAAAGACAAAGAGCGGCTATTCCACCAACGCCGAGGTGCTCGAGGGTCTGGCTCAGGATTATCCCGTGGTGGCGATGATTCTCGAATACCGCACCCTTGCGAAGCTGAAATCCACCTATTGCGACGGCCTGCTCAAGGCAATTGCGCCCGATGGCAGGATACACTCGACCCTAAACCAGACCGAGACCCGCACGGGCAGGATATCCTCGACCGAGCCGAACCTGCAAAACATCCCCGTGCGCTCCGAGCTCGGCAAGGAGATGAGGAAATTCTTCATCGCCAAGGAGGGCAGCCTGCTTGTGGACGCGGACTACTCACAGATAGAGCTGCGCGTGCTCGCCCATGTGGCAAACGACAAGAATATGCTCGACGCCTTCAACAACGGCGACGATATCCACGCCATAACCGCCTCCCAGGTATTCAACATGCCGCTGATGATGGTCACTCCGCTTATGAGGAGCAGAGCCAAGGCGGTGAATTTCGGCATAGTCTACGGCATAGGCGCCTTCTCGCTCGCAAAGGATATCGGCGTCACCCGCGCCGAGGCCGACAGCTATATCAAGGGCTATCTCGCCCACTTCAGCGGCGTTGACCGCTATATGAAAGAGGTCATTGAGAAGGCAAAGGAAAACGGCTATGTCGAGACCGTATTCGCCCGCCGCAGATATCTGCCCGAGCTGCGCTCGTCAAACGGCATGATGCGTGCCTTCGGCGAGAGGGTCGCCCGCAATATGCCGATTCAGGGCACGGCGGCGGATATCATCAAAATAGCGATGATAAGGGTCTACCGCGAGCTAAAAAAGCAGTGCTTCGGCGCAAGACTGATAATGCAGGTGCACGATGAGCTGATAATTGAAGCCCCCGCCGAGGAAGCGGACAAGGTCGAAAGCATAGTCAAGCGTGAAATGGAGCACGCAGTCAAGATGCGCGTGAGTATGCAGGCGGATGTCGGCGTCGGAAAGAGCTGGTATGAGTCAAAGTAAAAAAGCAAAACAAACGGATATAAAAAATCGCCCTCGGCAGCTCGGTTGAGCCGTCGGGGGCGATGAATTTTTATTATTTGTTGACGTTTGCCTTAAGAGTCTCAAGCTCTGCCTTAAGGGTTGCGGGCAGTCTGTCAAACTTCGAGTAGAATTCCTCGATACCTGCGACCTCGTCCTTCCAAAGGGCGGTATCAACACTGAGGATCTCTTTGAGCTGATCCTCGCTGACCTCGTCCTCGATGCCCTCAAGGTTGATATCCTCAGCCTTGGGAACGAAGCCGATCGGGGTCTCAACTGCGTCGACCTTGCCCTCGCAGCGGTCGATTATCCAATCGAGCACGCGGAGGTTGTCGCCGAAACCGGGCCACAGGAAGTTGCCCTCGTCGTCCTTACGGAACCAGTTGACGTTGAAGATCTTGGGAGCCTTATCAGCGTCAAGGCCTGCGCCGATGTCGATCCAATGCTGCCAATAATCAGCCATGTTGTAGCCGCAGAACGGAAGCATAGCCATCGGGTCTCTTCTGACAACGCCGACTGCGCCTGAGGCGGCGGCGGTGGTCTCGGAAGCCATTATCGAGCCGACGAATACGCCGTGATCCCAGTCTCTTGACTGATAGACCAGCGGAGCGAGCTTAGCGCGTCTGCCGCCGAATACGAATGCCGAGATGGGCACGCCGTGAGGATTCTCAAACTCGGGGCTGATGCAGGGGCAGTTCTTTGCGGGTGCGGTGAAGCGGCTGTTGGGATGAGCGCCCTTCTCTGTGCTGGTCTTGCCGTTCCAGGGGTTGCCCTTCCAGTCTATGCCGTTCTCGGGGGGATTCTTGTCGAGGCCCTCCCACCAGACGGTATTGTTATCCGCATTGTAAGCGACGTTGGTGAATATGGTGCCCTTCTTGGTGGAAGCAAGAGCGTTGGGGTTGGATTTCTCGTTGGTGCCGGGTGCAACGCCGAAGAAACCGTTCTCGGGGTTGATGGCATAGAGCCTGCCGTCCTCGCCCTTTCTGATCCACGAAATATCGTCGCCGACGCACCATACGCGGTAGCCCTTCTTATAATATCCCTCGGGAGGAATAAGCATGGCAAGGTTGGTCTTGCCGCAGGCTGAGGGGAATGCGGCGCAGATGTATTTGATCTCGCCGTTGGGCTTCTGGAGACCGAGAATGAGCATATGCTCCGCCTGCCATCCTTCGTTTCTGCCCTGATAGGAAGCGATACGCAGAGCGAAGCACTTCTTGCCGAGCAGGACGTTTCCGCCGTAACCGGAGTTAACGGAGATGATGGTGTTATCCTGCGGGAACTGGCAGATATATCTCTTCTCTTCGTCGATGTCACACTTGCAGTGGAGGCCTCTTACCCAGTCGTCGCTGTCGCCGAGAGCCTCAAGCACCTTCTTGCCGACTCTGGTCATTATAGCCATGTTGAGCACAACATAGATGCTGTCGGTAAGCTCGATGCCTATCTTGGAGAACTTGGAGCCAACGGGGCCCATGGAGTAAGGAATAACATACATGGTTCTGCCCTTGTAGCTGTCCCTTGCGATATCATAGAGCATCTTATATGCCTCTGAGGGCTCCATCCAGTTATTGGTGGGGCCTGCCTCCTCCTTGGTGGGGGCGCAGATGAAAGTCCTGCCCTCAACTCTTGCAACGTCGTTGACGGCGGTGCGGTGGAGATAGCAATCGGGCAGAAGCTCCTGATTGAGCTTTATCATTTCGCCGGTCGAGCAAGCCTCTGCACGCAGAGCCTCGATCTGCTCGTCGCTGCCGTCTATCCAGACGACTTTGTCGGGCTTCACGAGATCAATTTTTTCATTGATCCATGAAAGAACGCTTTTATTGGCAGTCATATTTTCCATAATTTTTCTCCTTTCATCGTGGAAAACCAACTAAAAATATACAAATTCAGGTCGCGCCGAAGCGGCTTTTTTACGCTCTTTGACGAACGCATTTTATCTCCGCTCCATCTTTTCCCATCGTAATTATAGCATAAAATCCTCGAATGTCAAGATTTTGCAGCAAAAAGACACAAAAAATTCATAATTCTGGCGAATTTTAATATTCCGCCGCGTCAATCGGCATCGTGGCGAAGGCGTTAAGCTCCAATCCTGCAATATTGCCGCTTTTGAACTCATAAAATCCCTGCGCTCCGACCATAGCCGCATTGTCGCCGCAAAGTGAGAGCTGCGGCATATAAAGCTGCCAGCCCTTCTCGCCGCAAAGGGTCTGCATCCTCGCCCTGAGGCGTGAATTCGCAGAAACACCGCCCGCAAGAGCGATCTTTGTGAAGCCGAATTCCTCGGCGGCCTTTACGGTGTTGCCCGCGAGGCAGTCAACGACGGTCTCGATGCAGCTCGCGCCGAGGTCGGGCACGCTTATCTCTATCCCCTTTTGCTTTGCGTTGTGGATGACGTTGACAACGGCGGTCTTTAGCCCCGAGAAGCTGAAGTCGTATTTGCCGCCGTCCACATGGGGGTGCGGCAGCTTATAGAGCGTGGGGTCGCCGTCCTTGCTGACTCGGTCGAGATTCAGCCCTCCGGGGTAATCGAGCCCCATGGCTCTCGCAGATTTATCCATGCATTCGCCCGCGGCGTCGTCGCGAGTCCTGCCGATAACCGTGAAATCCGTGTAGCTGTTGACCGCCACGATATGGCTGTGACCGCCCGAGACGACAAGGCAGAGGAACGGCGGCTCAAGCTCGGGGTTTGTAATGTAATTCGCCGCAATGTGAGAGCGCAGATGATGCACCGGCACGAGCGGAATGCCCGTTGCGTATGAAAGCCCCTTTGCGAAATTCACGCCGACGAGCAGCGCCCCGATAAGGCCGGGTGCATAGGTCACTGCAATGGCGTCGATATCGCCGAAGCCGACGCCCGCGTCGCTCATTGCCTTGCTCACAACGCCGCTTATCGCCTGGGCGTGCATCCTTGAGGCTATCTCGGGCACCACGCCGCCATATATAATATGTTCACTGACCTGCGAAGCTATTACGCTTGACAGAACTTTCCTGCCGTCCTCGACCACGGCCGCCGCCGTTTCGTCGCAGGACGACTCGATTGCAAGTATCTTCATCATACTACCTCACATTAAAATACTTTGTATATATTACCCCGTCCTCCTGCGGACGGGTGTAGAAATTCTTTCTAACCCCGACGGGCTTGAAGCCCTCAGATTCATAGAGCGCGCGGGCGGGCGAATTGCCGACCCTCACCTCAAGGGTTATGAATTCGCAATTCCTAAGCTCCGCGCCGCCGCAGGCAGCTCTGAGCAGCGCCCCGCCGACCCCGCAGCGCCTTGCCGCCGAAGTGACGGCGACATTAGTGATATACGCTTCGCCGCATATCTCCTGCACGCCGATATACCCGAGCAATTCGCCGTGTTCCTCCGAAACGGCGACCAGGAAATGCGAGAGCGGATTTGACAGCTCTTCGGCAAGCCCCTCATAGCTCCACGGGCTTGAGAAGCATTCCTTTTCAAGCTCCGCAACGGCGGCGATATGCTCCCGACTCATGTCGGCAACGGTGAAATTCATCTCTCACCCTCCCCGACAAGGCTGTCGAACTGCTCGGCAAGCGCCGCTTTTATCGCATTGGCGCAGATGATGTATGTCTCAAGATCCCCGCCGTAGGGGTCGGGCACTCCTCCGCCGAGGACGGTGACCTTCTCCGTCGGCACATAGAGCGACAGGCTCGCCGCCTGCTCACGGGTCATACAGACGAATTCATCGGTCTCATCGAGAATATATGAAGTTATGCGCCTCGCACGGTGGGCGGAGATATCGACTCCGAAGCGCTCGGCAGCCTTAACGGCGTTGTCGCAGGCGGAGTCGCCCGTCATGGCAAAAAGCCCCGCACTCGAGCATTCTACGCCCTTAACGCCTCTGTCGGCAAGCATTTTTTTGAATATGCCCTCCGCCATAGGGCTGCGGCAGGTGTTGCCCGTGCAGACAAAAAGTATCCTCTTCATTCTCTCGCCCCCGTCGAATTCAAACTGATTTAATATTTTATCATAATTATCCGCCGTTTTCAATTGAAAATGCGAAAATATCCCGCGTGAAAAAATCTTTGCCGCTTTTCCCTTGACTTTTGCCGCCGAATTGTAAATGATGCATAAATCCGACGTACGGTTTTTGAACACAAAAGAAATGTGATGAATTTGTGCACAATGCACTCTTCCTTTAAGTCCCGCTAAAACAAATCATTTCGATAAGGACAATACCGCAAATAATGATTGCTTTGTATATCATTTCATCACGCCTTTTTGCCAAGATCATATCCCACTCCCCAAATGACGGAGTAGACAATGTTTTAGCGATTCTCCAGATTTTCTTGAAAATTTATGCACTATTTGATGAATTTTTTCGTCGTATTCAACAAAGTTTGCTTATCAGTGTTGTGCAACATCCACATCAACCAGCACCTTGCATATGGCGTTAATTATTCCGGTACGAAGCTCAGAGCTTGATATATAAGGATTTTAGCGTTTGTCAAAGGCAAGCAGCACTCTCTTCTTGTATGCAAATTCAATGAATAATATTCAAAAATGATAGACCCCCCTTGCGATACTGGACGAAAGGAGCGAAAAGAACACAACAAACTCAGAGAAATCTAACGGCCTTTTTCGGCTGTCTTTGAGTCGAAAGGAGGTTCATTTGAATGCAAAAAACAGCCACCGGATTTTGCTGCAAATCAAAATGTCAATAGCAGAGACTGAATGACATTTCAGGTAAATTTGGCTTTGAAATATTGACAAAATCGAATATATGATATAGAATATTTACAAATGTTAGTATTACATAAATATCAACAGGAGGAAGTTTAAAATGGCACTATTTGCGTCATTTGCTTGGGTTATTGTCGGGGTAGTATACATTATATATAGAATTTTAAAGGATGAGCCTGGTGGATGCGCGGGTGGAATAGCAGTTTTACTTGGTATTTCACCATTGATCATGATGATAGTCGGAGCAACCATGGATAGCGATGCGGGGGAAAGCTTGCTTTGGGCTGGTTTAATTTTTACTATAATCGCTCTTGTTTGCTTTATAATTTGGATTTCGATACCGAGCATCAAAAAAAATAAGCAGATTAATAATAATAAAACCTTAATAAATCAACTTAAATTGAAGTATAATGTTCCAGAATCATTTTTGAGCAAAATGAAAGGAGATCCTCCGATTAACATTTATGTTAGAACCGTTGAAAGCTGTGGATCCATAGAGCAAAAAATTGCTTTATCTAAATTTAATAAAGACGAATGGGTTAATGGTCGGTATTGGAGAGTAAGCTATAGTTATCCAAGTAGTTGGCGGGATGCGACTGATTGCGAATGGAAACTACTTGCATTGGAAACATATGGTGTTTCGGACTTCCCGCAAGAATTGTATTCGTTTCTTTATAGAGATATTAAAACAAAAACTGAAAGTATGGTCGAAAAAGTAGTTGAGGCGATTGGCTCTAATCAAAAGGATTTTGTGGAGCCATGGTATTTCAGTTGGTGTTCAGATGCAAAAAGCGGGGAAAATGTTCTTCAGGGAATTGAAGTGTATTTAGACTATTCTAATGAGGTGGAGAACTATCCTATTAAAATACGTTACAATGAACTTTTTACAATTGATGGCGAGATATGTAATCCCAGGACATTAATCGAAATCCAAAAAGACAATCGAGTTAATGAATATAATTTTAAACTAAAAAAACTGATTGAATCATATTGTCATATATTGGGAATCAACTATCAAGATATATATATTAGCAATTTTCATTCAAATGAACTGTTGAAGATAGCAAGGTGTATGGCGTTTTGGATATTGAAAAAGGAAGAATTAATAAATGTAAGCGATGAGCAGTTTACCATATATTATAAATCTTGGCCAAAGCTATTAGAAGCCTGTGATCCTAACCGTCCGCGCAATCTTATTTGTAAGCATAGAGTCTCAATAGATCATTGATTTTATCCGTTAACTCCCGCTATTAAGCGGGAGTTTTTTCATTTAAGAATTTGTGTTGAAAAAACAATATGAACGTAAATGCTTGATAATCAACGACCTTAAAATAATTTACAAGTATCTTTCAGCAATACGCACAGCAAAAGCATTCTGTTGACATCGCCATTTAGTTATTGTAAAATAGCAATTAATGATTGCTAAAATAGAAGAACTATCCTGATTCTGCTGCTTATTACCGATTAAAGTTCCGACCGCGCGGTAAGGAACTTTGGCGCATCCCACGGCAGATTTAAGCGACTTGCCGGCATCTTCATTTTTCGACTGTTAATTGCTATAATATTTCACATTCAAAAGAAAGGATGAACAAAATGAAAGAAAAAATTTTGGAGGCTTATGAGCGCTTAAAAAACGCAGCCAAAGGAGCGGAGGCGGCTTACAAAGCCAATCCCGCCGATAAAATAGGCTGCGTCACTCTCATAGGCAAAAACATCACATTCAATGACAGCGACGCTTTCATACAAGCAGTCAACTTAGCGGATGTTTTTGAAGTATACCCTAAAACGGATGGTACGATACAGATGGATTTTACATTTTACAATAGGAATCAGGAGGATTGAATATGAGCAAAAGAATAAATTGCTACGATGTAGTGAATGTTGTTACAGATGAGGCAACCAAGCAGTTTTCGTATGGATGGAAAGAAAATGAAGAAAGCAAAAAGATACTTAGGCAGTATTGCGGAATAATCGATTCATTGGTCGACGATTTCGGGGGCAAATATTTTGAAGTCGGAGTTGACGACATGGATATGACAATCAGTATAAAAATGGAATGTCCGGACTGTCGAATTGATTCCCTACAACACAACTATTACAAGCTCATTCAAAAAACGGTTGCATTTGGTTTCTCACATTCCGAAGAAGGTGATAGCGTAGCTCTTGAATTCGTATTTCCCAGTATATGGATTAGTTGGAGTAACTCTTGAGCAACAACGGTCTGACGACCGATATGCTCAGGATATTCGTCATCTCGTCAAGAGACACGCCCGAATCCGGCAAGATCTCCGTATATTAAGCAATAGCAAAAGCGGCAGAGGCTCTCCCCTGCTGCTTTTCGCTTGACTTTTGCCGCCGCATATGACAGAACGCAAAAAGCAAAACCCCTTATCCGTCTACCACGCATCTCCCGACGAATAAGCCGTTCTTGCCCGCAGCCTTGTGAATGGTGCACAAATTAAATATACAGTTTTTGTGAACAAAAACGGTCATTGAAATTTGTGCATAAATACTTTGATGTCAGAGAGTGCTTTTGCTATAATGAAATCAGGTAGCTTTGGGTATTGGTGAGGAGAGATAAAAAATGACAGGGATATATGATTGCTTTGGCTATGGTCCGGGATATGATGTTTCTTTTGAAGAAAGATACAAATTAATTAGAAACGCAGGATTTGATTGTGTAATGTTATGGTGGAGCGATCGGTTTGGCAGAGGAGACGGTTATCAAGAGGATGTAAAACTGGCCGGAAATGCAGGGTTATCTGTAGAAAATATCCACGCTCCTGTGCATGAACAGAATAATCTGTCACTGGATAATTTGAGCGGAGAAAGCGTATTTCAAAGTTATCTACAATGTGTAGAGGATTATTGTATATATAATATATCAACCATAGTTATACATTTGCCGAATGATAATAATCCCTTGAATCAAACAGGAATCAGACGGCTGGCAGAACTTATAAACAAGGCGGAACAAAAGAATATTCAGATTGCTTTTGAAAATTTAAGTAACATTAAAAATTTGAAGATGGTGTTAAATAAATTTACTTCAAATAATGTAGGCTATTGTTATGATAGTTGTCACCATATAAATTATGCACCGGATGAAGATTTGTTAGGAATGTATGGAAATCGGCTGATGGCAATTCATTTACATGATAACGGCGGTAACCATAATCAACATCAATTGCCATTCGACGGCAATATTAACTGGAATACAGTTATGGCGAAAATTGCCCGAACAGGATACCGGGGAGCTACAACCTTAGAACCAATGAATTGGGATTATTCTCATTTAGGTATTTGCCGGTTTTTGGAATCGGCTTATGAAAGGGCAAACAGACTTGATTGCCTGCGAAGATATTTGAGGCGATAAAAGGACGAAAACAGACAAGGCAGTTTAAAATCTAAAGAATAGTATGCCGCTCATAAAATTGAATATTCGATTGGTATTGGGGCGCTTGAAAAAGATTAGCAGCATAAAGCTATCTGCTATAGCAGCTTTCTTGGAGAAGGAGGTGGAGATAGTTGTCGGCTTGTGTGTAAAATCCGTCTGCGGCACACCTCATCCGTCTCGCAAGCTCGACACCTTCTCCTCAAGGAGAAGGCGAATTTAACTGTCGGTTCGACGGTTTTTGGGCAGAAACGAGCCTATACCACCCTGAAATAAATCTGCTGTTCAACCGACAAAAAGCGCCCCGAATCGCTTCGGAGCGCCTGAGATCAATTGAGCACGGGAATAAATGCGTTATGGATGGCTTCGACCGCTCTGTCGCCGTCCTCGACGTCGATGAGCACCGAGATTTTTATCTCGCTGGTGGCTATCATCTGAATGTTGATATCCGCCTCAAAGAGCGCCTCAAACATCTTGGCGGCGATGCCGGGGTGGGATTCCATGCCCGCGCCGACGACGGAGACCTTCGCTACGCTCTCGTCGCAGTTTATCTCAAGGCCGCTGAGCAGCTCGAGCGACTTGAGCACGGCGATCGCTTCGTCACGGTGAGCCTTGGTGGTGGTGAATGCGATATCCTTGGTGTCGCCTCTGCCGACGGACTGGAGAATTATATCAATATTAATATCCTTTGCGGCGAGCTTGCCGAATATTTTATAAGCAATGCCGGGCACATTGGGCACGCCGATTATGGATATCCTTGCAACATCCGTATCTTTAGTAACACCTCTTACGAGCATTTTTTCCATGGAAGCAACCTCCTTGACTATAGTTCCGGGCGCACGCACAAGGCTTGAGAGCACCTCGACTTTAACATTGTATTTCTTTGCCATCTCGACCGAGCGGTTGTTGAGCACCTGAGCGCCGAGCGTCGCCAGCTCGAGCATCTCGTCATAGGTGATCTCGCTGAGCTTCTTTGCGCCCTTGACCTTCCTCGGGTCGGCGGTGTAAACGCCCTCAACGTCGGTGAAGATCTGGCAGCGATCGGCGTGCATCGCGGCGGCTATCGCCACGGCGCTGGTATCCGAGCCGCCCCTGCCGAGGGTGGTTATATCGTCATAGCGGTTGATGCCCTGGAAGCCCGCGACGACAACGATATTCTTCTTTGCGATCTCCATTTCGATCCTCTCGGTGCGGACCTTTTTGATCCTGGCGCTGCCGTAGACGGAATTGGTGGTGAAGCCCGCCTGCCAACCGAGCAGGGAGCAGACAGGGAAGCCGAGGCTCTCGATAGCCATTGCAAGCAGCGAGATAGAGATCTGCTCGCCCGCGGAGAGGAGCATATCCATCTCTCTTTTTGAAGCCTTGGGATTTATCTCGGCGGCCTTTTCAATGAGATCGTCGGTCGTATCGCCCTGAGCGGAGACTACAACGACCACATCGTTGCCCTGCTTATAAGTATCCGTCACTATCCTTGCGACATTCATCACTCTCTCGGCGTTGGCAACGGAGCTGCCGCCGAATTTCTGCACAATTAAAGACATATAGTACCTCCGTTATTCGGAATCAATAATCGGTTATTCTGATGACCGACTTCACATCGGCTCCGAGGCGGCCGAGCTTGCTCTCGAAGTCGCCCTCGCGTATAGCATCGGTCACAAAGGCGATCTCGCCGTCCGGCGCGTTGCTGCGGGTAAGCATATCAATGTCGCCGAATTCCCTGCCCGCTCGTGCTATCGTCTCGGCGGCGTTGTCGGTGAGAAGTCTGACATAAAACGGAATGACATTGTCAAGCCTGTCTGCCACATAGCCGGGTTCGCCATCCTGCCAACCGAAGAATTTCTTGCGCTCCATATGCTTGGCGCAGTCGATAACGTCGGCAACGACGGCGCTTGCGGTCGGCATCTTACCGGCGCCCTTGCCGTAGAATACGACGTCGCCTATTGCGTCGCCGCGGACAAGAATGGCGTTAAAAACATCGTCCACGGTGGCAAGCTGGCTGTGCGCCCGCACGAATGCGGGAGAGACCATGACGGATACTCTGCCGTCCTTAAGCAGCTTTGCCCTCGCAATGAGCTTGATGACTCCGCCCCATGAGCGGGCGTATTCAACGTCGGCGAGGTCTATCTTGCGGATGCCCTCGGTGTAGACCGACTCGGGGTAGACGTGCTTGCCGAAGCATAGAGCCGCCAGGATGCATATCTTGCGGCAGGCGTCGATGCCGTCGACGTCGGCGGAGGGATCTCGCTCGGCGTAACCGTTCCTCTGCGCCAAAAACAGCGCATCGTCAAAGGTCATCCCGTCACTAATCATTTTAGTAAGAATGAAGTTAGTTGTTCCGTTGAGTATGCCTGCGATCTCATTTATATCATTTGCGGCGAGGCACTGACTTATCGGCCTGATGATGGGAATTCCGCCGCCAACGCTCGCCTCAAAGAGGAAGTTGACATTCTTTTCGTCGGCGAGCTTCAGCAGCTCGCAGCCCTTGACCGCGACAAGCTCCTTGTTGGAGGTCACAACGCTCTTGCCCGCCTTGAGGCACGCCGTGACATATTCATAAGCCGGGTGAAGCCCGCCCATGGTCTCGACGACTATCTTAACCTCATCGTCCTCAAGGATCTTTGCAAAGTCGGTGATTACCAGCTTCTCATAAGGGTCGCCGGGGAATTCGCGGCGATCGAGGATATATTTCAGCTCAAGCTCGCTCTGCATACTTTTTTTGACTATATGCTCGTGGTTCTTAGCAAGCAGCTCGGCAACGCCGGAGCCGACAACGCCGTAGCCCATGATGGCAACATACATTCGGAATCGCTTCCTTCCTTTTTAAGTGATCCCCCGTCAGCCGCTCGGCGGCGCGGGTAAGACCCGAATATTTAAAGAAATATAGCGTTATAGTAACATATTTTTTCATAATAATAAAGGGGGTAATCAAAAGTTTATGAAGTTTTTCGTAATTTAATCCGTAAGTAATTGCCTTTTTGTGAAAAATGGTGTAGAATGGGCTCGTTCACAGAAAATACAGGAGGTGTATTCATTTGTCAACCATCGAAAAGAGAAGAGCCACGCTCATAAATCTCGTATATTATTCATTGCTGATAGCTGCGTATTATCTGTTTCTGAAATACGCATTCTGGATAGTCGCGCCGTTTATCTTCGCCTTTGCGGTCGCAATGTTCCTGCAAAAGCCGATACGCAAGATAAATAAAAAGACCAAGATAAAGAAGGGCATAATCGGCTTTGTCGCTGTCATACTCATCTTCGCCATCCTCGCCAGCCTGCTCGTGCTCGTCGGCTATCGGATAGGCGTTGAATTCAAAGGCTTTGCCGATTATATAATGCATAAGCTCGAGGACTTCCCGAACCTTATCCGCTCGGCGGAGGCATGGGTCAATAATGCGGTCAGCTTCCTGCCCGATGCCATAGAGAAAACGATAACCGACGCAGTCAGTGACTTCACCGATAAGCTCCTGCTCGCCACCAAGGAGGACTCCGACATCCAGCAGGGTCTCTCCAGCGGCTTCTCGGGCATAGACCTCTCGGTGCTCAAGACCCCGCTCGGCGGCCTGCTCTCCACGGCGAAGCAGATACCCGCTGCGCTGACGGCGGCGCTCATCGGCCTCATCGCCTGCTTCTTCATCACCTGCGATTACGATAATTTCACCTCGATGATAAAGCGCAATGTCTCCGAGAAGCACGAGCACGCCCTTGTCAGGACGAAGCACCTGCTCATAGATATCCTCGGCAAAATGTGCAAATCCTACCTCACCATAATGTTCGTCACCTTCTGCGAGGTCTCGATAGGGCTTAATATCTTGAAGCTCATCGGCGTATACACGGGCGGATATATCCTCGTCATAGCGATATGCACAGCCCTTGTCGATATCCTGCCCATATTCGGCACAGGCACGGTGATGATACCGTGGGCAGTGATCAGCCTCTTCACGGGTAAGACAGGCCTCGGCATCGGCCTGCTGGTCATCTACGGCATAATCACGGTCATCCGTCAGATACTCGAGCCGAGGCTCGTTGCAATGAACGTCGACATGCCCCCGATACTCACACTTGCGGGCATGTATATCGGCCTGCAGCTCTTCGGCGTGGTAGGCATGTTCATGGTACCCATCACATTCGTGCTCATCAAGGCGCTCAACAGCGAGGGCATAATCCACCTCTACGGCAGGGAGAAGCCCGCCGAGGAGGAGGAAACGCCCGCCGAAAATGCCGAGAAAGTCGAAACCGAGTAAAAAAAGCACAAGAAAAGTGCATTTCAGCAGTAATTTTTATAAAAAACACCAAAAAAATTATTGAAATGGCATAACTTTTGTGCTACAATTACTTCAATACGGTATTAAATACTGGATTTAAACTTGTTCCCGTGCGCATCGCCGACGGGTTTACATTAAGGAGGAAGTTTTTTTGAAAGCCTATAATGCCAAAGACATCAGAAACATCGCCATTGCCGGCCACAGCGGCAGAGGCAAGACCACCCTCGCCGAAGCAATGCTCTTCCTTGCAAAGGCTACCGACAGACTCGGCAGAGTCGCCGACGGCACCACCGTGCTCGACTTCGACGCCGAGGAGAAGAAGAGAAAGGCCACGGTTTCAACCGCTGTTGCCGCTATCGAGTGGAACGGCGCGAAGATAAATATAATCGACACTCCCGGTCTTTTTGACTTTGCGGGCGGCATGAGCGAAGGCATCCGCGCGGCGGACAGCGTGCTCATCGTCACTGCGGCGGGCTCCGGCTTTGACGTCGGCGCAGAGAAAGCTCTCAAGGCGGCGAACGCCAGAGGCATTTCGAGAATGTTCGCCATCACCCGCTGCGACGCGGACAATACAGATTTCTATAAAACATTTACAGCTATAAAAGACGCAGTCGGCGGTGCTATCTGCCCCGTTATCGTCCCCTATATGGACGGCGGCAAGGTTGCGGCATATGTCAACCTCGCGTCCCGCAAGGCTTTTGACTACAGCAGCGGCGAGAAGAAAGAGGTCGCACTGCCCTCCGACCCGCAACTTGACGAGATGCTCGATATACTTACAGAAGCAGTCGCTTCGAGCGACGACGAGCTGATGGAGAAGTTCTTTGAAGGACACGAGCTCACGATCGACGAGATCAAGAGCGCGATCCGTAAGGCGACCATCGCGGGCAAGATGAACCCTGTTCTGTGCGGTACGTCGTATCGCAACAAGGGCGTTCAGCCGTTGCTCGACGCGGTTGTGGACTATCTGCCCTCTCCGGTGGACGTGCCCCCGGTAAAGGGCACGTCCAAGAACAAGGGCGAAGAAATTGAGCGCGCAGCCTCCGACGACGAACCCTTTGCCGCGCTGGCCTTCAAGGTCATGGTGGACCCGTTCGTCGGCCGTCTGGTGTTCTTCCGCGTATACTCCGGCTGCATCAAGT
>ENA-ORNY01000135-ORNY01000135.1-human-gut-metagenome-genome-assembly--contig:-NODE-135-length-59949-cov-14.032975_pt1 | contig 59949 bp, 59 predicted proteins | sample MGYA00242122_ERZ509036 | MGnify/ENA primary metagenome ERZ509036 (study PRJEB26280, sample SAMEA2338696) | human gut metagenome | biome: human gut; feature: human-associated habitat; material: faeces... | reverse complement strand
AAAGGCGGCGCCGGCTTGGTGACGTTGTTGACGCCGGCCTCGGCCCGGCCGCTCCTGGCCGTTAAACTGACGGAGGTCATGGTGAAGGGCCTGCCGGAAGGACCGGCGGTGCCGGTCGAAGCTGCCGGGACCGCGACGGGAACCCTCGTGCCGGGCGGTCTGGCCCCGGCAGCTGTCACGATGGCCCTGGACGAAAGCAGTGGCGCCGACGCCCTGGCCATCGGGCCGGGACTCGGAACGTCGGAAGAAACGGGGACGGCGATCCGCCAGATCCTCCTGGACACGCAGCTGCCCTGCGTCATCGATGCGGACGCCCTCACGGCGTTGCAGGGACACACGGACCTGCTGCTGCATATGGCGGCGGATAAAGTCCTGACCCCCCATCCCGGCGAAATGGCCCGCCTGACGGGCCTGACCGTCGGCCAGATCGAAAGGGACCGCGTGGAAACGGCCCGGACCTATGCCCGGCAATGGCAGTGCGTCCTGCTTTTGAAGGGCGTGCCGACGGTCGTTGCCCTGCCCGACGGGACGGCGTATTTGAACACGACAGGCAATCCCGCCATGGCGACGGGCGGCTGCGGCGATGTCCTGACCGGACTCTTGGCAGCCCTCCTGGCGCAAGGCCTGCCCGCGGGGGATGCGGCCGTCGCTGCGGCGTACCTGCACGGCCTGGCAGGGGACCTGGCTGCCGGTGGCTCCGTCGGCCTGGCGGCGTCGGAACTGGCGGCCTGCCTTCCGGAGGCGCGCAAACAAGTGACACAAGCAGCCATTTTGTGATATAATCAATTGTTACCACAAAATATTTCATAAAATACGTGAAGGAGGAAGGCGGCTTGCGTCGAAAAATTTTTGCGTTTCTTGTGCTGGTTGTCTGTCTGCTGACAACGCTAACTGCTTCGGCGGCAGCGACTGTCACTGATGTCAACTGGGGCGTAAACCAGTATAACGTGTTGCGTTTTGTCGTCGATTTGACAGAAGCTGCCCGGTACAATATCGATGTGGACGGAGACAAACTGTACATCCGTCTTCCCGGCGCGGAATTGGGGAACAGGGTCGTCCGGCGGGGCACGGTCAAGAGTGACCTGGCCAGGAGTTTGTCCGTAGAACGGGACAACCGGCGGGTGACCATTGAGGTTTCCCTGAAAAAGCAGATCCGCCGCGGGGACGTGCATAGTTTCGTCCTGCGCAAGGATCCCACCACAGGGCGTCCGCTCCGTATTGTCATCGACGTCGATACGAATAAGACGGCCGTCGCGTCCAAGAGCTACGGCGCTACTTCCGTGCGCCGTCCGGCCGCGTCTTCGTGGAACCAGAACCGGTCCGCCGGCAACGCCGCGCCCGTCCCGGCCTTTACGGGATATCGCACGGGCGGCGGCCTCAAAGGGAAAAATATTACCCTCGACCCGGGACATGGCGGTTCCGATCCCGGCGCCATCGGCCTGAAGGGAAACAAGGAAAAGACGTCGACCCTGGCCATCGCCAAGTACTTGCAGGAGTATCTGGAGGCGCAGGGCGCGAAAGTTTCCATGACGCGGACGACGGATACGGACGTCTTCGGGCCCTACGCATCGGGACGCGATGAGCTGCAGGCCCGCGTCGACGTGGCTTCCAAAAACAAGGCCGACGTGTTTGTCAGCCTGCACCACAACGCGAACAACAATCGTGGTATCGGCGGCGTCGGCACGTATTACTATCCCAAGACATCCTACGATGGGCGGCTGGCCCGCCTGATCCAGAACAGCATGGTGAAAGCGGTGCGCATGAACGATTTCGGCACGCCGCAGGCTGATTTCTACGTGGTCAAGCGGTCTTCCATGCCGGCCGTGTTGTGCGAGATCGGCTTCATCAGCAACGAGCGGGAAGAACAGCTTATCAATACGCCTTGGTTCCAGAAGACCGCGGCCAAGGCGATTGCGGCCGGAATTGCCGCGTATTTCGAAGAGTAAGGAAGGACAGGAGGAGTAACGATGGTTAAGAAACTGACGATGTTACTGGTGCTTGTCCTGGCATTGCTCCTGGGCGGCTGTGTCCAGACGGAACAGCGGACAGGGACGACGGGCAGCGTCACCGATGTGACCGGAAAGGCGCCAGGTCTGGCGAACCAGATCGACCCGAACCTCAAACGGATCGAGGTGACCGTGTACCGGGTCCAGAAAAATGGGGACACGCACCTGATTCCGGAAGTCGTGAAATACGCGCCGGGGACGAAGACCCTGGCGGAGGCGTCCCTGGACGCCCTGGTCAATACGGCGCCTACTTCGAAGCAACTGATGAACGTATTCCCGAAGGGTACAAAAGTCCTGGGGGTCAAGGTCGAGGGAGACCTGGCGACGGTCAACTTCAACAAAGCCTTCGCTGCCCACGGACAGGGTTCCTACAATGAACTGATGATGGTCAACGCTGTCGTCTGCACCCTGACGGAAGTCAAAGGCATCCGGCAGGTCCGCTTCCTTGTGGAAGGCAGGCCGATCGATACGATCAGCGGCCACGTGGACCTGAGCGAACCCTTGCGGCGCCTGACCGGCATGATCGGCAAGCCCCTCAAGGACGACGAGTAAAGGAGAAATCATGGATACTCACTTATGCGCGAAAACCGAGCAGGATTCCGTCCCCGACGGGGCGGGACCCGTACCGGACTTATCCGGTGTGCACTTAGTCAGCCAGCTGGAAGGGATGGTAACCGTCTTCTGCCGGGACGCGGAGGCGACGGAAGCCCTGGGTTTCTTTTTGGGAACCCTGGCGGGGGGCGGGGACGTCTTTTGCCTGAACGGGGACCTGGGAGCGGGCAAGACCTTGTTGACCAAGGGCCTTGCGTCCGCCGTGGGGGTGCCGGAGAGCGACGTGGTCAGCCCCAGCTTTTCCCTCTTGAATGTCTATGAAGGGAAGACGCTGGAAGTGCGCCACTTCGACCTGTACCGTCTCAATTCCCCGGAGGAGCTGGCCGATATCGGTTTTTACGAGTACGCCGGCGGAGACGGTGTGACGGTCATCGAGTGGGCCGACTTGTTTACGTCGGAACTGCCACCGGACTACCTGCAGGTGAATTTACTGAGGGAAAACGGCGGGCGCCGCGTGGAATTGACGCCCCGGGGCCGCCGGTATGATGAGATTGTGAAGGAAGTGTTGCGATGTGTTGACGCTCGCCCTGGATACAGCGACTAAAGTCTGCACCGTGGCCCTCGTCCGCGACGGCGCCATCCTGGCGGAATATGACATCAGTGTGGGCCTGACCCATTCCGAGGGCCTGATGCCTCAAATCGACCAGATGTTCCGGCGCACAGGGCTCGCGAAGGAAGCCGTGGACCGCGTTGCCGTCAGCATCGGCCCGGGTTCTTTTACGGGCCTGCGCATCGGCCTCGCGGCGGCGCAGGCCATGGCCTACGCTTGGGATTGCGGCCTTTGCGGGGTCAATACCCTGGATGGCCTGGCCTGGAACGTTCCTGTTCCCGGCGTGGTCCTGGCCCCGGTCCTGGATGCCCAGAAAGGGAACGTCTATACGGCTTTCTACGAGTGGGAAGCGGGAACGCCCCGGCGGCGGACGGATGTGGTCATGCTCAGCGCCGGGGAATGCATGGCGCGTCTGGCGGCCCTGGACCGTCCGGTCCTGCTCTTGGGCGAATGCGAGCGCTTGCTCCGCCGCGTGGCCCCGGCAGCCAATGTCTTCGTGGCGGCGCCGCAGCTTCGCCTGCCCCACGCCGCGTCGGTTGGGCTGGCAGGGGAAGGGGAAGACGCCTTGACCGGCGCGGCCCGGTTCGGCTTGAAGCCCTTTTATTTCCGTAAATCCGAAGCGGAGGAACTATGGGACAAAAAGCATCCTGCCGACGCATGACCGAAGGGGATCTGGCCTTCGTCACGGCGTTGGACCGGGAGGCTTTTTTTGACCCCTGGACGGAAGCGACGTGGCGCCACGAATTGACGAGTCCCATTGCCTCGTGGTATGTGGTCCTCGGAGAGGACGGGACACGCCAGGGCTATGCGGGCCTGTGGTGTGTCGCCGGGGAGGGACAGGTCCTGCGCGTGGCGGTGCGGCCGGAAGCGCGGTGCTGCGGTTATGGGCGCCTGTTGACGGAAACCCTGGTCCGGAGGGCCTGGGAGACCGGCTGTACGGCCGTGACGCTCGAAGTGCGGGAAGGCAATGGGGCGGCCCAGGCCGTGTACCGCCGCTGCGGCTTCGCGGGCGCCGGCGTGCGTCCCCATTACTACGCGGACAACGACGAAGGAGCCTTGATTATGTGGCTTTATCGGGAAAAGAAGGAAGAAACATGCGGAAGAAGGATATCTACATTTTAGGCATCGAGAGCAGCTGTGACGAGACGGCGGCGGCTGTCGTCAAAAATGGGCGCCAGGTCCTGTCGAACATCATTGCCTCCCAGATTATGGTGCACCGCAAGTTTGGCGGTGTCGTGCCGGAAATCGCGTCCCGCAAACATGTGGAACAGGTACTGCCCGTCATCGACGCGGCCCTGGCCCAGGCCGGCGTGGCCCTGGCCGATATCGACGCCGTGGCCGTGACCTACGGCCCGGGTCTTGTGGGGGCCCTGCTGGTGGGCCTGTCGGCGGCAAAATCTCTTGCCTGGGCGGCGGGGAAGCCCCTGATTGGCGTCAACCACCTGGAAGGGCATGTCTTTGCCAACTTCCTGACCGATCCGGATCTGGAACCGCCGTTCCTGGCCCTCGTCGTCTCGGGCGGGCATACGGCCCTCCTCAAGGTGACGGGCTATAATTCTTTCGAGCTCCTGGGACAGACCCGGGACGACGCGGCGGGGGAAGCTTTCGACAAAATCGCCCGCGTTATGGGGATGCCCTATCCCGGCGGTCCGGAAATCGAGAAACTGGCCCGTACGGGGAACTCCCAGGCCATCGAATTTCCGCGGGCCATGCTGGATAATCCTTACGAATTCAGTTTCAGCGGCCTGAAATCAGCCGTCATCAACTATCTCCACAACGAAGAACAGGCCGGCCGTCCCGTCCACAAGGCCGATGTGGCCGCCTCGTTCCAGGAAGCCGTGACGGATGTCCTGGTCCAGAAAAGCGTCGCCGCCCTGGAAGCGGCGGAACTGAAGGACATCGTTCTGGCCGGCGGCGTATCGGCCAACCAGGTCCTGCAGGACAAGCTGGCCGCCGCGGCCCACCGCGTGGGAGCCCGTCTTGTCCATCCCGAAAAGATCCTTTGCACGGACAACGCGGTCATGATTGCCTGCCGCGGCTATTACCAGTTTATGGACGGCGAAGCGAGCGGGCTGGACCTGAATGCCGATCCGTCCCTGAAACTGGGGTGACCGGACAGGCCGGGCGACGTGCGATCCACGTGGCGGCGGATGACAGGAATCGAGCGGCCCGTCCGGCCGGTGTCTTTGGGAAAGGCCCCGGCCGGGCGGGTTTCTTTCTACTTTATAAAATATATAAAAATACATAAAAATTAAAAAATAGGGATTTTTTCGTTTTCACGGTCAAAACAAACCCTTTGACGGTCCAAGTGGACGGTTTTACCGTTGCGGGATAGGCAGGAACACGGTGAAACCATCTTTTTTCGTGAAAAAATTGTAAAATGGAATGGATTTGTCATTTTGACTATTGCATTTTTAGTGGGGATTGCTATAATGATAATTGAATTTAGCACTCATACCTTTTAAGCGCTAACAAATCTCGTCATCCAAGCCATATAACCTGCCTCCGGGGCCGGTGGTGGCTCATCGCGTGAGCGAAAAGAAAGGAGTCATGAAAATATGTTAAGACCTTTAGGCGCCAATGTCGTTGTGGAAGTGGAAGAAGTAGCGGAAAAGACCGCCAGCGGGATTTATATCCCCGATACGGCTTCGAAGGAAAAACCGATGCAGGGCAAGGTCCTGGCTGTCGGCAAAGGCGGTATCGTCGATGGCAAACGGGTCCCTGTCGATGTCAAGGCCGGCGATTCCGTCGTCTTCGCCAAATATTCCGGCACGGAAGTCAAGTACGAAGGCAAGAAATTGCTGATCCTGGCAGAACGGGATATCCTGGCTGTCGTAGAATAAGAATTTCCAGAGACTGAATACAAAGGAGCGAATCGATTATGGCTAAACAGATTTTGTTCGACGAAGAAGCACGCCGTTCCCTGGAACGGGGCGTCAACCAGCTGGCGGACGCCGTCAAAGTCACGCTGGGACCGAAAGGCCGCAACGTGGTTCTCGATAAAAAATACGGTTCTCCCACGATCACGAACGATGGCGTGACCATCGCCCGTGACATCGAACTGGAAGATCCCTTTGAAAACATGGGGGCCCAGTTGGTCAAGGAAGTCGCCACCAAGACGAACGACGTCGCCGGCGACGGCACCACGACGGCTACCCTGCTGGCCCAGGCGATGATCAATGAAGGCATGAAGAACGTCGCCGCCGGCGCGAACCCCATGATCCTGAAACGGGGCATCAAGACCGCTGTCGATACGCTGGTCGCCGCGCTGAAGGACAACTCCCGGAAGGTCGTCACGAAGGAAGCGAAGGCGCAGGTCGCCTCCATTTCCGCCGGGGATGAGGAAATCGGCGGCCTGATTGCCGACGCCATGGAAAAGGTCGGCGACGAAGGCGTCATTACGGTAGAAGAATCGAAGACCATGGAAACCCATCTGGAAACGGTTAAAGGCATGCAGTTCGACCGCGGCTACATCTCCCCGTACATGGCGACGGATCCGGAAAAGATGGAAGCCGTCATGAACAATCCCCTGGTCCTCATTACGGACCGCAAAATCAATGTAATCCAGGACATCATGCCCGTGCTGGAAAAGGTCGTCCAGGCCGGCCGTGAACTCCTGATTATCGCGGAAGATGTAGAAGGCGAAGCGCTGGCAACCCTGGTTGTCAACAAACTGCGCGGCACCTTCAAGGCCGTGGCTGTCAAGGCGCCCGGTTTCGGCGACCGCCGCAAGGCCATGCTGCAGGATATCGCCATCCTGACGGGTGCGACGGTCATCAGCGAAGAAATGGGCCGTAAACTGGACAGCGCCACGATGGAAGATCTGGGCAGCGCCGGTCAGGTCCGCGTTGGCAAGGAACTGACCACCATCGTGGATGGCGGCGGCGATAAGGAAGCCGTCAAAGCCCGTGTCGACCAGATTCGCGCCCAGATTCCCGACACGACGTCCTCCTTCGACAAGGAGAAACTGCAGGAACGCCTGGCCAAACTGAGCGGCGGCGTTGCTGTCATCAAAGTCGGCGCCGCGACGGAAGTCGAACTGAAGGACAAGAAACTGCGCATTGAAGACGCTCTGAACGCCACCCGCGCCGCGGTTGCCGAAGGCATTGTCGCCGGCGGCGGTACGGCCCTCCTGGAAGCCCAGTCTTCCCTGGACAAGATCAAGGCCACGGGCGATGAAAAGACGGGCATCCTGATTGTCCGCCGCGCCATTGAAGAACCGGTCCGTCAGATTGCCCACAACGCGGGCCTGGAAGGCGCCGTAATCGTCGACAAGGTAAAACACTCCAAGAAGGGTGTCGGCTTCGACGCGCTCCATGAAAAATATGTCGATATGATCGACGCCGGCATTGTCGATCCGACGAAAGTAACCCGCAGTGCCCTGCAGAATGCCGCGTCTATTGCCGCCATGGTGCTGACGACGGAAACCCTCGTCGCGGATAAACCGGAACCGCAGCCCGCGGCCCCGGCCATGCCGCAAGGCGGGATGCCCGGCATGATGTAAGACCCGGCGGTTTGCCAGGGATATACGGGATCGCGGCGGGATTTGCCGCCTCTCCGGGAAAATAACAGACAGGAAGTCTCTTCGTGAGACTTCCTGTTTTTTTGCGGCGGGGGGGCGCGGGATTCCTCTAACGGGACAAAATAAGTCCTACAGGGACAATTGCAAAATATTCGCAAATAAGTGAATATTGACGAAATATCGTAGAAAATCAGGGCGTGTGTGCTATAATAAAAAGGTATGAAACACAGGCGGAGCGGATGCATCGGCTCCGTTTTTATGTATAGAAATGAAGAAGAATCGATGTCAACGGAGAAAGGAGTCAAGTGATGGATATCCGCTATTCGGCGAACCCGCAGGATATGAAACGGTATACGACGGAAGAACTCCGGAAGGAGTTCCATATTTCCGGTCTCTTTGTGGACGATACGGTACAGGCCGTCTATTCCCACGTGGACCGCATGGTCGTTTTCGGCTGCAAGCCCGTGACGAAGGCGGTTTCCCTGGACGAGGGTATCGACGTGTGGCACAACTTCGGCACGCAGTATATCCTGGAACGCCGGGAAATCGGGATTTTCAATGTCGGCGGCGCCGGCACCATCCAGTGTGACGGAACGGAATACCGCTTAGGCCACAAGGATTGCCTTTACGTGACCATGGGTACGAAGAAAGTCGTTTTCCGCAGTGATGACGCCGGGTGTCCGGCTTTGTTCTACATGGTTTCCGCCCCGGCCCACAAACCCTGCAAGACGACGCTCCTGACAATCGCCCAGGCGAAAAAAGTTCCCTGCGGAAGCCCGGAAACGTCAAACGACCGTGTTATCAACCAGTTCATCCATCCGGACGTGCTGGAAACCTGCCAGCTGTCTATGGGGCTGACGAGCCTCCGGCCGGGCAGCGTCTGGAACACTATGCCGGCCCACACGCACGAGCGCCGCATGGAAGTCTACTTCTACTTCGATATTCCCGAAGACAACGTGGTCTTCCATTTCATGGGACAGCCGCAGGAAACGCGGCATCTTGTCCTACAGAACTATGACGCCGTCATCAGCCCCTCCTGGAGCATCCACGCGGGCTGCGGCACGGCGAACTATACCTTTATCTGGGCCATGGGCGGCGAGAACAAGACCTTCACCGACATGGACAACATCCACAACGCGGACCTGCGCTAAGCCTGCCGCGGAAAGACGGGCCGGGAAGGGAGTCGGCCCGGCAGTATGGATCCGAAGGAGGAGAGACGAGCATGACGTCGAGTATGACATTTGAAACGATGTTCAGCCTGAAGGGCCGCGTGGCTCTCGTGACCGGCGCCGCCTACGGGATCGGGTTCGCCATTGCCCGCGCCCTGGCCAAGGCCGGCGCAAAAGTGGCGTTCAACTGCCGCAGCCGGCAGCATCTGGAAATGGCCCTGGAAGAATATCGGAAAGAGGGCGTCGACGCCCGCGGCTATATTGCCGACGTGACGGAGGAAACCCAGGTCAAGGACCTGATTGCGAAGATTGAACGTGATCTGGGGACGATCGATATCCTTGTCAACAACGCGGGAATCATCAAACGGATTCCCATGACGGAGATGTCCGTGGAAGAATACCGGCAGGTCGTGGATATCGACCTGGTGGCGCCTTTTATCGTCGCCAAGGCTGTCCTTCCGGGCATGATCCGGCAGGGCCACGGCAAGATTATCAATATCTGTTCCATGATGAGTGAGTTGGGCCGGGAAACCGTGTCGGCCTACGCCGCCGCCAAGGGCGGGTTGAAGATGCTGACCCGGAACATCTGCGCGGAATACGGCGGAGCCAACATCCAGTGCAACGGCATCGGGCCGGGCTATATTGCCACGCCCCAGACGGCGCCGCTGCGGGAAATTCAACCGGACGGCAGCCGCCATCCCTTCGACCAGTTTATTCTTGCCAAGACGCCGGCCGCCCGCTGGGGGACGCCGGAAGACCTGGAAGGACCGGCCATCTTCCTCGCGTCGGACGCCTCGGATTTCGTGAACGGCCACATCCTGTACGTCGATGGCGGCATCCTGGCCTACATCGGCAAGCAGCCCTGATTTTCGGTATCGCACCGGGCTCCGGCCCGGAACGCAATATAAAAACGCATTTTAAGGAGGAGTAGGTTCATGAAGAAGACGTTAGCAGTAGCAGCAGTATCCGCTTTGTCCCTGTCCCTGCTGTTGGCAGGCTGTGGCGGCGGTGGTGACAAGGGTGCCAAAAAGGTGGACTACCCGACGAAAAACATCACCATGATCTGCCCGTGGGGCGCTGGCGGCGGCACGGACGCCGTATTGCGTGCCCTGTGCAAAGCAGCGGAAAAAGACACCAAAGGCAAGACGATCACGGTCTCCAACGTGACCGGTGGTGGCGGTGCGACGGGTCACGCGGCCATTATGAAGGCGAAACCCGACGGATACACCATCGGTATGATCACCTTCGAGTTGAATTCCATGCCGCCGCAGAAACTGGCTCCGTTCACCTATAAAGACTTCGATCCCGTTATCCGCGTCAACACGGACGCGGCGGCCCTGACGGTTCCGAAGGACGCTCCTTACAACACGCTGAAAGAATTCGTGGATTACGCCAAGGCCCATCCCGATGAAATCAGCATTGGCAACTCCGCCCCGGGTTCCGTATGGCATATTGCGGCCGGCTTGATGGCCCAGAAGACGGGCATCAAAGTCAAACATGTTCCGTTTGAAGGCGCAGGCCCGGCGGTAACCGCCCTGGTCGGCCATCATATCCAGGCTGTTTCTGTTTCCGTCGCCGAAGTCCAGTCCCAGGTCAAGGCAGGCCAGCTGAAGATCCTTGGTGTCATGGACACGAAGCGCGATCCGCTGTTCCCGGACGTTCCCACGTTTAAGGAACAGGGCGTGGACGTCGTCTTCGGTACGTGGCGCGGTATTGGCTTGCCGAAGGGTGTCGATCCGGCCATCAAGGCCCAGATTTCCGACATCTTCACCAAAGCCATGAAGGATCCGGAATTCGTTTCCTACACGAAGAAAGCCGGCTTGAACCTGGCGTACCAGAACAGCGACGAGTTCGCGAAATTCCTGAAGGAAAATGCGGAATTGGTGGATACCACCATGGATTCCATCGGCCTGAAGAAGAAATAACAACTCCACGGGAGGCGGCCGGCCTATGGACAGGCCGCCTCTTTTTCAATAAGGATGTTTTAGAAATGAAGAAAGCAAATATCGTTTTTAGTATCCTGGGCCTGTTGCTCAGCGCCTATGTCTGGATTTCCAGCGCGGATTTCCCTTATGACAAGATCATGATTCTCGGGCCGGAATTCTTCCCGCGCGTCATGGCCGTGGCCATGGCTATCGCGTCGGCCTCGCTGTTGGGGTATACGTTCCTGGTTGGTGTCGTCGGGGACGGCAAATCCATTTCCCTGAAAAATCCCGGCATTCGACGCGCCTTGATTGTTTTCCTGGCCGCTGTCGTCTATGCCGTCCTGTTGCCCATCCTGGGCTTCATCATCGACTCCATTGTCTTTATGCTGTTCATGATGTACATGCTCCAGTTCCGGGCTTATGGCAAGATGCTTTTGAGCAGCATCGTCACCGTTGCCGTCGTCATCTTCGCCTTCCAAATCATGTTGCAGATTCAGCTGCCTGCGGGCATCCTGGACGGCTTCCTGCCGTGGTGACCCGTGTCTTACGGCATGCTTTGATACAGTTTTAACAACAAAGGTGGAATAACCATTATGGATTTAGCAATGTATTTATCGGCCCTGCTGAACGTGCTTCAGCCGTCCCATCTGGCTGTCGTCTTCGCCGGCGCCCTGGGCGGGATTCTCGTCGGCTCGATTCCGGGCCTGACGGCGACCATGGGGGTCGCCCTGCTCGTACCGTTCAGCTTCGGCATGGATATGGACGTGTCCATCGGGATGCTCCTGGGACTTTACTGTGGCGCCATGTACGGCGGCTCCATCGCGTCCATCCTGATTCGTACCCCTGGTACGCCCGCCGCGGCAGCGACACTGCTCGACGGCTATCCCCTGGGGCAGCAGGGACAAGGCAGCCGCGCCCTGTCCATGAGCCTTTGGGCTTCCTTTATCGGCGGTGTCATCGGCTGCGGCATTATGACCTTCCTGTCGCCGCAGATTTCCAAATTCGCGCTGAAATTCAGCCCGGCGGAATATTTCGCCCTGGCCATCTTCGGGTTGTCCGTCATCGTCTCCATTTCGGGCAACTCCGTCATCAAAGGCGTCATGTCCGGTCTTTTCGGCCTGCTCTTGTGTACCATCGGATCCGACCCCATTTCGGGATACCCCCGCTGGATTTTCGGGAACATGCAGCTGTATGAAGGACCTCCGTTCATCCCGACCCTGATCGGCCTTTTCGCGGTGTCCGAAATCCTGTCGAACGTGGAGAATTTCTCGGCCGATAAAAAGATCGCTCCGGAAAAGGTCACGCAGATCCTGCCGACGGTGGCGGACATGAAACGGTGCTTCTCGACGTACGTCAAAGGCGGCATTATCGGGACCTTCATCGGCTCCATTCCCGGCGCGGGCGGGGATATCGCGGCCTTCGTCTCCTACGGGGAAGCGAAGCGGTCGTCCAAGACGCCGGAAAAATTCGGCACGGGTATGATTGAAGGGGTGGCAGCTTCCGAATCGGCCAACAACGGCTGCTCTGGCGGCGCCATGATTCCCCTCCTGTCCCTAGGGGTGCCTGGGGATTCCGTTACGGCCATCCTGCTGGGCGCCTTTATTATCCACGGCCTCCAGCCCGGTCCCCTGCTGTACAAGGATCACATGGACGTGGTCTACATGGTCTTCGCGTCCCTTCTGGTCGCCAACGTGGCCATGTTCATCCTAGGCGCCCTGGGCGTGCGCTTCTTCTCCAAAGTCATCTCCATGGATAAGCGCTTGCTCCTGCCCATCATCTTCATTTTGTCCATGACGGGTTCCTATTCCATGCGGAACAGCCTCTTCGACGTTTTCCTGACCCTGGCCTTCGGGGTGGTCGGCTTCCTCATGCAGCGCTACGGCTTTCCTTTGGCGCCGATCCTGCTGGCCCTTATCCTGGGACCGATGGCGGAAAGCAACCTGCGCCGGTTCCTGGTTATCGCGCAGGGGGACGCTTCGCAGTTCCTGGGCCATCCCATCGCCATGACCCTGTTCACCCTGGCGGCAATTTCCCTGGTCCTGGCCCTGGTGAGCCAGCATAAGACGCAAAAGCGCCTCCAGGCCAACACGGACTCCGGCAGCGGGGAAGAGTGACGGCGGAACGTTTGCCAGTTTTTTTCAGATCCGGCCTGCGGGCCGGATTCTTTTTTGTCATTCCGGGTCGGAAACGGCGCGGGAGGCCGGCGATATGATACAATGAGAGAAACAGGGCGGGGCTGCCCACGAAGCGACGATAAAGCCAAGCTGGCAAAGGAACACAGGCAGCCCCCAGGAGGAAGAATGATGATTACGGCTACGATTGACGGGGGGACTACGAACACGCGGGTCCTTCTTTGGCGCCGGGGCTGCTGCATCGGACGTGCGTTCGCGCCGGTCGGTGTTCGGGTGACGGCCCGGGAAGGATCCCCGGCCACGCTGTTCGCCACGGTGCGGGAGCTGGTGGCCGAGGCGGCCCGTCAGGCCGGCGTCCTGACGGCAGACATCGGCCTGTTTGTGGTTTCGGGGATGCTTACGTCCAATCTGGGCCTGGTGGAAATTCCCCACCGGGTCGCCCCGTTGTCCCTGGACGACTTGGCGGCTGCCCTGGAGGAACGGCGCCTGCCGTCCGTGTTTGGGGACGTTCCTGTATGGTTGGTGCCGGGCGTTAAAAACAGGGCGGACGCGGATCTGACGGAAGAGAACTGTCTGTCTATGGATATGATGCGCGGCGAGGAAACGGAAGCGGCGGGCCTGCTGGATCAGGTGAGGCCGTCGGGACGCACGGTCCTCGTCCTGCCGGGATCCCACGACAAATTCATCCCTGTCGACGGGCAGGGCCGCCTCGGTGGCTGCCTGACGTCCCTTACGGGGGAATTGCTCCAAAGCCTGACGGAACACAGTATCCTGGCCAGCAGCGTCGGCCGGGGCTTTGCGTCCCGTTTTCTGGAAGGACCGTTTCTGCGGGGCGTGGAATGGGGCCGGAAGGCCGGCGTGGGGCACGGCGCCTTTTTATGCCGGATTCATGAGCAGTTTTTCCGGGATACGCCCCTGGAAGCCCAAAACTACCTGCTGGGCCTGCTGCTGGGCGACGAAGTGGAGGAGCTGGCGTGCCATCCCTTGTTCCCGCAGCCGGAAGAGACCCTCTTTGTCCTGTGTGGGCGTCCCGTGCTGCAACAGGCCTATGCCTGCCTGTTCGCTCGTCGTGGCTGGCCGGTGAAGCTGGTGGACGCGGCCCTGCAGGAGACCCTTGCCGGGCGCGGCGCCTTGGCCCTGGCCGCCCGCCGCGGCCTGCCGGTGAACGACTAGCCCGACGGAAAACGAAAAATCCGTCGTACACGAAGAAAGGAGAATCCTTGTGCTGACTTTGCAACATCCTCTGCATCCCTTGCTTCCGGAGCTGGAAACGGCCCGGATCGTATCCATTGTCCGCGGCGTCGGCAGCGACCGTATTATCCAGGCCGCGGAGGCGGTCTACGCCGGCGGAATCCGTTTTCTGGAAGTCACCTTTGACATGGCGTCGGAAGAACGGTCCCGCGACACCCTGCGCAGCATTTCCCTGCTCCAGGAGCACTTTGGCAGCGCCATGCACATCGGCGCCGGCACGGTCCTTACGACGGACCAGGTCGACGCCGCGGCCCGGGCCGGCGCGGAGTTCATGATTTCCCCCGACACGGACAGGGCCGTCATTGCCCGCACGAAGGAGCTCGGTCTCCTGTCCATGCCCGGCGCCCTGACCCCGTCGGAAATCAAAACGGCCTGGCTGGCCGGCGCGGACATGGTAAAAATCTTTCCGGCGGCCTTGTTCGGGCCGGCGTACGTGAAGGACCTTAAAGCGCCCCTGCCGGCAGTGAAACTGTCGGCCGTGGGAGGCATCACGGCGGATAACATCCGCGCTTACAGGGATGCCGGGTATGACGGCTTCGGCATCGGCGGCGGCCTGATCCATAAGGACCGTGTGGAACGCGGCGACTGGGACGGACTGACCCGTTTGGCCTGTGCGTTTACGGAGGCTCTGCGCGGATGACGATCCAGAACAAGGAACAGGCCGGCGCTTTCGACCAGCTGGAACAGCGCGTGGAACGCTACTGGGACGAACGGAGCGAGGCCTTCAGCAAAAAGCGGCGGCGCGAACTGGTCGGCGGCAACGGGGCCCAATGGCAGGCCCTGTTCCGGGAAAAGCTGCCGGCGGGACCCCTGCGCGTCCTCGACATCGGTACCGGGGCGGGTTTCTTCGCCATCTTATTGGCCCTGCAGGGCCAGGACGTGACGGGCATCGATATGTCGGCCCGCATGCTGGAAGAGGCGGCGCGGAACAGCGCCCTGTACGGCGTGCATCCGGAGTTCCGCAAAATGAACGCCCTGGCGCCGGATTTCCCCCCCGGGCAGTTCGATGCTATCGTCACGCGCAATCTGACCTGGACCCTTCCCGATGTCATGGAAGCCTATCGGAACTGGCAGCGGCTGCTGAAACCGGGCGGTATTCTCCTGAATTTCGACAGTGACAACGGTGTCCTTCATTACGGTCGTTCGCAGGGAGCCAGGGACATCCATGGCGATGTATCGGACCGGCTGTTGCAGGAATGCACGGAAATCCGCGATGCCATGCGGATCAGCGGGCACCGGCGCCCGGCCTGGGACATCGCCTTTCTCCGTTCCCTAGGCTTTACGGTGACATGGGAGGAAAACGTGGCGCCCCGCGTCTATGTCGATACGGAGCTGGTCTATGACGCGGTACCCCTCTTTGGCATCTACGCCGTGAAGGGGAGCGGAAAAGACTGACCGCAATGCCGTGTTGCGTGACCGTAGGAAGTATGATATTATTTTCCATATATTGAAGGAACTTTGCGACACAAGAGAAAGGCATGTCCTGTTGGGTGGAAAGGAGGCGGCACTTGCGGCCACGCCGGGGTGCCAAACGGAATGAGCGAACAAAACCATGAACTCGTACTGGTCATTGATTTCGGGGCCCAGTACGCACAATTGATTGCCCGCCGTGTTCGGGAATGCGGGGTCTACTGCGAAATCCTGCCGTATACGGCGTCGCTGGAGCGGATCCAGGCAAAGAATCCCGCCGCCATTATTTTGTCGGGCGGCCCGGCCAGCGTCTATGTGGAGAACGCACCGAAGGTGGACGCCGGCGTCTTTGCGCTGGGCATTCCGGTCCTGGGTATCTGCTATGGGCACCAGTTTACGGCCCAGACCCTGGGGGGCGTCGTCTCGAGTGCCGACACGCATGAATACGGCAAGACGTCCATCGTGCTGGAGACAAACTGCAAGTTGTTCCGTGGCCTGGAAGAAAACAATCTCTGCTGGATGAGCCATACGGACTATGTGTCCCAGGCGCCGGAAGGCTTCCAGCCCATCGCCTCCACGACGGATTGCCCCATTGCGGCCATGTACGACGAAAAGCGGAAATTCTATACGGTCCAGTTCCATCCGGAAGTGGAACACACGCCTTTCGGGAAAAAGATGTTCCGGAATTTCCTCTTCGATATCTGCGAGCTGGCTGGCGACTGGAATATGAAGTCCTTCGTGGAACAGAAAATCGCCGAAATAAAAGCCCGGGTCGGCGATAAGAAAGTCCTCTGCGCCCTGTCGGGCGGCGTTGATTCGTCCGTGGCGGCCGTTCTCGTCCACAAGGCTGTGGGAAAACAGCTGACGTGCATTTTCGTCGATCACGGGCTGCTGCGCAAAGACGAAGGGGACCAGGTCGAACAGGTCTTCAAGGATACCTTTGACATGAACTTCATCCGTGTCAATGCCAAGGAGCGCTTCCTGGGCAAACTGGCGGGGGTGTCCGAGCCGGAACGGAAACGCAAAATCATCGGCGCCGAATTCATCCACGTCTTCGATGAAGAATCGCGCAAACTGGGCAAGGTCGATTTCCTCGTCCAGGGGACCATTTATCCGGACGTTGTGGAAAGCGGCGGCACGGGAACCAGCGCGACCATCAAGAGCCACCACAATGTGGGCGGTCTGCCGAAGGACATGGACCTGCAGTTGATCGAGCCCTTGCGGGAACTCTTCAAGGACGAAGTCCGCGCCGTCGGCGAGGAACTGGGGATTCCGGCGAAACTCGTGTGGCGGCAGCCTTTCCCGGGACCGGGTCTTGCTATCCGCGTCCTCGGCGAAGTGACGGAAGAAAAGCTGGCCATCGTACGGGAAGCCGACGCCATTTTCCGCGAGGAAATTGCCAAAGCCGGCCTGGACCGCACCATTTGGCAGTACTTTGCCTGTCTGCCGAATATCCGCAGCGTCGGCGTCATGGGCGACGACCGTACGTATTGCTATACCATTGCCCTCCGCGCCGTACTCTCGACGGACGGCATGACCAGTGACTGGGCGCACATTCCCTACAGCGTGCTCGACGTGATTTCCCGCCGCATCGTCAACGAAGTCAACGGCGTCAACCGCATTGTCTACGACATTACGAGCAAACCGCCCGCGACTATCGAGTGGGAATAATTTCAGAGGCCTGAAAAAGCCCGTAGTTACTAGGTTTTTGAGGGGTTAAGGCCCTTTGTGGCAACGATTTGGCAACACTTTTTCATTATTCATAAAAAGAGAGCTAACTGATTTTGATTAGTCAGTTAGCTCTCTTTTTCTTTTTATTATTATTCTGTGCAACAAACAGCCTCTCCCGTGGCCTACAAGTGAGAGGATCAAAAGAGATTCTGGGGCGGCACCTTCACATAGGTTTGAGCCTTATCAAACTCCGGGTAGTGGTAGCGCCACTTGTCGTAACCCTCTTTGGAGATTTCACCCGCCTCCAGCATGGCTGCGGCCTGCTGCCAGGAACAGAGCATCTCATGCAGCCGGGCGGCGTCCTTGTTCTTCCGCACATCGACCTTCAAGCAGACTTCTCCATCTATCTCGCTAATTTTGAGCCCGTAGTTGTCCTCCAGGGTAAACAGGGTGTGCATCAGCCCCACATAGGAGTCTATGTCCGGGACGGAGAGGGCGTGGGGCGAGACATCCAGTACCTGGGCCAGGGCAGCAGTCAGGTCTGCCTTTGGGGTTCTTGATCCTGTTTCATACTGCGCCAGGCGCACATCAGCGGACTTCTCCGGGAAGCCCAGCGCCATACCGAGATATTTCTGCGTCATCCCCCGCAGGAGACGGAAAAAGTGAATCCGTTCGCCAATCGCCATATCATCAACTCCAATCGTTGCTTGTCCTTAGGAAAAGCGTAGCAGAAATGCTTAGTAAAGTCAAGAGAATCCTAAACAATTTTATTTAATTTATTTTGCGCACTCTGATTGACACAAGCTATTTTGCTTAGTATAATGACAACAGACTAAGCATAATAGCTTAGAACCAATGAACAAAAAAGAACTGCCGCAATCTCTGGTTATACATCCGGGAAAAAAGTGGCGGACGAAAGTGAGGAGGCATTTATGGAACACAATATCCAGCTGCAGCAGCCATCAACGAAGAAAGGAAGGTATTTTCAATGCAGGCACAAAACTTTATGCGCGTGGAGGAAGTGGCCCAGGAGCTGGGCATCTCCAAGTCCCACGCCTACAAGGTGATCCACAAGCTCAACGCCGAACTCCGTGAGAAGGGCTATCTGACCATCTCCGGGCGGGTCAATCGGAACTTTTTCATGGAGAAGTTTTGCTATGGCAAGACGGGAAAGGAGGGCTAATCATGGCAGTCTATAAGGAAGAAAAGACAAACACCTGGCGGGCAGTCTACCGGTACACTGACTGTAATGGCGAGCGCAAGCAGACCCAAAAGCGGGGCTTCAAGACCAAGCGAGAGGCGCAGGCCTGGGAGCGCGAACAGCTCAACAAGACCAGCGCCGATCTGGATATGACCTTTAAGAGCTTCGTGGACCTCTACACGGCGGATATGAAAACCCGGCTCAAGGAGAACACCTGGGCTACCAAGGACCATATCATCCGTACTAAGCTGCTGCCCTACTTCGGCAGGCTGAAAATGTGTAACATCACCGCCCAGCAGATCATTACCTGGCAGAACGAGATGTTGAACCATAAGGACGAGAACGGCAAGCCTTGCTCTCCGGTGTGCCTGAAAACGGTCCACAACCAGCTCAGTGCCATCTTCAACCACGCGGTTCGGTACTACAACCTCCGGGAGAATCCCTGTAAGAAGGCGGGCAGCATGGGCAAAAAGAAAAACCGGGAGATGATGTTCTGGACCAAGGAGCAGTACCTTAAATTTGCCGAGGTGATGATGGACAAGCCGTTCTCCTTCTACGCCTTTGAGATGCTCTACTGGTGCGGTATTCGGGAGGGGGAGCTGCTGGCTCTGACCCCAGCAGATTTTGATTTCGAGAAGCGCACCGTGTCTATCAACAAGTCCTATCAGCGACTGAACGGTGAGGATCTGATTACCACCCCCAAAACCGAAAAGAGCAATCGGGTCATCACCATGCCGCAGTTTCTGGCCGAGGAAATCCAGGATTACATCAAGATGCTCTACGGCATCGGGCCGGATGACCGGATGTTCACCGTCACCAAGAGCTATCTCCACCGGGAGATGGACCGGGGAGCCAAAGAAGCGGGAGTACCGCGTATCAGAATCCACGATATTCGTCACAGCGCGGTTTCACTTCTGATCGACATGGGGTTCTCTGCCACGGCCATCGCAGATCGGGTAGGCCACGAGAGCATCGACATCACTTACAACTATGCGCACCTGTTTCCGTCCAAGCAGGCGGAAATGGCAGATAAACTGAACATGGAAAGGGGTAATTAAAAATGTCAGCAAAGAATATGGACAAGCACAACCGTTGGAGGAACAAGACCGTGGCTTTTCGGGTCTCCCCGGAGGAGGATGCTCAGATCGAAACGGCGGTGAAGCTCACCGGTTTGACTAAGCAGGATTATATCATCCGGCGGCTGCTTTGCCGGGATGTGGTGGTCCAGGGCAACCCCAGGGTCTATAAAGCACTGCGGGACCAGCTGGCCACTGTACTGGACGAGTTGCGCCGGATTGAAGCCGGACAGGGCGTGAACGACGAGCTGCTGGACACCATCCAGATGATCGCTGCCATTATGAATGGGATGCAGGAGGATTTTGCCTATGACCGATGATAAAAAGAAAATGACCGCCCAGGGCTCATCTGTTGGCGCAGATGATGGGCAGTCAATCTCTCAAAATTCCAAGACCACTATACCAGACCCGGACGAAAAAAGCAATTCCCCGGAAAGAGATTTGGAGGAACTTTACCGGAAAATGCGCCGCATGAGCGACCCGGACTACCTCCATACTGTGACCTTGGACGAGCTGATGGACAATGTGTTTGAGGGTAAGTCTGCGGTGATTGAGAACCTGCTCTACATAGGAGCGTACATTCTTGCCGGAGCGCCCAAAATCGGCAAGTCCTTCTTGGTGGCGCAGATCGCCCACCATGTCAGTACCGGGCAGGATTTGTGGGGCTACAAGACCCATCAGGGCACTGTCCTCTACCTGGCGTTGGAGGATGACGAGAGCCGTTTACAACGCCGGATGTTCCGTATGTTTGGCGTAGAGGGGACAAGCTCCCTCCACTTCGCTACCAGCGCCAAGATGCTCGGCAGCGGCCTGGATGAACAGTTGGAAAAGTTCGTCCGGGAACACAGTGATACCAAGCTGATTATTGTGGATACCCTGCAAAAAGTCCGTGAGGCAGTGAGCGACAGTTACAGCTACTCCAGCGACTATGAGGTGATCGGCAAGCTGAAGCAATTTGCTGACCGATATGGCGTCTGCGTCCTGATCGTCCACCACACCAGAAAACAGCCTGCGGGAGACAGCTTTGAGATGATTTCCGGCACCACGGGCTTGCTGGGCTGCGCGGATGGGGCGCTCCTGATGCAGAAGGAAAAGCGGACAGATAGCAGGGCCACCTTGGAGGTGGTCGGCAGAGACCAGCCGGATCAACGGCTGTATCTGAGCAAGGATCAGGAGAACCTGGTTTGGAGCCTTGACCATGCGGAGAATGAGCTTTGGAAGCAGCCTCCAGACCCGGTGCTGGAAGCCGTGGCAAAGATTGTATCCTCCGAGAACCGCGAATGGGAAGGCAGTCCCACCGAACTGGCCCAGGCGATTCAAACGGATATGGCGGTAAACCGGCTCACCAAACATCTGAATGTGAATGTCAGCCGACTGTTGGAAGAACATCAGGTGAAGTACGAGAACAAAACCAAGCACACCGGACGGCGTATCCGGCTGACCTACATGGTGGTGGAAGCACCTGCGTTTGAAGTAATCGAGTAAAGCGCGACGCTCGCAACGGTCGCGACGGTGTTTTGAGGGGTACTCCCAGCATCGTTGCGACCGTCGCCACCGTCGCGGAAGAAAAAACTGGGGGGTGGTATTTTACCACCTCATCTCTCAGGAGGGTACCTTAAAAGTACCAAAGGATGTCGCGTTTCACGACACCCTATGCCCCAAAACAGGGTACCGGGTACAGGGGCAAAAAGCGTTCGGAGAACGCGCAGCCACAGAATGAAATTCTGTGTTCAGAAGGGGCTTGGGGGCGCTGCCCTCAACAAGCAGACGGCAGGAAATGTGAGTGTGTATTAACACTCGCATTGCTTGCCGGATTTGTGTGTGGCTATCCACACGCATTGCTTGCCTGTATCTAAAACAACCGAAACGGCCCTTGTGCCGCTGCGGAAAATCAACTGAAATTCAAGTATTGGGAGGTAACGAGTATGAGAAAAATTTTGTCCTGTGAGTTCAACCCGGACACTGCCTGCGTGGAGCTGTGCATGGAAGATGGAACCCTGTTGTCCATCGACTGCACCGCCGTGGAGAACGAGGTAGCGAACAGTATGTACCAACGGTCAGAACTGGACTGGCTGATCTATAATGATCCGCTGTCCTATGCCGAACTGATTTTGAATGGGGACCCTGAATTGTATCTAAAAGCAGTAACAAAGAAAACTCCGTTAGATTGATGGCAAAAAAATCCGCCAGAAGCAACACTCTAAAGGGTGCGCCTCTGACGGATTTTTTACATCTTATCAATCAAAGCAAATACAACAGCTTGCTGTTCTTCGCTCAATCTTGACCAGCGTTCCAGAAGCTTTTTCTGCGCCTCAGTCAAGGAAACAGGTGCATCTTCTTCGGCAAATAGTTGAGATAGCGTAATGCCAAAGGCTGTGCAGATTTTCTCCAGGGATGGAATGGTCGGAACCATGTTCTTGCGATACCATGAGGAGATCGTGGATTGCGGCAAACCGGAGCGTTCTGCAAGCTGATACTCTGTCCAGCCCCGCTCCTCTCGATACGCGGTTATAATCGAGAGAATATCCTTCACCTGCATCACTCCTTTGCTTGTGTTCTTCGTAAATTATACTTTGATAAATCGTTGTGATTTAATCATTTATATCGTATAATTTTAATGATAAACGCAACTATGAAGGAGGGAGAAATTTGGGCGGAAAGAGCTGTTTCTTTATCGGACACCGAGAGACATCAGAAGAGATCTATCCGGCATTGTATGCGGCTGTGGAGCAGCACATTTTGGAATATGGCGTTACAGAATTTATCGTTGGCTACTACGGCGGATTTGACCGTCTTGCAGCGTCAGCAGTCAAAGAAGCAAAGCGTTTCTACCCAGAAGTGAAGCTCATTTTGCTGTTGCCGTACCATCCAGCAGAGCGGCCTATCTCAACGCCAAATGGATCTGACGGAACATTCTATCCACCAGGGATGGAAAGCGTTCCGCGCAAGATCGCAATCGTGAGAGCAAACCGCTATGTTGTGGATCATGTAGACTACCTCATCGCCTATGCGTGGCACCCTGCCAGTAATGCACGGGAGCTGGTGGAGTATGCAAAAAGGCGCGTAAAGAAAGGCTCTCTTTTCATAACAGTGATAAAGCATAATGATTCGACATGAAGTTGAGTTTTTCACGAAAGTGTGATAAAATAAATCCAAGCATTTCTTGCTTTGGAGGGACTAAAATGGCGATTTGTTATGACCGCTTATTTCATCTGATGATTGATAAAAAGATAAGCAATGCACAGCTAAAAGAGAAGGCCGGTTTTAGTGCCAATATTATCACCCGCCTAAAGCGCAACGAGTATGTTTCTATCGAAAGCATCGAGAAGATTTGCCGCGTGATGGAGTGCGGCGTGGACGATATTCTGGAGTTTGTTCCGGAAGAAAAATAAGCAAGAATTTTGACAAAGTGGTCTGACATTTGAAGGCGACTTTCTGGATACAAGACCCTAGCAAGCTGAAAAGTTGTGAAAGATCGGATAGGAGTGTGGCTGTGATGGCAGCAGCAAACAAAACAGTTTGGGGAATCCATACGATGGACGATCCCCTTTTTTTGAATCAGAATCTAATTGCAATTGGCTGGGAAGAGATGGGCGACTTGTTGGCTATAAGTACATCCCGTGATGCCTACAAAGAAAAATATATCGCAGCCTATCCGGACGCTAAAAAAGGTTCGATTGCCACAAGTGCCGGAATGCTGTACCGATTTGTTCATGAGGTACAGGAAGGAGACTATGTGGTGTTCCCGTCCAAAATTGACCGTAAGATCAATATTGGGGTCGTGGAGAGTGCCTATTTCTATGAGGCTACCGCAGCACTGTATCCCAATCGCCGGAAAGTGAAGTGGCTCAAGCATCTGCCGCGTACAGCCTTTTCCCAGGGCGCTCTGCATGAAGTTGGCTCGGCACTGAGCTTTTTTCAGGTGAAAAACTATGCAGATGAGTATTTTAAGGCTCTGGATAAAGATTTCAAAGGCAATATTCTGGAGCCGGATACCGATGAGACAGTGGCACAAACAGCGGATGAAATCATCGAGGCTACCCGCGACTTTATCTTGAAAGAGCTGAGCAAGAATCTGAAAGGTTATGATCTGGAGCCGTTTGTCGCAAATCTTTTGCAGGCCATGGGCTACCGCACGATTCTGTCTCCGCATGGTGGGGATAGTGGCATCGACATTACCGCCTATAAAGACGAGCTGCCGCCCCGCATTGTTGTCCAGGTCAAAAGCCAGGATGGAGACATCAAAGAGACTACCATCCAGTCTCTGAAAGGCGCTATGCGCGAAGGAGATTATGGCCTGTTTGTGACACTGTCCAATTATACCAAAAATGCTCAGAAATACCTGGATAACACCCCGATTATTCGCGGCATTAACGGCACAGAACTTGTGGATCTGGTCTTGAAATATTACGACCAGCTCAGTGTCAAATACCGTAAAATGATTCCACTGAAAATGGTGTACATCCCCGTTCCGCCAGAGGAGTAAATGGGAACCTGACAGGAAATTAAAAAGAGAACGGAGAGGTACCGATGGCTATCAAGAAGAGCGAAATTTACAGTCAGATATGGGCTGCGTGTGATAAACTGCGGGGCGGTGTGGAACCGGCTCGTTATAAGGATTACATTCTGACACTGTTGTTTGTGAAGTATGTGTCCGATCGCTTCAAGAGCAGCGATAATTGGGACATTGAAGTGCCGGAAGGCGGCAGCTTTGATGATATTATTGCCTTAAAATATAAGAAAAACATTGGCGAAGGCATCAATATCATCATTGGCGAGCTGGCAGAAGCCAACGACTTGAAAGGCATTATCGACATTGCCGACTTCAACAGCGAGGAACTGGGCACCGACAAGGAAGCGGTAGATAAGCTCTCTGGTCTCGTGGAAATTTTCCAGAAACCGGAATTGGACTTCACCAACAACCGCGCTGGCGGTGATGACATTCTGGGCGACGCCTACGAATTTTTGATGCGTAAATTTGCCCAGGACTCCGGAAAGAGCAAGGGCCAATTCTATACACCGGGTGAAGTCTCCTGCATCATGGCAAAGGTGATCGGTATTGATAAAGCCACCGATCCCAGCATGACAGTCTACGATCCTGCTTGCGGTTCCGGTTCGCTGCTGATTCGTGCGGCGGATGAGGCCCCCTGCGAGATCTCCATCTATGGACAGGAAAAGGATAACTCCACCGCCGGTCTTGCCCGCATGAATCTGGTCCTACACAATAAGGGCGCTGGCATCATTGTCGGCAATAAAAGCACCTTGTCTGCACCCCAGTATAAAGATGAGAACAACCCTGAACTGCTGAAAACCTTCAACTACATCGTAGTCAATCCACCTTTCTCGGATAAATCCTGGATGGATGGCATTACGATCCCTGATTCTTATGAGAGATACAGCGAGACTGTGTTGGGCGTGCCGCCGGAGAAAAACGGCGACTACGCTTGGCTGCTGCATGTCCTGAAATCTTTGAAATCTACCGGCAAGGCAGCAGTCATTCTGCCCCATGGTGTGCTGTTCCGTGGCAATGCCGAGGCTGACATCCGCAAAAAGATCATTGACCGGGGTTATATCAAAGGCATTATTGGTCTGCCTGCTAACTTGTTCTATGGCACGGGAATTCCTGCCTGTATTCTGGTGCTGGACAAAGAGGATGCTGCTGATCGTACCGGCATTTTCATGATTGACGCCAGCAAAGGCTATGTAAAGGATGGCAACAAGAACCGCCTGCGGGAACAGGATATTCACAAGATCGTGACCACCTTCCTTACAATGGATGAATCGGACCCCAAGTATGCCCGGTTTGTTCCGAACGAGGAGATCAAAGTCACCAACGAGTACAACCTGAATATCCCGCGCTATATTGATAGCAGCGAGCCGGAAGATTTACAGGACATCAATGCTCACCTTAACGGCGGCATTCCAGAACCCGATGTGGACAGCATGGCGGAATATTGGGCGGTATATCCATCTTTGAAGGAAATCCTGTTTCAGCCGCTGCATCCGGGGTATCTGCGTCCGGCGGTGGGCAAGGACGAAGTAGTTTCCACGATTACCTCCCACCCGGACTTTATCCGCCATGCCGACCAGGTGGACGATACCTATGCCCAATGGAAGGAGACCGTTACCCGCAATTTGATGGAACTCAGCCGGGACATTCACCCCAAAGAGCTGATTGCCAAAATTTCCGAGCAGCTCCTTGATGATTTTGCCCAGGTACCTCTTCTCGACAAATACGATGTCTATGAAGTGCTGATGGAGTACTGGGCGGAGACCATGCAGGATGATGTGTATGCTGTCTGTTATGACGGCTATGAGGCCGGGCGGGAAATTGCCTATGAGTATGTGACTAAGAAGAAAAAAGAAAACGGCCAGACCATCGAGGTCAAGACCGATAAGATCAAAGGATTTGAGGGTAAGCTGCTCCCGAAGGCTTTGATTGGCGCACACTTTTTTGAGGAGAATGTCAAGGCGCTGGATACCCTTCGCGGCCAATTGGATGAGGTGTCCGCCAAGCTGGAAGAACTGGCCGAAGAAAATGACGGTGAGGACGGACTGTTTGCTCAGCTGGATGATCTGAAAAAGGCCACTATCAGTGCCCGGATCAAGGCAATCAAGAAAGACCCTGCCGCCAAGGAAGAATTGGCTGCATTAAAGGAGTATATGTCCCTGTTGGATGCCGAAAGCAATTACAAAAAGGCAATTAAGCAGGCCGAGGCAGACCTGGATACCAAACTGGAGAAAAAATACCCCCAGCTGACGCTGGAGGAGATTCGCCATCTGCTGGTGGAGGAAAAGTGGTTTGCCGCTATTTACAGCGGAATTGATGCCGTTCACGAGGCGGTGTCTCATCACCTTTCTGCTCGTGTGACCCAGCTGGTAGAGCGGTATGAGTATACCCTGAAGGAATGTGAGGATGAAGTAGACCAGTACGAGACCAAGGTCAAATCTCATCTGGAAAGGATGGGGTTTGTATGGTGAGGGAAAGCGGTTGGAATACTGTCAAGCTGAAAGACATTTGTGATTTTATTGGGGGCGGAACTCCTAGCAAGCAAGTAGAAAATTTCTGGTGTGGAAATATACCTTGGATTTCGTCATCGGACCTAATAGAAAGCTCCATATGGAAAATTAATATCACTCGCCATATAACAGCAGAAGCAGTTGCTAAGTCGGCGACTCATATTTGCCCTAGAAACACTGTACTGGTGGTCTCTCGTGTTGGGGTTGGGAAGGTCGCCATAGCTCCTTTTGAAGTTTGCACAAGCCAAGATTTCACAAACTTGGTAAGTAAAAAACATGATGCGCGTTTTCTTGCCTATTGTATTCAGAACAAAATGAAAATAATGGCAGAAAAAACTCAAGGTACATCTATTAAAGGCGTAACAGTAGAAAATATCGCGCAAATGGAAATAGAGCTGCCTCCGCAAGAAGAACAAACCGCTATTGCTGAGGCTCTTTTCGATATAGACAACCTGATTTCCTCCATGCAAAAGCTAATTCAGAAAAAGAAAGCCATTAAGCAGGGGGCCACGCAGGAACTGCTCACCGGCAAAAAACGCCTTCCGGGGTTTTCCACGGAGTGGAGCCAAGCGACATTCGGGGATCTTTTTGATTTTCTTCCTACAAATGCATTTACAAGGGATCAAATGACGGATACCGGAACCATTCAGAATGTCCACTACGGTGATATTTTGACAAAGTATGGAGCCTGTTTGGATATGGCCAACACGGATATGCCATATTTGTTAGAGACGGTTTCTGTAAGAAAATATTCTGAATCCAGTTATGTCAGAGAAGGCGATGTGATTATAGCAGATACAGCAGAAGATAGTACTGTTGGCAAATGTGTTGAGCTTGTAAATGTTCATGGAAAGGTTTTATCCGGACAGCACACAATGCTGTGTCGCCCTAAGGTTACTTTCGCGCCTAAATTCCTCGGTTATTACATGAACGCAGAGTGCTTTCACAATCAAATGCTGCCTTTTATCACGGGAATTAAGGTGTCTTCTATCAGTAAGGCAAATATCTCTACGTTGGTCTTGAAATACCCCACATTGGTAGAGGAGCAACAAGCTATTGCCCAAGTTTTCTCTGACATGGATAACGAAATCGCACAGTTGGAAAAGAAACTGGCGAAGTACCAACAGATCAAGCAGGGCATGATGCAGGAGTTGCTCACCGGACGGATTCGGCTGGTGGATGCAGATAGAAAAGAACAGCCGAAAACACAGATTCTTCAGGAAAGGCAACCAGCACACAATCAGCATTTTGATGATGCAGTCATGATTGCAGGAATTGTGAACGCTTTCTATTCCGAGAAGTACCCTCTGGGACGTAAAAAAGTTCAGAAGCTACTTTATCTCGTTCGCCGCAAGGAGCAGGCGGATATTTCCGCCTTTCATAAAAAAGCGGCTGGCCCCTACGCTGATGAAGTCCGCTATAAAGGCGGCGAGCCGATTGCTCAGAAAAACAAGTATATCCAAGTCAAAAGAAGCGAAAAGGGCAGCCGTTTTGAAAAAGGTGTGCAGATGCAGCAGGCGATGGCCTATTTGCAGGAATGGGGCAAGCAGGCAGATATTGATTGGTTGGTGTCACAGTTCCAGTATACAAGTGTCGATGAGCTGGAGCTTTTGGCAACGGTAGATATGGCGATCTGCGATTTGCGGCGAGAAGGCAAGGAAATTTCCGTAGCCTCGATTAAAGGCTTGATCCGTTCCAATAAAGAATGGAGAGATAAGCTGAAAAAGGCTTATTTTAAGGACGCAGATATTCAGCGAGCAATCAAACGCTGCCAACAATTATTTGAAGGATAGGAGAAGTGCATAAATGGCCAAAAGTAAGGTTATCAAAGAATTGGCCTCCAACGAAATATCGTTGGAGGTAGCCTTGAATCGCTTGCTTATTATTGCCAGTGATATTGAAAACGATGAGTTAGCACAGTGGGTAGAAAATGAGCTGAATGGTTATTCTGATGGTGCAGAACTTCCTGCATATAGAGTCATTGATAATACCCACTTTGTCTATAGCGGGATAAATGGGCGATTCAAAGTGGAGAATGCACCGTTGCCGTTTCTGGAAATATTAGGAGTGGACAAGAGAGAGTATTCTTTCAATATATTAGATGGCGTTAATTCATTGACTACACTAATGACCGGAAAGTATGAATATGGGCGTGATTTAACAGCTATGGCGGGGATAGTACGGGCAAAAACAGGAATATCCTGTACATCTATCAAACAGCTTGTTCCCAAAAATGTCATTGAGAATCTAATTAGTGCAATTAAGTCAAAACTGCTAAAAGTGTTGATTAAATTAGATAAAGAATATGGTTGCCTCGATGAATTGGATATTGATATTACAGAAAAAGACCCTGAAGAAGTCCGTAAAATAAATGCTATGATTATAAATTATATCTTTGAAGACAGAAGTATTAAAATTGGAGATAAAAATCGGATAGATGGGACGGAAATAAGAGGCGGAGAAAATCATGGGTAAAAAAGAAGATAATAGTATCCATATAGGGAATGGAAATAAAATCAAAAATAGTGTGATAGGACAAAATATTAAAGTTGAGCAAGAGCATACCAAAGAAAAATGGTATCAACAACTAACTTGGAAATTGGTTGTTCCTATAATCGTTGCCGTTGCGGCAGCAGCACTATGTGTTTGGTTGGGTATCAAATAAGCACTAACGACAGGGGGTGCCGCCAATGGGTGTCGGCCAACGGGAAAAAGCTACGCAGAAGCGTGTCATAAAGCTATTTGCCCAGGAACTCGGTTATACTTATCTGGGCGATTTCACCGAACGAAAAAACTCCAATATTGAAACCGAACTGCTGACGAAATTTCTGACCCGCAAGGGTTATTCGCCTGTGCTTATCAGCCGCGCCCTGAAGGAACTGCAGGATGCCGCCGGAGATCAGTCAGTGAACCTTTACGACCTGAATGAGCAGACCTATAAAAAGCTGCGCTATGGCGTCAAGGTCAGCGAATCTGTCGGCCAACATAAAACCACCGTCCAGTTTGTGGATTGGGAGCATCCGCTGCAAAATGATTTTTACATCGCCGAGGAAGTCACCATCAAGCACAAGCGCCCTGATTTGGTGCTGTACATCAATGGCATCGCTTTTGCTGTCATCGAACTGAAGCGCAGCACGGTTTCCATGTCAGAGGGCATTCGCCAGAACCTGACAAACCAGCGCCCGGATATGATTATGCAGTTCTTTGCCACCATTGGGCTCGTCCTGGCGGGCAATGATTCCGAGGGGGCCCGTTACGGTACTACTGGCACACCAGAAAAGTATTATCTTTCCTGGAAAGAAGATCCCAACGCCAAAGACGAGGTTTCTGTATCGGTGCGCGCTCAAATCGAAAAATATCCCCTGCGTCTGGACAAAAACCTGATTTCTCTGTGCCGGAAAGAGCGGCTTGTAGAGCTGCTGCACAATTTTATCGTATTTGACAGCGGAGTGAAAAAGACCTGTCGGCCTAATCAGTTCTTCGGCAATATGGCTGCACGGGATTTTGTGCGACGGCATGAGGGAGGCATCATCTGGCACACCCAAGGCTCTGGAAAATCCTTGACCATGGTGTGGCTCAGCAAGTGGATCAAGGAGAATATTTCTGACAGCCGTATCCTGATTATCACCGACCGGGACGAGCTGGATGTGCAGATTGAGCAGGTGTTTGCCGGGGTAAATGAGAGCATTGTCCGTATTCGCCGGGGAAGCGAATTGATTCAGAAAATCAACGACACCTCGCCGGTCATGATGTGCTCCCTGATTCACAAGTTTGGCAAGAAAAACAAAAGCAAGAGCGGCGAGTCCGATTATACTGGATTTATTGAGGAGCTGAAACGCTCGCTGCCGGAAAACTTTTCTCCCAAAGGAGATTTCTATGTCTTTGTGGATGAATGCCACCGTACCCAATCCGGCAAGCTCCACAAAGCGATGGAAACCATTTTGCCGAATGCCACCTTTATCGGTTTCACAGGTACTCCATTGATGAAAAAAGATAAGGAGACCAGTCTGGAGGTATTTGGCCCTTACATCCATCGCTATAAGTTTGATGAAGCTGTGCGGGATAAAGTGGTTTTGGATCTGCGTTATGAGGCTCGTGAGGTGGAGCAGAATGTTGTCCAGCAGGATCGGATCGACGCTTGGTTTGAGGCAAAAACGCGCGGTCTGACCGGTGTGGCAAAAGCCAAGCTAAAACAGCGCTGGGGTAATCTGCAAAAGATGTTCAGTTCCAAAGCTCGCCTGGGACAGATTGTAGCGGATATTGTTTTTGATATGGAGACAAAACCACGCCTGCATGATGGACGGGGTAATGCCATGCTGGTGGCTGGCAGTATCTATCAGGCGTGTAAATTCTATGAATTGTTCCAGGAGACCGAGCTGAAGGGGAAGTGCGCCATCGTGACTTCTTACGAACCGGCGGTGGGCGATATTCGCACTGAAACCGTAGGTGATGATGGCGAGACCGAGGCGGTGGAACAATACGAAATCTACATGAAGATGCTGGGTGGAAAAGACCCAAAAGCATTTGAAAAAGAGGTCAAAGAAAAGTTTATCAAGCAGCCGGAACAGATGAAGCTGCTGATCGTGGTGGACAAGCTGCTGACAGGCTTTGATGCTCCGCCTGCCACTTATCTGTATATTGATAAGTCTATGCGAGATCATGGCTTGTTCCAAGCAATCTGCCGCGTCAATCGTCTGGATGGTGAAGATAAGGAATTTGGGTATATTATTGACTACAAAGACCTGTTTCGTTCATTGGAAAATGCGGTTGCAGACTATACCTCCGAAGCATTTGATTGCTACGATAAGGAAGATGTCTCCGGCCTGCTGACAGACCGTTTGGACAAGGCCAAGGAACAGCTGGAGGATTCGCTGGAAGCTCTGCGCGCGCTGTGCGAGGCTGTGGCTCCGCCCAAAGATATGGTGGACTACTACCATTATTTCTGCGGTGCCAACACCGAAGCCTTTGATTTGGATGAATTGGAAGAGAATATGCCCAAGCGGGAACAGCTTTACAATCTATCAGCGACAGCTCTTCGCGCTTTTGGTGAAGTATCGGGCGAATTGCAAGAAAAGTACCACTATACTGTGGAACAGATCAAGGCGCTGGAGAGAGAAGTTACCTACTACATCAAGGTGCGTGACGATGTGCGTCTGGCTAGTGGTGACTATGTGGATTTGAAGAAATATGATCCGGACATGCGCCATTTAATCGATACCTATTTGTCGGCTGATCCCAGTCGTGTGTTAACCTCCTTTGGAGGAGCAACACTGGTCGAGCTGCTAGTAGACAATGGGATTTCCGCACTGAAGGATATGCCTGCCTCTACACCCAAAGAGCAGGAAGCAGTTGCAGAGACTATTGAAAACAATATTGGCAAGGAAATTGTTGAAAGAACCCAAAGTAACCCCAAATACTACGAGAAGATGTCTGCGCTCCTTCGTGAGTTGATTGAAAAACGAAAAAATGACGTGATCAACTACGAGGAGTATCTGTGTCAGATTGTGGAACTGGCAAGGAAGGTACATAAGCCGGAAAGTGGCACAGAATATCCTCCGGAAATCCGGGAGAGTGCCGCCAAGCGAGCCTTTTATGACCATCTTAACGGGGATATGGTTGTGGCCAATCAGATATATAACGCTGTCATGTCCAGCAAACAGGACAATTTCCGGGGAAGCAAAATTAAAGAGCGTAAAATCTGGCGTGCTATTCGTGCTGTCGTAAAAGATGACCAGGAAGCCGATCAGTTGCTTGCATTGGTAAAGGAGCAGAGTGAATTCTAGTGGATGAACTGCAAATCGGCAACATGAGTATTGCCGTTACAAAAAAGAACATCAAAAATATGTACATCCGCGTTCTGCCGCCCGATGGGAAAGTCCAAATTACTGCACCGCACTCTGCTGGGGATGACGCGATCCGAATGTTTGCGGTATCCAGAATTTCTTGGATCAAAAAGCAGCGTGCGAACTTCGTAGCACAGGCACGACAAACAAAGCGACAGTATGTGACCGGAGAGAGTTACTATGTCTGGGGGCGGCGTTATCGCCTGGATGTGCAATACTCAAATGTTAGAAATGAGGTATCCCTTACAGGAGGGCGTTTGAATTTACAAGTCCGACCAGAAAGTACGCCGGAACAGCGCGAGCGTGTTTTGAATGATTGGTATCGCGAGCAACTAAAAAGCAAGTTGCCGGAAGTAGTTCAAAAATGTGAACAGGTTGTAGGTGTCCATGCATATGAGTGGAAGGTCAAAAACATGCGTACCAAGTGGGGAACCTGCAATATAGACCAGAAAAGAATTTGGATTAACCTCCAGCTTGCAAAGAAAACTCCAGAGTGTCTCGCTTATGTTGTGACCCATGAATTGGTACACCTGCTGGAGCGAAATCACAACGAGCAATTCCAGAAGTATATGGATACCTTTTTTCCGGAGTGGCGAGTAGTAAAGGAAACACTGAATCAGCAAATGCTGGATTATATGAGCGAGTAAGCCTATATATCATTTGAAGCCGGATATCGTAGCCGTCAACATAAAGTATTGCGAAATTTCATTGCTTCTTTGGTCTCATGCTAAACCACATTTATTTTAAGTGTGCGAAAGTTCATACCGGACAACTAAAAAGCCAGATATTTATATCTTTTTTAGCTTGGAGGGAGAAATATGGAACTTGAAGAAAAGCTTAAAGCAGCAAAAGTGCCGATGATAGTCGTACATTTTGACGAGAACTTTGAGACAACGTATACTGAAGAATATAACTTGGAGGATTTTGAACTGTCAGACTGGCAGATTGAAAGCTTTGCTAGAATTTTATTGCCTTCAATTCGTGAGTATTATAAAGATCCCAAACATATGCAAGAGGCTAATGACTGGGCAAAACAGCAAAACAAGCAATCGATAGATACTTGAAGTGGATAGTAGAAAGTATTCAAGATAGCGTAGTAATAAATTTGATGAGCGGCTTTTTGTATGGTATAATAATTCTTACATAGAGTTTCGCAGCTACACTGCTGGCAACACCATGGCAACAAAAAATCAGATAGCCCCTACTATCTGAATAATGAAAATAATGCCGATACCGTGAACTAAATCCCATAAGCAAATCTGTTTAGAAAACTTCTGGCAGGAGCGAATGGGAATAAATGTTGAAAGTCCGGAAACCAGCATAAACACTGGGCTTCCGGACTTTTTCTATGTCTCGTGAGTACATTTTGAGTACACTTTTCAAAATTATTCCGTTTCAGAGTCGGCATCATCGCCGTGATCACAGGTCTTATCCAGTTTCTTCTGAGACGCCTGCAGGTCCAGCTCGATCTGCTCCAGCATCTCCCGAAAATCATCAGCGACATATTTCTCATCTTCAGAAGAATTTCCTTTTGTCAGCAGCTCCTGATCCTTCAGATATCCTTCACGGTATAAACCTTCCCAACGAATAAAATCAGACAGGACAGATGAATCTGTCACTTTTAGTGCTGGCAGCATATTCCTATTCTCATCTTCCTGACCAGCCACAGCAAAATACTGCGAGAGTACCGGGTGCAGGCGGATGCAGCATTGCTCTTCTTTGAAGGCACCATATCTGTCTTTCGGACCATCAACCTGAATCAGTCCGGCTTTATAAGCAGTCATCAATAATCCCATCAGATCTCCGCGTGTTTCCAGACGGAAAGCGCTCTGATCCATTCCATAGATCGCACTGAAGTTTACGTTCAATGCAGCTGCAATCTTCTCGACCTGAGGAGGGAGCGGCTGCATTTTATTTGTCTCGTATTTTCGGATGGAAACAGGATGGATTCCTGTCAATTCTGCAAGTTCTCCCTGTGTAATACCCCGCTGTTTGCGGAAATATTTTATTTTTTCGCCGATTGTCATCGTATGTAATTCCCCTCTTTTCTTCGTATTCCGTACATATGCCTGGTCCATATAGGATCGGGAGATATCTGTCACTACATAAAACATATCACAAACATAGCGACTTGGCTACAAAATTTCCGTTAAGGCATTGACGTAGCGAGAACGCTACAATATAATGAATGTAGCTAGTAAGCTACAAAACAACAGGAGGAGGAAACACATGAGATCGGAAATGAATTTTGTGACAGCGGAACAGCTCGCAGAGATAATGGGAATTTCCAAAGGGCACGCCTACAAGATTATTCACGTGCTGAATGAAGAACTGCAGACCAAAGGATTCCTGACAGTATCCGGAAGAGTGCCCCGCAAGTATCTGGAAAAACGATGCTATGGAATCGAGGAGGTGACCACCTGATGAAACCTGAAAAAGACAAGAAGACAGGAAAATGGCTGATTCAATATCGCTATCGTGACTGGACGGGAAAGCTCAGAAAGAGCATGAAGAGGGGATTTAACACGAGAAGGGAAGCCGAGGAATGGCTTCGGAATTTCCTGCCGAAGCAGCAGAGCGATTTCGACATGAGGTTTAAGGACTTCGCGGATCTGTACTTCAAGGATATGGAAGCGCGGCTCAGGGAGCACACCATGATCAATAAGCACTACATTATGGATGACAAGGTGCTTCCGTATTTCGGAGAAAAGAAAATGAATGAGATAACTCCGGCTGATATTCGCAAATGGCAGACGGAACTCATCAACAAGGGATATTCCAAGACGTATCTGAAGACCATCAATAACCAACTCAGCGCAATTTTTAATTACGCGGTCCGCTATTATGGACTGAAGAACAATCCGTGCAGGACCGCGGGCAGTATGGGAAAAAGCAAAGCTGATGAGATGAGCTTCTGGACCAAAGAGGAATTCAATGCATTTGCCGACTGCGTTATCGATAAGCGGGAATCCTGGCTGGCATTTCAGATTCTGTTCTGGACCGGGATGCGGATCGGGGAACTGCTGGCACTGGAAATCAATGATGTGAACCTGAGACCAGAGTGATCTCTGTAACCAAATCCTATCAGCGTCTGAGAGGGAAAGACATTATTACGCCGCCCAAGACACCGAAAAGCATCCGTGACGTCACGATTCCGGAATTTCTGACAGAGGATATCCGTGACTATCTCGAAGATCGTTATGAACCGGAACCGGATGAATCACTGATTCCTGTTACCAAGACCTTTCTGGAGAAGGAGCTGCAGCGCGGGATCAAGGCCAGCGGAGTCAAGAAGATCCGGATTCATGATTTGCGGCACAGCCACGCAAGTCTTCTGATTGAACTTGGTTTCTCACCAAAGGAGATTGCGGACCGGCTCGGACATGAAAAGATCGAAACGACACTGAATACGTATTCCCATCTGTATCCCAACAAGCAGGCGAAAATCGCGGAAAGGCTTGACCGATTCGGCAGGGAGGAGGAATAAAAATGAGCTGTGAAAACAAGGACAGAAAAAGAAACCGGATTCTGAATTTTCGGGTTTCGGAAGAGGAACTTCGCCTGATTGATGCAAAAGTCGCAGTCAGCGGACTGGCCAAGGGTGATTACTTCATCAGGATGCTCTATGGAGAGACGATTGTGATCCGCGCAGGCAAGTATCAGAGTGACCGTCTGGCTGTGGAACTGAAAAAACTCCGAACAGCACTGGAGAAGGTATTGGATCTGGAAGAAATACGTGACGCAGTTGAAAGGTGCAGTGCTCTTGTGGAAGAAATGATCCGCATCAGTACCAAAACACCGGACAAGGATAATTTGCATGGGAAATCCTGAAAAAGTAAAAAGAACTGCCCCGAAATCAGCTGGTGGCACAGCTGAGGGGCGGTTCCGATCAAAAAATGACAGTCATAGTATAGCGAACCAAAGAAGCAGCGACAATATTTTTCAGACAATAAAAAGCAAAATAACCACAAGAGAGGCGGCAGAATTTTACGGGCTGAAGGTTGGAAGAAACTGGATGGCGTGCTGCCCGTTTCATCCGGATCGTAATCCAAGTTTGAAGGTGGATGAACGGTTTCACTGTTTCGGATGCGGAGCAGATGGCGACGTGATTGACTACGCGGCAAAGCTGTTTCATCTGGCCAATATTGAGGCAGCCAGAAAACTGGCAGGAGATTTTGAAATTCACATATCAGAAAAAACATTTCGGCCAATACGATCCCCGGCGGCAAAGCAAAGACTGACAGATTGCAGAGTCAATGGGAAATTCGAAAGGTGGCGGTCCTGGGCGATCAGTGTCTTGACGATGTATGTGAACAGTATGCAGGGTTGGAAAGAACGATTTGCCCCGAAATCCGAATCGGAGGAGTGGAATCCGCTGTTCATGGAATCCCTCAGCAATCTCGACGCATATAACTATTTTCTGGACGTTCTCTATTACGGATCAGATGCGGAACAGAGAGGATTCTTTCTTGAAATGAAGGAGGTCATCAGAAATCTTGAAAGACGAGAACAAAAATGGAACAGAGAATCTGCAGATGGAAGACCTGCTTGATCAGGAACTGCGGAATGCGGGGAGACTATCTGTGGAAGATGTCACAAAAGAACTGGAACAGACCGAAAAGGGACTGCCAAGGCAATCTATTCAGAACTGTGTGACTGTGCTTCAGAAGGATCCGATTCTTGCTGGCAGTATCCGCCAGAACGTGCTGACCGACAAGATAGAGATCGTAAAGGATGTCGGCTGGAAACGCCGGGGAGAAGCAATCACAGATACAGATGTCAATCAGATCCGGCTTTATCTGGAAAACCATTACGGACTGACGAGGGAAAAGCAGATCCGTGCAGCACTGGACATTGTCAGCAGTGAGAATTCCTTTCATCCGATCCGGGACTACCTGAACACATTGGAATGGGATGGCGTGGAACGGATCCGTCATCTGCTTCCGAAATACCTTGGTGCAGAGGAAAGTGATTACGTCTATGAAATGACAAAGCTGATGATGCTCGGAGCAATCAGCAGAGCATTTCGTCCCGGCTGTAAATTTGAAATCATGTTGTGTCTCGTCGGCGGGCAGGGAGCTGGAAAGTCAACGCTTCTTAGATTCCTGGCGATTCGTGACGAATGGTTCACCGATGATCTTCGGAGACTGGATGATGACAATGTCTATCGGAAAATGCAGGGTCACTGGTTCATCGAGATGGCAGAAATGCTGGCGACCACCAGCGCCAAGAGCATTGAACTCATCAAATCATTTCTGAGCAGGACAAAAGAAACATATAAGATTCCGTACGAGGTTCATCCGGAAGACCGGCCGCGGCAGTGTGTCTTTCTAGGGACATTCAACAACGTGAATTTCCTACCGTACGACAAGACAGGGAACCGGCGATTTTCCCCGGTGCAGATTGATGCGAGTCGTGCAGAACATCATCCGCTCGAAAATGAGCAGGAATGCCGTCAATATATTATCGACTGCTGGGCAGAGGCAATGTTCATCTATCGAAGTGGGAATTTCAAACTGACTTTCCCGAAAGAGATGGAGAAAACAGTCAGGGCAATGCAGGCCGAATATATGCCGGACGATTCAACATTCGGTGTGATCCAGCATTTTCTTGACACATTCAGCGGAAACGAAGTGTGTGCCATTCAGATCTATGAAGAGGCATTTGGCCAGACGTATGATTCGAGAAACCGCAGCGTTCTGCAGCCAATTTCCAATACGATGAATGCAGGTATGCCGGGCTGGAGCACGAAAACAAAATCCCACAGATTTGCGAACTATGGGACACAGAGAGCATGGATCAGACTGACAGAGGAAGAAGGATTCATGCAGGTGCCGGATAATGCAGACATCCCTTTCTGAGAGACGATGAAATTGTAAACGGGTAAACGTAATCGAGATAAAAAAGATGTTTTTTATCTCGTTTACAGTTTACGTTTACAAATCTGATTGAAGAAGTAGACGAACAGGTGCAAAGAAAAAAGCCGTGCCGGAAACTGCAATCAGAAATCAAAATCCACGCCGGATATGGCGATAACCCGTCAACAGCCGAAAGAAAAAATCATGCAAGCTCAGATCAGAAACATTTCAAAACTCATACAGGAAACAAATCAGAAGAGCCCTCGGCGACTGAGAGCGAAATACTCCCTTTGCACAAACCTGCGGTCTATGCAAAGAATTTCGTACTCCGAAGGCCCTCCGGGGGCTCGCAATAGCGAGAGGGGAGAATTTCATGGCAAGATATTCCTTCATCAGGATGACAAAGCTGACCGACGTGAAGGGGCGTGTGGATTATATCAGCAATCCGAAAAGACAGGAGCATCTGTATGCAGTCTGTAGCACAGTAAAGCCGGAGTTCTGGCAGTATCTGTCGGAACAGGCGCAGCACGATTTCTGGAAGAGCAATCAAAAGACGGGCAAGTGTATTGAGGGGCGGGAGCTGATCATTGCCCTCCCGGAAAGTCTGCAGGAAAAAGATCCGGAGCTTCTGCTCCAGTTGTTTACAGAGACGTTCCGGCAGAAATACGGCGTGCAGTGCACGGCAGCACTTCACCATAATAAGGCAATGACCAACTATCACATCCACTTAGTCTTTGCGGACCGGGAAATGCTGGAGAAGACAGACGTGAAGCGGGCAGGCCGGAACATGTTTTTCGATGAAGCAGGACGTCATGTTCGGACGAAAAAGGAAATTTTGGATGCGGACGGCAATGTCAGACCGGGATGCCGGATCCTGGCGAAAGGCGAGATCTATGACATCAAGTGGTTCTCCGGAAGAAAGGACGTGTTCAAGAACCGGAACTTTCTCGATGATGTAAAGGTGATGTACACGGATCTGATCAACAAGGTCGTGGACCGGGAAGAAGACAAACTGCAGATCTTTGATGCATCCGGCCCCTATCTTGCCACAAAGAAGATCGGGAAAAATAATCCGAAAGAGGAAGAAATCCGCAGCGACAATCAGCTCCGGCAGGAATGGAATCAGACTGTAGATTAGGTTCTGATTGCTGGCGGCAGCCAGGAGGAAGTGACGGAGTTCAAGCAGGAGGAAGTCGTCCAGAAGGTATCGGAATCTGTAAAGACGCATGGTGTGCAGCCGGGGCTTCTGGCGGAGATTTTAAGGAGAGCCATTACAATACTTAAGGAATTTCTGGATCTTCTGATGCAGCCCGTAAAGGAAGAAACAGACGCTGGCGGTATAAGGGAAAGCTCTGACAGGCCGGAATCTGTATTGCCGGGGAAGCAGAAGGCTGAGCGCCCGGATTCCCGTGAAGCGGAGTTTCGGTTCATGCGGATTGAATCGGTTCACCGGCAGCTCAATAAGACCAACCGCAAGCTCTATGCACTGCAGAAACAAAGAGAAACGGTCCGGCTGGCGCTGGATCATACACCGAAATCCATCTTCCATCACAAAGAGCGGAAGGAACTGCAGGAGCGGGTTGACGGACTGGAGCGCCAGATCAGGTTATGTAGGAATCAGTTGTTTCTGATTGTGGATGCCAACGGGTACGGAAGCATAAAGGAAGCGGAGCAGGAATACCGGCTGGCAAAGAGGGCACTGGAACAGGTTCGCAGGGCACAGGAAGAATGGGATGGAACTACCCTGCTGGATAAGGATATTCATGAGCTGCAAAAGCAGCGGATGAAGGAGCAGAAAACAAGTGTACTGAAGCAGCTTGCGGCAATGACAACAGAAGCCCCTAGACGCAACATGAACCATGCAGATAAGAAATTATCTGGAAAAGAGGCAAGTCTATAAATTAGTATGCATAAATAAAATTTCTAATCGGCAGAAAAGAAATATAATGCCGAAATATCGGGGGAGGGGATAGAATCAAATAAACTATACTATACTGCAATATCAGGAAGAGCCCCGTGAGCAATCAGTACGGACTACCCAGGGGCTTTTCGTGATTGACAATGTAACTACTTCAAGAAGCGGCAATCAAAGAAGCTTACTGCGTCTTTCCACACCGCGTCCTCCAGCGTGCAATCCCGTTCAGGATGCGTTCATCTTTAAGCGGAGAATAGTATGGATCAGCAATCATGTTTATGAGCTTTGCATGTGTCAGAATATTGATGGACAGACTTTCAAAGAGTTCGCCGGCCTCGTCCCAGTATTGATCCATATCAACCCGGTAATAAAGATAACTGATGAAATCAATGGGGTCAGGGATTGGTTTATCACCAGCCTCATAATAAACATAAAGATTGACAAAATTAATTACTTTTGCCGGAGTATCGCAATGGCTGTGGAGATACTGTTTCCAAATGGGATAGATGTTCGTCCAGTCGTAGGCATCAAATAATTCCCAGGATGCTTTCAGGTGATCTTCATGATCCTCCGGATCAAAGGATTCATCCGTGAAAGTGCAATGAAAAAGATATTCCGTATAATCTTGAATCGATTTCTTCATTTTCAACGACCTCGTTTCTTTTTGAATACTGATTTTGGCAGCTTGCTAAACGCCTTGTCTGCGGCATCCATAGATTTTTTGTTGGGTTTATAATGACCACTTTGATTGTCATAAGATGCGATCTTTCCTCCCTGGATGTGGACAATACCTGCCATCTGAACCTGTGGATCGCGGCCGCCGATCAGAGTGGGATGCGGAGTCGGCGCTCCATTCCTACCGTTTCCGTTTCGCCTGCCAACAATGATATTACCATTCGTATCAATGACATAAGGCATATCGATATTGGTGTTCTTATTTCCAATGTAATTTCTATTGATCATATCATTAATGTTTTTTGCGGTCGGGTTCTTATCATAATGTCCGTCGTGGTAAACGCCATTCGCGATATCTCGTGCATGCATATCTGAAGCGACATGATATGTCGGTGCATATGGCTGAGATCCGCCGCCACCGCCGTATTTTCCACTTACTCCGCTTCCCATCAGCGATCACCACCTTTCTTCCGGGTGATCCAGTCAGGATAGGAAATAAATTTTGTGTCGTTCTCGTATTGACCGAAGATCTTCAGATTCATCGATCCATATACAAGAACAACAGATGGTTCCAGCTCTTCCAACATTGACGCAAGGCCAGCTTCGAAATGGTATTTGTCATCACGCGATTTGAAACAGCCATATGTTCCGATGGCGACAATGCTGTGTTTTTCAACGCCAAGAAAAGCCGCCTTTTCAGGTAGAATCCTGGTTGTGTATGTAAGTTCATTTCCCCAGCGTATCTGAGGAATGACATATGCACCGTTTTTCTGGAAATAATATCCGATTGCTCTGTTGCGGTAAATATTGGCAATCTGGACAGCTAACGGTGCATCGCGGTAAAGCGAACAGTCAGGACTCAAAAAAGATTTTATTTTTTCCGGCGTAATAAAAGGCTGACGACGGAATTCTTCCACATAGTCCTGTGGGGAGATCAGAATATCAGAGAATTCGGTATCCATCTCATAGAATCCGATAGCTATATCAGAAGTAGAGGCGCGGCCTTGTTTTGTAAAAGGTACGATATCCGATGGAATGACGATTGTTTCCGGTTTCCGAATGGTCGGGATACCAAGGTAGCCGTCAAATTCGGCGCCGATAACAAGCTCCGGATTCATACCATCATCAATGGTTGCTTTACGTTTGTTCATTGTTATTATACCATCTCCTTCCTTAACGAGAGAGTGCACATTATTAATGGCTTCCATTTCAATTTCAGCGTACAATTCTTGTATGACATCAGATCCTGACGATTCAGGTAGGCATAAAAATGCCGCAGGGATATGCATACAGATTCAGACTGTTTTGTCTGAAGTTCTGCAATGTAGCACGTCACTGCGGCTTGTTTGCAAGTTACAGTATTCGGTTATTCTCGGATGAGAAGAGATAGATTCTTCATGGCGGTCTTTCTCCGCCGATCAGAACGACAATATCCTTTCCGTTCTTAGCCGGACATTTCTGCAGTACTTTGAGTGGTGAAGCAATAGGCTGCTGCACTTTTAAGATGAAACATCTTTTATGAATCGGACATTTTTCTGTACAGCGGTAGGTCGTCATATCGTTTTGCATTACTTAAGTACCTTTCTATATGCGCGTTAATATGTTCGCGAATTTCTAACTCTATGTTTAAATAATAAGGAATAAGAAATCCTATTCCCGGCATGTAATAAAATCTTCAATTTTCTGATAATTGCGTCTATTTGTCTGGCACCGCATGTTTCAGATGAATCAGGCGATATTTCATTGCAGTTTTTGAGACACTGAATTCATCTGCCAGAATGGAAAGAATCTCTCTGTCTTTATAGCGGCTGAAGTCAAGTGTATAAACTGAATGACCTGATTGATACAATGGAATCCATTCAGGTTTTCACGGATAAAGAAGTGGATCAGTTTGTATCTCTGTATCTCGGCAATGCGCCGCGAGAACAGCTGGATCCGATTTTAGATCATTGTGTTGAAACATATGAAAGCCTTGTTATAGAAGAACAGATTGAGTTTAAGAGCTGCGCAAAGAGCTTTGTACGGACGTACAATTTTTTGGCTGCCATTCTTCCTTATGGAAGTCCGCAGTGGGAAAAGCTGGAAATCTTTTTACGTCTTCTTGTACCGAAGCTTCCATCACCGCAGGGAGGGGACTATACAGAAGGACTGCTGGAAGATGTGGATCTGGAGAGCTATCGAGCAGAAGCACAGCAGACCATGCAGATTCTTCTGGATAATGAAAATGGAGAGATCACTCCGGTTCCGGTCGGCGAGGATACGGGGATAGATGTTCCGGAAATGGACACATTGACACATATTCTGCAGGAATTTCACGATGTTTTCGGGAATATTGAATGGACAGATGAGGATCGCGTAAAGAAACAGATTGCTGACCTTCCTAGTATTGTCAGACAGGACGAAAAATATCAAAATGCGATGAAATTATCTGATGAACAGAATGCACGGGCGGAAAGTGACAGAGCTACCAATGACGCAATTCTTGCGACAATGAGTTCCGGAATCGAATTGTATAAAGCAATCAATCAGAATGACTCGCTGCGCAGGTGGATTCTGAATATGGTATTTAATGAAACATATCAGCCACGGAAAACATCCCAAAAGAGTAACCGAAAAGTTGTTACACATACGGGTGTTCCGGAAGACCGTACATTAATGGTTGCAGAAGATACGCCTGTCTATGGAAAGGAATGAGTTTTGGATATGTCAGATTCACTTACTGGTACCAGCCGGTTTATCAGTCTTATCCTTCGCCATAAGCCGGAAGTGATCGGCATCACGCTGGATGAGCATGGCTGGGCGGATGTTGATGATATGATTGCCGGAATCAATCAATCCGGGAAATATAAGATTGACAGAGATATGTTGGACGAAATTGTCAGAACAGATGAGAAACAACGGTATTCCTATAACGAAGATCATACGCTGATCCGCGCAAATCAGGGACATTCCATTCCGGTTGATGTGGAACTGGAGAAGGTGGAGCCGCCGGAATTCCTGTATCACGGAACCGGTGAAAAGTTTACGGCATCCATTGATAAACAGGGATTGATCCCGAAGTCGAGGCTGTATGTGCATCTGTCTCCGGATGAAGAGACTGCGGTCAAAGTAGGCAGACGCCATGGAAAGCCGGTAATTTATCTTGTCCGTGCCGGAAATATGAAGCGTGATGGATATGCGTTTTACCGCTCTGTGAATGGAGTCTGGCTCACGAAGGAGGTACCTGTAAAATATCTGCGAAAGAAGATCTGGACATAAAGCAGAAGTGTCATAGCAAGGAGAGATATAGATACTGTGGAAGATAAGTTACATTCATTCGGCAAAGAAACGGAACAGATTGAATTCAAGAAGAGCACAGGGGAATTGAAAGAAGGTGTCATATCCATTGCATCAATTTTAAATAAGCATGCCAGTGGAGAGATGTATTTTGGGGTTAAAAATGATGGAACGGTGCTGGGGCAGGTCATCAATGATGAAACTCTGCGAACAGTAAGTCAGGCAATCCGAAATCATATAACGCCGGCAATCTATCCGGGATCACCCGGCAGACGTTTGAGGGGCGGGATGTGATACTTGTCAGCTTCTCCGGAACACAGCAGCCATATCTCGCTTACAATATTCCGCAGATCCGTGTCGCGGATGAAGATCTGGTTATGGAACAGCCGATGTATGAGGAGATGCTGCGCAGGCGCGATAATGCGATGTATTCCTGGGAACGTCAGAAAGCAGAATATCGGATTATTGATATTGATCAAAGGGTATTTCAGCCCTAGTTGAAACGGGCAAGGAAGGTTGGCAGGATCAGCCTTGACTATGAAACGCCAGCGGTAGTACTGGGCAAGCTGGAATTGTGTGATGGCGAATGGCTTCTGAATGCCGGTGCGGCACTCTTCGTTGAATCCGGAATGAATGAGTTGCAGATGGCTAAATTTGCTTCGGATGAAAGGCTGACCTTTACAGATATCCGTAGGTATACCGGTTCCATATTGGATCTTTCCGAAAAGGCGTCGCAGTACATCATTGACGCGATGGACTGGCGGGTTGAATTTGATGGAAGCCTGGAGAGAAAAGAGATTCCGGAGATTCCGGTGGATGCGGCAAGAGAGGCTGTCATCAATGCGTTTGCGCATCGGCGGATAGAATCGGGGCAGAGCGTGGAAGTGGCAGTTTACCGAAGCTTTATTGATATTTACAGTCCGGGAAGATTCCCGGAAGGGATGACTCCGCAGTTGTTTATTGAACAGCCGCTTGCCCCGATCCGCAGAAATCCGTTAATCACAAGAACACTGTATTACTCCAAAGATATGGAGAGCTTTGCAACTGGATTAAAGCGGATTCAGGATGCCTGTGATAAAGTCGGCTGTAAAGTAGAATATCGCGGAGACGATTACGGATTTACGGTAAGATTCTACCGCCACTGCGGAGAAGGCTGGGGGACAGGTGTGAGTGCCAATGTACCTCACGATGGCACTCACGGTGGCACTCAAGAAAAAATAAGAGAATCCTATGAATCTGGCATTCTCTCAATGGTGAAGTCAAATAACAGAATTACCCGGAAAGAAATGGCGGAAAAGTTATCAATTAGTCTCCGTTCTCTTCAAAGGATAATTAACGAAATGGATGAATTACATTACGTTGGAAGCGGAAATCACGGACATTGGGAGATCAAGCATGATCAATATTGACTTCGCGCAAGGTGACTGATGGGGCGACTGATTCAGACAAAGAAGCAAGTGGGTACAAGTGGATGCACCAGCCACGAAGTAGTTTGAACTAAGAACAGCCGTGAGTACAGTTTGAGTACACTTTGAATGCGATATAAATTAATGTGATCCAAATGCGTGATAAAACCGAGAAAAAGTAGTGGAGCAGCTACGTAAATTACGCAGATTTCTTTATGGAGACTCGAGTGGGAATAAATTCGCACCCGTGAAAAAGCCTGTAAAATAAGGCTTTTCGCCATTTGAAAGCCCTTTATGGCAACATCATTGGGATTATTGCAAAAGTAAAGAGCTATCAGATTTTTTGAAAGTTGATATATACCCAGAAAACTGGACACACTAATTTATGAAGTAGTTCCACTTATGGATGCTTCCCTGTATTTTACAGGGGCATCCACTTTGTTTTCCTTTTCTTTTTTATAAATTATCTTCATCAATGATTTCCTTTGTGGTAATTGCACTTTTTGCATTGAGGTAAGGAAAGGGCAGAATTTTCGTTCCGGTGCATCCCAGCCCACTGGCAGATATTTCTAAGGATTGGTATGATAGAACCCCCTTTAATGGATCTGGGGAAAAACGCATGAGCAGTGTGCAGTTCAGAGGGATGTATTCAGGTCTACGGTGACAGAACTCTATGAAACTGCCCGTTATAAAATGGCGGACTGCATCGTCAATGGGAAATCCTTGCGGATCTTCGGGGCAAACGTCTGTCTTGATAACCAAAATAGAAAGTCCAGCCGCGGCAAGGGCAAGGCTTGACTCTCCTTTTGGGGAGGCGGATAATGTAAGTAAGCTTCCTGCCGTGGAAGGGAAGCTGACCAGTTATCATTTACGGTGCATACATCCAGATGAAGGAGGGACCATCGTGTTTTGTATACAATGCGGTGCGAAGTTGGTGGAAGGAGCCAGATTTTGTTCTCAGTGCGGGGCCAGGGTCCCGGAAGAACTACTCTCTTCGGGACAACCGGAGGCGCAGCCTGTGACACAGCCTATGACACAGCCGGGTACGCCGGCGCCTGCTTCTTCGGCGGAGTCGGCGGCCTGCGAGGCCCCGGCCACCCGCGTGGACGCGGAAGCAGTAGCGGAAGCAATCGTAGAGGAGCCGGCGGAACCTGCCGGCGGGGATTTGACCGTACCGGGAACGGCATACCCAGTCCTCGGGGAGCATAAGGTATGTTTTCCTGAACCACTGGCCATCCACCGGCAGGTCTGGCGGACGTTCAATCTGGCGGGCACGAAACTTGGCAGCCAGCTCTATTGGAAGGTCAAGGACGAACTCAAACTGGATGACTATGAAAATCCCTTGGACTTGAAGAGCGACCTGCTCCGGTTGGTGGGAGAGTCCTGCCAGCCGCTCCTGGACAGCGCCGTCGATCTTTTGCTGGAGTACGGCGTGGACCATGTGAGCTCCCGTGACCTGTGGGAGCAGCTGGCGCCACGTTGCCGGAACAGTGAACTGGCCAAGGCCTTGGACGCGGATGCCAGGGCGATCGACCAGTACCTTGAGGAGCTCGGCGAAGAAAAAATGAGGAACAAGGCCAGCTGGAGCGGCGGCGGGTTTGGCCTGACCGGCGCCATTAAGGGCGCCATCCAGGCGGAAGTACTCAATGCGGCGCAGGATGGCCTGTCTTCCCTTGGCCGGGCCCTGACGGGCAATACATACAGCGGCCGGGCGGAACGGTTCATCCGGGAACGGCTGGAAAGTCATGATTATCCGACGCTGGTCCGGCAGTTGGTCCGGAACCTTTGCCGTGCCTGGCTGATCAACGACATCACGAACATTTTGGTCAGCAAGCATAAAATCCCCCGTTTGCAGTTGAACACCAAGGAAGCCGACAGCCGGTCCACCAATATCATGGACCTGCTGGAACGGGGCAAATACACGACGGACCAGGCCCTGCAGGGACTGTGTGAGAGCCTGGCCAGCACGGGAAATCCGATCCCGATCTATTGCTGTATGGCCCGGATCGCGCCGGAGGCCGTCCCGAACCTGCTGAAAATCGCCGATACCGAAGGGGAGTCCCTGGAATTGGCGCGCCGTCTCTGGGATGACCTCGATCATGAGGGATCCGTGACCCTCCCGGCCTGGATGGACAAATATGACGTGGGCAGCGTCTATCATGTGCATAATCCCGCGGAGTTGGAGCTCTTGTCCTGCCTGATTCGCTACTACCGGGAGTTTTACGATACGAAAGACATCGTCCTGGAAGAGGGAGAACCCTATACGGTGTATCCGGATCTGGAAGGATTGCGCTATTACGGGTTCGGGGAACAGGTCACCGTTTCCCTTCCCGCCGGTTCCGAGTGGGATTTCTGGACCCGGGACATCCAGTTCCATCACGTCCATTTTGCGGGCCCCTGCGCGGACTTCTTCCGCAAGGAAAGAGCCTCGCGGAAGGAACAGGCGCAGGCCGCGCAGGAGCAGGGGCGCAAAAAAGACGCCATGGCCCTGTACACGCAGTGTGCCGCCATGGGGGACGGCGAAGCGGCGTATCGTCTGGGTCTGCTCTGGAAGGAGCAGCAGGACACGGACGCGGCGAAACAATGGCTGCAGGAAGCCGCCGACGCGGGACACCGGGAAGCGGCGTGGGAACTTTCCCGTCTCCTGACTCCCACGGAGAGCAAAAAGGCTTTCTCCTATCTGGTGAAGGCCGCCGATGCGGGGCATGGACAGGCCGCCTACGCGCTGGGACAGATTTTTGAAACCGGCCGGGACCTGGAAGATGGCGAGGATTACGGCGAGGCCGGGCGGTATTACGAGCTGGCGGAAAAGGCAGGCGTCGCCGCAGCGGCGGAAGCGCGGGCCCGCTGCCGGGAAAAGAGGCAGGAGCCGCAGTTCCGGGAAAAACAATATTCCTTGTATGAAAAATACCGGGACAGTGACGAAGATAAGGCCCTCGGATATTTGCGGGAAGCGGCCCTGCTGGGGTACGACCAGGCGCAGGCGTCCCTGATTGCCCGGGACCTGGCACAAGCCCAGGCCTGTTTGGACGGCCAGGACGACGCGGGAGCCGTGACTTGTCTGGAAGAAGCTGTTTCCTACGGCAGCCCCGAAGCGATGTACCGGCTGGCGGGCTTGAAAGCGGCCGGCCAGGGAACGGACCAGGATGCCGCGGCGGCGGAAAGGTTGTATTTCGACGCGGCCCGCGATGGCTTCGGCCCGGCCTGTGTGGCAGTGGGCCGGCTCCAGGAAGGGCGGAAACAATACGAGGAAGCTTTCTCCTGGTACGAGAAAGGGGCTGCCCGGCAGATTCCTGAAGCCTACGAACGGTTGGGCTGCTGCTACGAAAAAGGACAGGGCACGGCACAGGATGCAGGCAAGGCTATCCTGTATTACCGGCAGGCTGTCCAGGCCGGCGTCCAAACGGCGCTGCAGCCTCTCTTGCCGCTGGATCTCGCCCGGGGCGCCCAATGCTATGACGCCGGGGAGTATGGGGAAGCCCTGACCTTCTTTGAGGAAGCAGGCGGCTATGGCAGCAGGGACGCGATGCTGAGGGCAGCGGATTTACGGGGCTCCCGGGAGTATCCCGAAGGGTTCGATTACGCGAAGGCCATGGACTGGTACCATGCGGCCGCCGCTGCCGGGGAGGGTAAGGAAAGCCCGGAAACACGGGCGAAGCGGGAGGCCCTGAAGGGCTCCGTTTCCTGCGCGGTCCGACTGGCTTATTTCGTGCAGCGATACGAAACCAGCCTGGGCGGGGATTCCCACTATTATCTGGGCGCCGAGGCCGTGGCCAAGCGTCTGGACAACGCGATGAAGGGCTATGGCGCCTCCCTGGGGGTTCCGGCGGAAACCGTCGTGCTCTTGTGCGACGCCTCCAACGCCCTTTTCTGGGGCAAGGGAAAGAAAGGGTTCCTGATCACTGCCGACGGAACGGTCTATACATCCCGCGGGGAAACGATTTCCCTCGAACAGGTGGAAGCGATCCACTTTGGGGAAGAACGTTCCATCCGGACCCAGGACGGCTCCGTCTTCTGCCATTTTGCGGACAGTGACGACAGCGACGACGAAGACCGGTTCTGCCAGGCGTTTAACGAAGAAGTATTGCTTTCCGCTGAAGAACGGGCGGGGGCCGGTTCGGACGGGGCGCCGGAAAAAACGGCGGCAGCTCCCGTGGAGATGTCCTGTGCCGCGGGAAGGGAACCTTCCGTAGAAGCGTCGGAAGGGCCGGAGGACACGGAGGCCGCAGGAAACACGGCCAGTGGGGAAACCACGGATGCCGGGGCAGACGCAGCGGCAGACGAGGCCGCCCCGGCGGCAAGGACGGATCGGCAGGAAGCGCTGCGGGCCTTTGTCCGGGACCTGGCTGCCGGACTGGATGATTCGCCGACGTACCTGTATTGTGCCCCTCGCATTCCGGAAAAGAAACTCCACAATGTCCTGAAGAGCTACGCCAAAGGGCTTGGCATCGAGGCGGACGAGGTACTGGTGCTGTGCGACAACACGGTTTTCGGCAGCGCGAAGGACGGGTTTATCCTGACTGCGAAGGACATCGTATCCTCGGAAGCGGGATTGGTGCCCTTGGCGGAAATCGAGCGGGTGGAACCGTCCCAGTCGATGTGGGGTGGAAAAATGCTCCTGAACCCCGGCGGCAAGGTGCTCGCCATCGTGCCTCCCGACAAGGAGCTGACCAGTTTTTGCGAGGGAATGAACCGGATCCTGCAAAACAGGTAGTGTCCGGCAGTCGGCGTTTTTTACCGGGTCAGGAAGGCATCCGGGAGAGGCCGCGGACAAGGAACCAAGCGGTCAGGACGAGGGCCATGGCTTCGGCGACGACAACGGAATACCAGATGCCGGAAATCCCCAAAAAGAGCGGCAGGAGCAGGACCGCTGCGGTCTCGAAGACGAAGGTGCGCAAAAAGGCGATCAGGGCGGAAATCAGGCCTTCGTTCAGGGCCGTGAAAAAGGCCGATCCGTAGATGCCGAAGCCCATCAAAAAGAAAGACAGGGCAAATTTGTGGAAGCCCGAAACGGTTTTTTCCAACAAGGCGGCGTCGTAGCCGACGAAAAGGGAACACAGGGGAGCGGCAAACAGTTCCGCGCCAAGGGTCATGGCCAGGCCGGACCCGAGGAGCAGGAGGAGGCTTTTACGCAGGACGCTGCGAAGTTCCCTGTAATTTTCGGCGCCGTACTGGAAACTGATGACCGGGGCGGTGCCGACGGAATAGCCCGTGAAGACCGAAGCGAAAATCATGCTGATGTACATCATTACCCCATAGGCGGCGATTCCCTCGGCCCCGGCGTAGCGCAGGAGTTGAAAGTTGTAGAGCAGGCCGACGAGGCTCATGGCGATACTGCCCATGAATTCCGACGATCCATTGGCCATGGCCTGGACGACGGCCCGGCCGGACCAGGCGGGGCGGGAGAGCCGGAGCAGGCTGTCGTTGCGGCGAAGAAAATAATACAGGGGGTAGAGACCGCCGACTGTTTCGGCGATGGCTGTCGCCAGGGCGGCGCCGGATATTTTGTATTCCAGGGGGAGGGTGATGACCAGGATGGCGTCGAGACCCGTGTTCAGGCAGCCTGCCGCCATGGAGACCGCCAGGCCGACCGACGGCTTGCCCGACGTGGCGAAAAAGCTGTGGAAGAAGATCTGCAGTGTATAGCACGGCAGGGAAAAGAGAATAATCCGGGCGTATTGCCGGCAGTCCCGCAGCAGGTCTCCGTTTGCCCCAAGGAATCGCAGGACATCTTCCAGCCAGAAGGCGCCCGCCAGGGTGAGAACAGTCCCTGTGCTCAGGGTGACGACCGTAAAGAGGGAAAAGAGACGGTTCGCCTTGTCCCGCTGTCCCTCGCCGAGGCATTGTCCGACGAGGGCCGCGCCGCCGGTCCCGAAAATCAGGCCCGTCGTGGCGGGAATCAGCAGCAGGGGAATCATAAGGTTGACGGCGGCGAAAGCCGCTTTGCCGGCGTAATTGGAAACGAAAAAGCCATCGACGATGCTGTAGATCGATTCGATGATCATCATGGCGATGGACGGGACGGCGAATTGCCACAGACGGCGATAGGTGAAGTGTTGTCGGAAGGGGTTCGTCATAAGCCTTGAAGTTCCTGTTGGAAGTCTGTCCGGTATTTTTTCAGCAGGCGGACATAGGCGGCCCGGTCTTCCGGGGTCCACCGTTCGAAAACGCGGCGTTCCGCGGCCTGCAGCCGTCCTGCCGTTCCCTCCACACGCTGTTTTCCCGTAGCCGTCAGGTGCAGCGTTTTGCTTCGCCCCGGTCCCGGTTCCAGGAACAGGCAGCCGTCTTCTTCGAGCTTGCGGAGGGCCGAGTTGACGGTCTGCTTGCTCATCCCGTACTGGCGATAGACCGTGCGCAAGGGACAGCCGTCGCCGGCATCCCGCAGGATGTAGAGTACGGCCAGGGCGCTGTCGGCGATGTGCAGGCGGACCGCCGCCTGGTGGTAGGCCGCGTCGATTTCCGCCAATAACGTGTTGATCTGGTGCAGCTGCTGCGTGAGTTCCATACAAGTTCTCCCCCTATAAAAAAGTACGATTTCATACTTAATTGTAGTATGAAATCGTACTTATGTCAATTTTCAGCCGGGAGTGGTCCTTCCGTAGGGCAGGGTCCGCTTACTTTTTGCCGAGGAGTTTCGCCAGGTCCTCTTCCGGGGTGGAGATGGGGGCGATGTGGTAGTGGTCCACGAGGAACTGCAGCACGTTGGGCGAGACGAAAGCCGGCAGGGTAGGCCCCAGTAAAATGTTCTTGATGCCCAGGTGGAGCAGGGTCAGGAGAATGCAGACGGCTTTTTGTTCGTACCAGGACAGGACCAGGGACAGGGGCAGGTCGTTGACACTGCAGCCGAAGGCTTTGGCCAGGGCGACGGCAATCTGGATGGCGCTGTAGGCGTCATTGCACTGGCCTACGTCCATGATGCGCGGAAGGCCGGCGACGGTTCCCAAATCCAGGTCGTTGAAGCGGTATTTGCCACAGGCCAGCGTGAGGACGACGGAGTCGGCCGGCGTCTTTTTCACGAATTCCGTGTAGTAGCTGCGGCCCGGTTTGTAGCCGTCACAGCCGCCGACGAGGAAGAAGTGGCTGATTTTGCCAGTCTTGACGGCGTCGACGACAGCGTCGGCATTTTCCAGGACGAAATTGCGGGCGAAGCCCGTCATGACCTGCGTACCGCCGTTGATGCCGTGACGGACTTGGTCTTCGGCATAGCCGCCCAGCTCCAGGGCTTTTTCAATCAACGGCGTGAAATCCTTCGTGCCGTTGACTTCGTCGATATGCTGCACGTCGGGGAAGGAAACGAGATCCGTCGTGAAGACCCGGTCTTTGTAGGACGGACGCGGCGGCATGAGGCAGTTGGTCGTGAAGAGGACCGGCGCGGGCAGATCCACGAATTCCCGCGTCTGGTTCTGCCAGGCCGTGCCGAAGTTGCCCTTCAGGTGTTGGTACTTGTGCAGTTCCGGATAGGCGTGGGCCGGCAGCATTTCGCCGTGTGTATAGATGTTGATGCCTTTGCCTTCGGTCTGTTCCAGCAGCATCTTCAGATCCCGCAGGTCATGCCCGGTGACGACGATGAACGGTCCCTTTTCCACGGTCAGGGGAACTGTGACCGGCGTCGGGTGGCCATAGGTTTCCGTGTTGGCCTGGTCCAGGAGGGCCATGCATTTCAGGTTGATTTCCCCGGTTTTCAGGACCAGGGGCAGGAGCTCGTCCATGCCGAAGTCCTCATTGCCGACGGCGGCGAGGCCTTCGACAAAGTAACGGTTCACGCTGGCGTCCTGATATCCCAGGACACGCGCGTGGTGGGCATAGGCCGCCATGCCGCGCAGGCCGAAGAGAATCAGGGATTTCAGGGAGCGGATATCTTCGTTCGCCGTCCAAACGCGGGCCATGTCATAGTCGTCCGTTTCCCCGGCTCCGCCGCAGCGGGTGAGAAGGGCGTCCCGTTCCGCATGGACCGCGGCGATGCGTTCTTCCAGCGTCTGGCCGTTGAAGTTGACGTTCGTCACGGTCGTAAACAGGCCGTCCATGAGGATGGCATACGTCGTTTCGGGGAGGTTCCCGCAATGGGACGCCACGCGGGACAGGGCAACAAGGGCCCCCGTCAGGCCGTCCTGCAGGCCTGCCACGTCGGCCGTCTTGCCGCAGACACCGGCCGCGCCGGTGCAACCCGTGCAGCCCATGGTTTGTTCACACTGAAAGCAAAACATCTGATTCATAACCATTCCATTCCTCCTTGTGATGATCCTACGTTCGTTTTGGGGAAGTTCCCCCAGGAATAGCTTTACGATACGAAAAAAAAGCAGTTTCGTCTGTTGTTTTAACAACAGAAGGAAAGAAACTGGCGGGACAGGGAAATTGAGTTTCCCGGCGCGATTCGCTATAATGAGGGGGTAAGGCCGAACGGGCTGTCCTCGATTCGACGGGCCTTGCGGGCGGGGTGCCCGTCAGGGGTCCGGGGGGGGGCCGGGCCGGAAAGGAAGTTATATGCGCAAAGAATTCGGACCTCAACAGTGGGTGTTGCCCATGCCGCTGCTCCTGATCGCCACGTATGGCGCCGACGGCAAGGCGGACATTATGCCGGCGGCCTGGGGAACCATTTACGATTATGGAAAGATCCTGCTGGCCCTGGCCATGGACCACAAGACCGTCCAAAATATGAAGGAGACCCGCGCCTTCACGGTCAGTGTCTGCACGGAACCGTGCCTGGAAGCCTGTGATTACGCGGGCCTCGTGTCTGGCGGCAATACGCCGGACAAGATGGCACGGACAGGATTTACGCTGGAAAAGAGCCGCCATGTCAACGCGCCCATCCCGTTGGAACTGCCCGTGACGCTGGAATGTACCCTGGATGAAATCACGGGAGACGAGTGTGCCGTGATCGGCACCATTGTCAATACGTCCGCGGAGGAGACCATCCTTGGGGAGGATGGTCTGCCGGACCTGACGAAAATCCGGCCCGTCGTCTTCGATGGTGTCCACAACCGGTATTATGGGCTGGGCGGGGCGTTGGGCAACGCCTTCCGTCTGGGGGTCGTACGGAAAGGATAGGAAAAAACATGCAATACAAGAAAATCGGCGCGAATCACATCCTGGTGCGCCTTTTTCGGGGCGAGGAAATCATGGCGTCCCTGCTGAAGGTGGCCAAAGAGGCGGAGATTTCCTTCGCCATGATCCAGGGCCTGGGCGCCGTGGACGAAGCGGTCCTGGGACTTTATGACGTGACCACAAAGGAGTATACGGAAACGGCCCTCCACGGGGTTTTCGAAGTGATTTCCCTGACGGGCTCCCTGGACAAGATGGACGGCAAGCACTACGGCCATGTGCACATCGCCTTGGGCACGACGGCGGGCAAGACCTACGGCGGACACATGGTGTCGGGCCGGATCAGCATTACGGGTGAAATCGTCCTGACCCTGCTGGGCGGCGAAGTGAACCGGATCCGTGACGAGGAATTGGGCATCAACGTGTGGGATTTGCGAAAGGAGTAAGGACCATGTTGGAAATCGGAACGACAGCACCGGATTTCACCTTGCCGGACCAGAACGGAACGCCGGTGACGTTAAGCAGTTTCCGCGGGCAGAAAGTCATCCTGTATTTCTATCCGAAAGATATGACGGCGGGCTGCACGAAGCAGGCCTGCGGGTTCAGGGAACTGTATCCGCAGTTCCGGGAAAGGGGTGCTGTCATCCTGGGCGTCAGCAAGGACAGCGTGGCGTCCCATAAAAAATTCGAGGAAAAGTACGGCCTGCCGTTCCTCCTCGTGTCCGACCCGGACTTGACGGCCATCCAGGCCTACGACGTGTGGAAGGAAAAGAATATGTACGGCCGCAAGACCATGGGCGTCGTGCGGACGACGTACCTTATCGACGAAGAGGGCGTCATCGTCAAGGCCATGGGCAAGGTCAAGGCGGCGGACAATCCGCGGCAGATGCTGGACTTGCTGTAAGCGGCCCTTGGGGCGAAGGAGAACCCTATGGAACAGAGCTGGAAATCTATCCTGACCACGGCCCTGCTGGTGGTTGGGATGCCCCTGATGGCAGCGGCGGCCTCGTCCGCCCCCGAAGGGGTGCCGTCTCTCGAATCGCCGGCGTCTGCCATGGCGCCGATCGTGCGGCGTCCGTCGGCGGAGGGACCGAAGGACATGCGGAAAGGTCCCGCCGTCCACCGTTCCCGCATCCGTGTGTCGCCGGCCGTGGCGGAAGCCATGCGCAAGGAAACGAAGGCGACCCTGCGGAAGGGATTCCGCCTGCTGGGCAAGACCGACGCCCAGGCAGCCGGCGCGTTCCGTGGCGGCAAGGAAAATTACAGCGCCGATGGGCAAACCTTGCTCGGCCGTGTCTACAACGTGCCTGTGTTTGGGGAAATGAGACAGGCCGCGACGATATATGACCGCGACGGCAAGGTGGAAAACGTGACCATCCAGATGGAAGGCCCCCGTACGATGCGCTACGACCGGATTCTGCGGAAACTGTACGGCAACCCGTCCTACGTGCAGCCCGTCCCGGGTGAAGGCGGTGCCACGTGGCAGGAATGGGACGTCGGTGTCCATACGGTCCGCCTTTACCAAGGATACGGCTTGCCGGCCCTGGAATTGCGGAACCGGCCGGACCGGCGCGAAGGCATTCCGGCGAATCAGGTCTGGCAACCGGTCCGCGAAGCCTGGCTGCCGGCGGGCGTCACCCTGACGGCGGTCTGGGGCCGCATGGTGGACGGCACGTTCCGCATCCGTCAGGCCTTCACGATCATGCGGACGCCCGTCGTAATCGAAACGCTGGCCCTAGCCGGCCCTGGCGCGTACCGGTCCTTCCTCGTGCGGCGCAGCGGCGGCGGGGCCGCGCCGGAAATCGTGCGCTACGTGTATCGGGATGGCCGCTACGAAGCCGTTCCTGCCGGAGACATTGCGGGCGTGCGAGGCCGGGCCATCTTGTGCGGCTGGTCCGGACCCCGCCGCTTGCAACCGTAACCGTTTCCGCCGCCCGCTTCTGTAAAAATCCTGTAAAAACGGCGTTGCGGCGGAACCCTTTGTTATAATGGAAAGGGAAACGCGACGGTGTCTTAATGGAGACGGAAGGGATGGATGCTACGTGGCCTTGATTTATTGTGTGGAAGATGACGAAAGTATCCGTGAACTGGTGGGGTACGCCCTGCAGGCGCAAAAGTTTGACGTAAAGACCTTTGCCGACGGGGCGTCGTTCTGGAAAGTCCTGGAAGGACGGAAACCGGACCTGGTCCTGCTGGACATCATGCTGCCCGGCGAGAGCGGGACGGAAATCCTGGGGAAACTGCGCCGCCGAGACGGGACGAAAACGCTGCCGGTCCTTATGCTGACGGCCAAAAGCAGCGAGTATGACATCGTCAAGGGCCTGGACCTGGGGGCGGACGACTACCTGACGAAGCCCTTCGGCATCATGGAACTGATTTCGCGGATCCGCACGGTCCTGCGCCGCAGCGGCGGCCGGGCCGGGGAGAAGACCGTCCTGTCCTACGGGCCGGTCACGTTGAATACGGAGACGTACCGTGTCACCGTGGATGGAAATCCCGTCGCCCTGACGGCCAAGGAGTTCGAGCTCCTCCAATACCTGCTTCTCAACGCGGAAATTGTCCTGAAACGCGAGCAGATCATGGAAGCGGTCTGGGGCTTTACCTATGCCGGGGAAACGCGGACCATCGACATGCACATCAAGACCTTGCGACAGAAACTCGGCGAGGGTGGCCGCGTGATCCGCACGGTCCGCGGGGTAGGCTACCAAATCGGAGGTCCTCGATGAAACGGAACGTCTTTCTGGCCCTGCTGTCTATGGGACTGGCCTGCCTGGTCCTGTTGACGGCGTTGTTCGGCTGGGTGTTTCGCGGGTCTATACGGAACCGGACGGAACAGGAATTGCATATGGCCTTGTCGTCCGTGGCGGCGGGATTGGCGGAGTCGCGCGATCCCCTTGCCTATTTGCAGCGTGTCAAGGACTTGGGAACGGGCATCCGATTGACGTGGATCTCTCCTTCGGGGGCGGTCCTCTTTGATTCTATGGCCGATAAAGCGGTCATGGAAAACCATGGGGACCGGCCGGAAATCCTGGCGGCCCGGGAAAAAGGGGAAGGCCTCCGCGAAGGCCAATCGGACACACTCGCGGAAACCATGCTGTACCGGGCGCGGCGCTTGCCCGACGGGACTATTTTGCGGGCCGCTGTGAGGGAACGGACCGTCTACAGCCACTTGTGGAGCCTGTTGCCCCATTTGGGCGTAATCCTGCTCGTGGCGGTCCTGCTCTGTTGGCGCGTGTCGCGCCGCTTGACCCTGGACCTGCTGCTGCCCCTGCGCCAGGCCGTGCGCCTCGTGGAACAGACGGGCAAGAGGGACGGCCGGGAACGACGTCTCGAAGAGGCGGAAATCTTGAAAACGGACGAGGAACTGCGTCCCCTGGTGCAGAAAATCGCCGCCTTGACCGACGCCTTGTCGGAGTTGCTCCATGATTTGGAGTACCAGCGCAACATGGTGCGGCTCATTATCGAAAACCTGCAAGAAGGAGTCGTACTGACAGACGAACACCGGCACATCATGGCGGCGAACCGTAGTGCCGCGCGTCTCTTGCGGGGCATGCTGGAAGCGCGCCTCCAAGGCTTGCGCCTGACGGAACTGCTGCCGGAGCTGGACTGGGATTTTCCGCGGGACAAGTCGGATGTCCAGCATTTGCGCCGTGCCCACCGGTCCTACCAGGTGACGCTCCAGCCTATTTATACGGAAGGACACTACTACGGACTTCTCGTCGTGTTCGACGACATGACGGAAAGCGAGGAGCGGGAGCAGCTGCGGCGGGAGTTCACGTCCAACGTGTCCCACGAGCTGAAAACGCCCTTGACGTCCATTTCCGGCTTTTCCGAGGTTCTCAAGGAACGGCTGTTCCAAAATGAGGACGATGCGGCCCACTTCGGGGCCCTCATCTACAAAGAGGCGCGGCGGCTGCTCGTCCTCATCGACGACATCCTTCATTTGGGCCGTATCGAGGAAAGGCAGGCAGGCGAAACGCCATGGGGCCGCGTCGATCTGTCGTCCCTCATCCGGGAAACCGTGGAATTTATGGAGCCGGTCCTGCAGGACCGGCGCGTCCACGTGCGCTGCACCCTGGAAGAACTGGTACTCGATGCGGACGCGGGCCTGCTGAAGGAAATGATCGTCAACCTGCTCGACAACGCGGTCAAATACAATCGGCCCGGCGGCCACGTGTACGTCCGTCTCGAAGCAGGGGAAGGAAAGGCACACCTGTCCATCCGCGACACGGGAATCGGTATTCCCGAGGCAGACCTGGGGCGCGTCTTTGAGCGTTTTTACCGCGTCGATACGAGCCGTGCGCGGACGCGGGCCGTCAGCGGGACCGGGCTGGGCCTTGCCATCGTCAAGCATATCGTCGACCTGCACCGGGGAACCGTGACCCTGGAAAGCACGGAAGGCGTGGGGACGGAATTCCGAATCACGCTGCCGCTGCGTCAGGGCGGCGGCTCCTGAAGCGGTGGCAGCGTCCGGGAGACGGTACGGGGACAATCGGAAAATTTGCCTCGTGACAATTCAATACCTCTTACGAAAACGGCCTTCCGAAGCCTTGTTCGGAAGGTCATTTTTTTGCTGTGTCTGCGATTTTACAATCTTTTACCATTTCCATACGGCACTCTTACACAGGGCTGTTAGGATAAGGGTGTCGAAGGGTAAGAGAAACCCGCGGATGAATCCGGACACAGACAGGAATAAGGAGGATGTATCAGGTATGAAGGCGAAGAAAATAATGGGAGCGGTCCTGGCCGCCATGATGTTGTTGGGGGCTGCCGGCTGCGGCAGTTCGGAAAAAAAGGCGGCGGACAGCAAACCGGCTGCGGCAGGCGGCAGTATTACAGGTTCCGGTTCTTCGGCCCTGTTGCCCTTGATGAAGGACGCAGCCGCCAAATACAAAGCAAAGAATAAGGATGTCACCATCACGCTGAACGCCGGTGGTTCCGGCACGGGCCTGAAGCAGGTTTCCGACGGCTCCGTCGATATGGGGAACTCCGATGTCCCGGCCGAGAGCAAACTGCCGAAGGACAAAGCGGCTAAACTGAAGGATCACAGGATTTGCGTCATGACCGTCGTTCCCATCCTCAACAAGGATGTGAAGGTCAAGAGCCTGACCAAACAGCAGCTGGCGGATATTTTCACCGCCAAGATCACGAACTGGAAGCAGGTCGGCGGCCCGGACAAACCGATCATCCTGGTAACCCGTCCGAAGACTTCCGGCACGCGCGCCCTGTTCAAGAAATACGCCATCAACGGGGTGGTGAGCTACGTGACCGCCGCAGGCCGCGAAGAGCTGGCGCGGGAGATCCGCGCCGGACTGACGGACGCCGTCGCCGCCTCGACGGACAAATCCAACCAGGCATTCCTGCTCTCGCAGCTGCAACTATGCGCAACGGC
>ENA-ORNY01000134-ORNY01000134.1-human-gut-metagenome-genome-assembly--contig:-NODE-134-length-61033-cov-4.568845_pt1 | contig 61033 bp, 53 predicted proteins | sample MGYA00242122_ERZ509036 | MGnify/ENA primary metagenome ERZ509036 (study PRJEB26280, sample SAMEA2338696) | human gut metagenome | biome: human gut; feature: human-associated habitat; material: faeces... | reverse complement strand
GAGCACATTTTTTGTGTTCCCCTCAAAACCGTCATTTCTTAACTTAATGACATTGGGAAATTCCACTCAATTTTTTTATTTAACTGAATTTTGATCTAACCACTTGCCTCGAACCATACGAAGCAAGAATATAATACCCCTAAATACCAGTTCGAAAGTCATTGTAGCCCATACACCAATAACACCATATCGTTTTGTGAAAATAATAATTGGTAAAACACGCATTCCCCACATGCTCAACGCATTTAGAACAAAAGGACATTTACTATCTCCGGCCCCACGTAATGCCCCCATTACTACAATACTAATCGCAAATAATGGTTCAGAAAAAGAAACAATCCTTAAGCACTCACTAGCTCCATCAATAACTTCTTGACTATTCGTTAGTGTTGAAGCCAAAAATGGTGCAAACACAAACATGATAACGCTCATAAATATCACTAGAGCAAAAGATAATAAGGTTGTTAAATACGCAAATCGTTTTGCCATATCCTTTCGATTGGCCCCAATACTTTGTCCAACCAATGTAGTTGCAGCACCACCAATTCCATAAGCTGGCAAATAACATAATCCTTCTGCTGAAACAGCCACATAATTAATAGCCACACTGATTGCACCCATCCCTGAAACGACACCCGTCATCACAACTTGAGCTAAAGATAGTGTCACTCTTTCAAGGCCTGCTGGAATTGAAAGATTCACTACATTCTTCAAGATATCTTTATCAAATTTCCACGATTCATCACCTAGAAGTCGTAATGATTTTTCCTTTTTGACTACAATATACATTAAGATAAAGCCTACAACCAATTGCGCCATTCCCGTTCCTAGTGCAGCTCCGGCAACGCCTAAATTTAGTATATAAATAAAGAAATAGTTAAAAATAACATCGAATACACACATTGAAATATTCATAAGACTTGGAAGCACGGCATTCCCTGAACATCTTAACATTCCTGAATGTAACATCGCCATCATATTAAATGGAATAAAAGCACCTACTATAGCCAAATATAAAGTGGCATCTCTACAAATTGATGGGTCTGCTCCCAATAATTTTGGTAAATAAAAACTGAATGCTACCACAACCAATGCCATACATAAACCAAAGATGATATTAAAGAGAATCGACTGACATACTACCTGTCTTGCCAATTTATTTTTACCAGCCCCTAAATATTGAGCTACCTGCACTGAAAAACCTAATACCGCAGCTGTACAAATTCCTCCAAAAAGCCATGTTGTACTGGCAACAACACCAATGGCTGCCGTAGCCTTATAACCTAGTGATCCAACCATAGCTGTATCAATATAACTCATGGCCGTTCCAACTAATTGTTCTAATATTGCAGGTACAGATAATAAAATGACGATTTTTAATTGATCTTTGAATTCTATTTTTTTATTTTCGCGCATCTGCGCCGTTATTTCCATCATGTTCATAAGATGATTATACAAAGAAAAAAGATGTATGTCACCATACACCTTTTATTCTTCTACCTCTTCACGCCACATTTTAGCTCCTAAATGAGCTAACTTTCCGTCCAAGTTATCATAACCACGATCAATGTGATAAATATCATGGATTTCTGTCACACCATCAGCCATTAAAGCTGCGATGACAAGTCCAGCACCACAACGAAGATCTGTTGCAGTTACTTTAGAACCATGTAACTTTGTCTTTCCGTTGATAAACGCACTTGGTGTGTGTACATCAATGTCAGCACCCATCTTATTTAACTCTGCACAATGTTTGAAACGTTCTGTATAAATTGTTTCCGTTACTACAGATTGACCTTCACATTGTGTTAATAATACAGTAAATGGTTGTTGAACATCTGTGGCAAAACCTGGATATGGTTTTGTCAAGATTTCTGTACGTTTCAAAGGTTTATCTGTTTTAAATACATGAATAAAATCCGAACCAACTTCCATATTGATTCCCACTTCTTGAAGTTTCATAACAATGGCTTCCAAGTGTTGAGGAATAATATTTTCGATGCGCATGTCATTGGCCATAGCGGCTGCCATAATCACATAAGTTGCTGCTTCAATACGATCTGGAATGATTTCATGAATACAGCCCTTTAAATATTCAACACCATCAATCACAAGAGTACTTGTCCCCATACCATGAATTCTAGCACCCATTTTATTTAATAATGTTGCGATATCAATAATTTCAGGCTCACGTGCGGCATTTTCAATAACCGTTCTACCTTTTGCGTAAACAGCTGCCATCATAATATTGATTGTAGCTCCTACACTCGAAATATCTAAGAAAATATTTGTTCCTTTTAATTCTTTCGCATCCAATATATAACATCCATTTTCATATTGAATATTTGCACCCAAAGCCTCAAACCCTTTTAAGTGCAAATCAATAGGTCTTGGACCTAAGTAACATCCACCAGGCATCTTAATTTCTGCATGCCCAAATTTTCCTAACAAAGCTCCCATAAAATAGTAGCTTGCTCTTAATTTAGAAACAGCTTTAGATACCATAGGAATATTTTCCATATGAGTAGGATCTATATATAATGTTTCTTCATCTCGTTTTTCAACATAAACACCAAGTTCATTTAATAAAACGATCAAAGACTGTACATCTGAAATATTAGGTACACCATAAATTGTAACCGGCTCATTTCCTAAAACACATGCTGGAATTAAAGCCACAGTCGCATTCTTTGAACCACTAATACGTACTGTTCCATTTAAATCATGTCCACCTTCAATTTTAATGACTTTTTCCATTCATTTTCCCCCATTTCAAGGTAATGCCTATCTATTATAGCCTATTCAATCCGGATAATCTAGAAAAATATTGTAAATTCCAAAAGCCATCTATTTTAAATGTTTTTCCATCCAATTTGTGATTTCATTTAAACGACGCAAACGATGTTGAGGAAGTCCCGTACGTGATAAATCATGATTTTCACCATGGAACAAGCACATGCGAGCTTCAATATTCTGATCTAATAAAGCATTCAACATTTGTAGGCCTTCACAAAGTGGACAACGATAATCCTCATCAGAGTGAATAAACAATGTTGGTGTTTTCACATTACGTGCATATTTCAATGGTGAATGCCACCACAATTTTTCTGGATTTTCATCATATGTAGCAGATTGTTGATCTTGTGCAAAGTATGGCCCAATATCACTTGTCTGAGAGAATGAGATCCAGTTGGCAATACTTCTTTGACTAGCAGCACACGCAAAACGATCCGTATGACCAATGATCCAGTTTGTCATAAATCCACCATAGCTTCCACCAGTTACACCAACTCTGCTTGAATCAATTTGAGGATATGTTTCTAAGACTGTATCTGTAAACTGCATCAATTCATCATAATCAATCGTTCCATATTTTCCACGAATGTCCATAAACTCGTTGCCACGTCCATCTGAACCATGAATATTACAGAAGAATACAAAGTATCCCTTACTTGCCCACACTTGCATTTCATGATAGAACACTTTTCCATATACTGTTTTAGGTCCACCATGAATATCTAAAATAGCCGGATATTTTTTTGTTTCATCATAATCTTTAGGCAATAATACCCATCCTGTTAAATCTTCACCAAAATTAACTTCTACAGGATCTGCCACATATGTATCTTCCATTTTATTAAAATCAGATAATTGAACGGCTTTACCATCTACAACTTTATACAATTGTTGAAGACTTGCCACATCAGCTCCAATAAAATATAATGTGTCATCTTCAAATGCGAAAGATTGAATTGTTCCTGACCATTCAAATACAAGTTCAATGTTTCCATTTTCTAATTTATACAAATTATTGTGATCATAGATCGTAGAAACAAAATATAACGCATCTTTATTTACTAGAGTCGCGTTACCTGCAACTAAAGCACAATCTGTACCTACACTGTTTCCAACACATTCTTGCCAATCAGCAATTAAATTAAAGTCTTGATCAAAGAATTTTGGATTCTCATTCAAACCATATTTTTCATGTGTGCTTGCGATAAGAACCAATTTACCATCCATAAAATCAAAACTTTGGATACTTCTTTCCTTAGCATCTACAACTGTACTTACAGAGCCATCATATTTATAAAGATTTTCATATAAAGCTTGTTTTCTTGTCCAATTTTGTCCTGTATAATACAAAGCACCATCATGAATCTTTGCGTTTGACACATCAAAAGTACCTTCTGTAACGCAAACAAGTTCTTTTGTGTCTAAATTATATGTATATAAATGCGTACGATGTTTATTGGTGATTCCCTGACCATTCATATAGAAAGGAATCTCATCAAACACTTCATAATCACTTTCTTCTTCAACAAGTTTTTCTTTAGTCATCAAAACCAAAGTATTCTCGTTTAAATATCCCAAAACATTCATTCCTGGTTTATCAAAGCGAGCAATTTCTTTGGCTTCTCCACCATTCAATGCCAAACGATATAAAGATGTAGATTTTTCAATATTCTTACGATTTCCACAGAATAGAACCGAATTTTCATTTTCAATATAAAACCCTGCTTCTTTTCCAAAAGAAGTTAAATCATATACTTTATCGTCCTTTACGCATTTTAAAGTATATTCATAAGCATTGTCTTTTTCAGCTGCTACTCCATCAACAAAAACTTTTACTCCATCTTTCACTTTTAAATTTCCATAAAAGTGATAAGACAATAAATCATTAATTTCAACTGACTTCATATATTTCCCCTCCAAATTATGCAAAAAGCAGGCTTAAAGCCTGCTTTATTTAAAAACTTTAATTATTCAGCTTTTCCAGCAGAACCAAAGAAGTTTTCCATCATTTCTTTACATAATGCTGTGATTGCATCAGCACCTGGTTTTAATAATTTACGTGGATCGTATCCTTTTCCTTCTTGGTCTTTTCCAGCTTCGATGTATTTACGAGTTGCTTCAGCAAATACTAACTGACATTCAGTATTAACGTTAACTTTAGAAACACCTAATGTGATAGCTTTTTGAACTTGTTCACGAGGGATTCCTGAACCACCGTGTAATACTAATGGTTTTCCGTTTGTTACGTTTTGGATTTCTTCTAAACGATCAAAGTTTAATCCAGCCCAGTTTGCAGGATATTTACCGTGGATATTTCCGATACCAGCTGCTAAGAAGTCTACACCTAAGTCAGCGATAGTTTTACATTCTTGAGGGTCAGCTAATTCACCAGCAGATATGACACCGTCTTCTTCTCCACCGATTCCACCAACTTCACATTCAATTGATAATCCTTTTGAGTGTGCTAAGGCGATCATTTCTTTTGATTTTTCTAAGTTTTCTTCAAATGCATAGTGAGAACCATCGAACATTACAGAAGTAAATCCTGCTTCGATAGCAGCTTTTGCACCTTCATATGAACCGTGGTCCAAGTGTAAAGCTACAGGAACTGTAATTCCCATTGCATCGTGGATTTCTTTTACCATAGCAGCAACTGTTTTGAAACCACACATGTATTTAGCAGCACCTTCAGATACTCCTAACATAACTGGTGATTTAGCTTCTTCAGCAGCAGCTAAGATAGCTTTTGTCCATTCCAAGTTATTGATGTTGAAAGCACCAATCGCATAGTGCCCTTCGTGAGCTTTGTTGATCATTTCAGTAGCAGATACTAACATTACTCTATTCCTCCTTTAAACATTTCTGTCATAACTATTCTACTCCATAACGCCTAATTTGAAAAGTGAAATTATTAACTAACGACGTGATTTTCCGGATAATTCAACTGGTTTGGACAAAGTACGAATTCTTTCTAGAATTCTTAGACTCGCAATTGTATTATTCGGTTTATTCACAAGACGATACTGCTGTTCTAGTTCTTCCATTGAATAATTTGATGTAAAGTATGTTTTCATTCCTTTATTCATACGCTCATCTAAAACAGGAAGTAAGATTTCATCTCGCGTCCATTGCGTAATACTTTCAGCTCCAATATCATCTAAAACCAAAACATCACTGTAGCGTAAATGGTTCATCACCCTTTGACGATATTCATTATCTGTCATAAACTGTTTCAATTCCTGAATCAATAATGGAACCTGTACAAAAGAAACACTCTTATTATTTTTGGCATAGTAATTACAGATTCCCTTCATTAAATAAGACTTTCCAGTCCCTGGATTTCCATATAAATACACGCCTTGATTTAGTGGTATACTACTCACACTTTGGGTATAAGCTGCCATATAATCTTTTTCTTTGGCAGCACTTAAAAAGCAGGCATCATTTAAATCGATTAAATAATCATTTAAAGACATATGAGAGAAGCGAAATTTACTTTGATGAGCCAATTGCTGATCTCGTTTTTGTTCATACTGACAAGAAGCATAATATTCATTCAAGAAACCAGAATCGTCAATTTTTAATTTTGTAGCCTTACCACGAATCTTCTGTACACAATAATCCAATCCTTTACAGTTTCTACATGCGCTCACACTCTTGATCCACTGCAACAAAACGCCACTATTTTCTTCTACAAAAGATGCATCTAAATGATTCTGCTCAAGAAATATTTGAATCCATTCATTCTCTTTTAAACGAGCAATATTCTTTTGTCTTTCCATCATTTGCTCTTCTGAAAGTTTAATATTTAAATTCACTACAACTTACCTTCTTTCAACATCTTTTGAAGTTCTAACATCTCCTGTTGGATTTGCGTATCTGATTTTTCTTCCTTTTGCGTATAGAACTTCTCATCAAGTACAACCTTTTCTTCTTTTTTCTCTCTTTTATTTTCTGTTGGCGCTTGGTTGATAATTTCCAATGCTTTCTTCCTAGAATCCACGCCCAGGCGAACCCAGCTTGCCGCAACTTTTTCAACGTAATTTCTAGAAAATTGTTGATGTGTTTGCTGCAAAGTATATTCAATCAAAGTATTCACAACTTCAACTGAAAGCTGGAATTGTGTGCATAAACGTTCAATCAATGCCTGATCCGATTTCACAACAGGAATACCATTTTGTTTATTCTGTAAGAATTTAACAGGTGGCATCTGATATGGATCTTTACTTGTTTCCATAACCTTACGATTACGCATAACCATCTCTTTTAATTTGTCCAAATCAAATACATGTGTTGAAGGATTAATACTTCTTTGCACGTATCTACGCATATCTTTGGCATCAATTCCATATATTTGTGCCATCTGTGCAATACGATCTAAATTTTCATTAGTTCGATAACGTACCGGAAAAACCCGATCCATCCCTTTGAAGAGTGTCGCAAAATCAAAATCATATTTTTGTTTGATTGTCGGTTTCACCTTTTCGTACGCAATCTCTTTAGATTCGTTCCACGAATCTAAAATTGAAACATCCAAAGGACTTTCTACTTTGGTATATACAGAAGAAATCGTCTTATCTTTATGAAGCATTGCCTTTATTTTATCAAAACACTTTGATCCTACACTTGCCAAATACAATCTTGAATACGTATCGTGACATAAAAATTTATCTGGTAATAATGGAGCATACAATAAAATCAACATGTCATCTTCATGAACATAGGTTTCAATTAAATGATATTGTTCTAAATAATTTCGTGCCTTATCAAATTGTGAAGCATTTATATTCAACAGTAAATATACGTCTTCTAATTCAACAAAATTTTGAATAGAACCTAAAAATTCATATAGACAAATTGAACTTTTACACATCAAAGGACCATACAACAAATGCAAAGATTGTCTTTGTTCAACAGATAAATGTTCTATGCAACGCACTTCAATCGCCATGTACCTTCTCCTCTTTTAATGCTTCTTCTATTTGTTTATGCAGCTGTTCTACTGTACCATTATTTTGCAGTACAATATCACTTTTTGTCATCTTCTCTTCCGGATTCATCTGTGATACAAGTCTTGCCAAAGCTTGTTCCCTAGTAAAATTGCGATAGGTTTGTAGGCGCGATAAGGCTACATCTAAATCAGCCACAACGCACCATATTGAGTCAAAATGATCTTGTGCAGAAATCTCAAATAAAATTGGCATTTCCACAAAGACAATCGAACTCTCTTGTTCATAAATCCATTTATGCATCTGTTCAAAAATCAAAGGATGCAAGATGGCTTCCACTTGTTTTCTATGTTCTGCCTTAGAAAACATATATGAAGCTAAACTTTCCTTAATGATTTGTCCATTTGAATCCAATTCAACAATGCGCAAATCATTTAATTTCTGATAACCCAAATTTCCCTTTTTTAATAAATCCGCATTGACCTGATCACAATCTAAAACAGGATATTTTTTTCTTAAATATCGAGAAATCTCACTCTTTCCTGAACCCATAGATCCAGTGATTCCTATTACTTTCTTTTTTGACAATTTGGACATAGATAAGTCCCCCTTTGTGATACAGTTATTTTTTTAATAGCATGATGACACACTTTACATTGTGTTTGATCATGTACATTCAAATAGAGTTGAAAACGTCCCGTTACCCCTAAACTTGAGGTATAAGAACGGATGGTTGTTCCACCAAAACGTGTAGCTCCCTGCAAGATTCGCTTTGTCTGAAAAACTATTTTCTCACAATCTTTCTTTGAAAGCTTTGAGGCACGGCTTCTAGGATCTAATCCTGAGGCAAAACATATCTCATCCGCATAAATATTTCCAACACCTGCCATAATCGATTGATCTAACAGGCAGGATTTCAAATTTCGTTTTAACGAATGAACACAGGTATAGAAATACATTCCATTCACTCTTTCATCCATATAATCATATCCAACATTTTTAAAACAAGGATATGCATGAATATCTTCTTTTTTAGGATACAAATACATTCTTCCAAATTTTCTTGTATCATGATACGACATATAGGTTCCACTATTTAATTTAAATACTATATGAATATGTTTATTCTCACAAAGCATATTATAAAGATAAAATTTACCTTCCATTCTTAAGTGAACAACTAGATCATAGTCATCCAGACCAAAAATCAAATATTTTCCAAGTCGATTAAACGAATGGAATGTTTGCCCAATTAATTGATTTTTAAAAGTTTCTACTTCTACATTATCAATAATCTTAGGATAATATATCAATACATCTTCAATTGAAACATCTTTAATTTGTGCTTCCAACGTACTTAATACGGTTTGTACTTCTGGTGCTTCCGGCATTATTTTGCCTCATACCATGACTTTCCAACACTAATACTTGCCTTTAATGGAACCTTTAATTCCATTGCACTTTCCATTGTTTCTTTGACAAGTTTTTGCATCAAGTCCAATTCTTCATCTGGCACTAAGAAAATCAATTCATCATGGATTTGAAGAAGCATTTTTGATTTTACATCGGCATCCTTTAAAGCTTGATCCATTTTCAACATCGCAATCTTGATCAAATCGGCTGCACTACCTTGAATTGGTGCATTCATGGCAGCTCGCTTACCGAATTCTCGTGTCATAAAATTCTTATCGTTGATTTCAGGAATCTCTCTTCTTCTGTGGAATAATGTTTCGACATATCCATGTTCCTTACAGAAATCAATCAATTGATTCATATATTCGTGAATCTGAGGATAACTTTCAAAGTACATCTTCATAAATTCACCCGCTTCTTTTCGTGTGATATTTAATTGTGAAGATAAACCAAATTCAGTTTGTCCATATACAATACCAAAGTTAACTGTCTTGGCAATTCTTCTTTTATGTTCATCTACCTCTTCTGGTGAACACCCAAAAATTAAAGTTGCCGTTTTTGTATGAATATCCAAACCTTCATAAAACGCTTTTATCATATGATCCTCATTGGCCATATGTGCCAACATTCTTAATTCAATCTGCGAATAATCAGCAGACAATAAGTGATAGCCATCTTCGGCGACAAACGCCTTACGAATTTCTTTACCTAACTCATCCCGAATACTAATATTTTGTAAGTTTGGTTCACTACTTGAAAGTCTTCCAGTTTGTGTCATTGTCTGATTGAAAGAAGTATGAATCTTTTGATCCGAACGAATATGTTTTTTCAAACCATCAATATATGTACTGGATACCTTCGCAATTTTTCGATACTCAAGAATATCATCAATGATTGGATGTTTTCCACGAAGCTTCTCTAATACATCTGCGGATGTTGAACGTTTTTTTCCACCTGAACTTAAGTTCAACTCATCAAATAAGACATTCGCCAATTGTTTTGGTGAATTGATATTAAAAATCATACCTGCATGTGAGTAGATTTTTTGAGCAAGAGCATCCAATTTCTCATTTAATAAAGCTCCATACTCATCTAAAAAACTTTCTTGAATCGAAATACCTTCTTGTTCCATTGAAAACAAGACATGTGTTAATGGCATTTCAATATCTTCATACAAAGACAATACATTTTCTTCTTTTAAAGAAGCACGAAGCTTATCCTTTTTTTCATATAGTTGCTGAGTCAAACTATGATAGATTGCCTTTTCTCTTTCCAAACTATAAGCAGGCTCCTCTTTTGTCTTCTTAGATACATCATGGAAAGATTCTGGAAGGTGAATTTGAAGTGCTTCTAAGACTGCATCACTATCTGTTGCGGTAGAATTCAATAAGAATCCAGCAATATGTAAGTCATTACTAAAAGTATTCCATTTAAATCCATAGCGATCTAATAGATGCATCATTTCCTTTGTATCCCATGTACTCACTTCTTTTGTTTCCAACAATGTTTTAAAGTTTGTATCCTCTAATGCATGTTCTACTGAAATATAATAAACAGTTTTATCTTTTGGAATCATAAAGCCATACAATTTTTGATCTAAATAAGGCTCTTGAGTACATACTGGCATAACCATAACGTCATCCATATTTTCAAATTCAAAATGGTCCACTTCTTTTAAAGGCCATTTTTCCTCTTTAGTCTGTTTCGTACGATTTACCAATGATCGCATTTCATATTTTTCATAGAATGCATTCACATTATCTTGAATTCCTGTAAACTCACAATCGCATAATTCAAATGGCAATTCCATCTTTGTATAAATAGTAGCCAATTCTAAAGACATGAAGGCATTATCTTTATCTTTTTCTAGCTTTTCTTTTAATTTTCCTTTTACTTCATCAATATGAGCATAAACATTTTCTACAGTGGAATATTGATTCAATAAACGCAAGGCTGTCTTTTCACCAACACCGGCTACGCCTGGAATATTATCGGCTGTATCACCCATTAATCCTTTCATATCAATAACTTGACTTGGAGTAATTCCATACGTATCCATTAAATTTTGTTCGTCCATTAGATCCATTTCACTTAAGCCCTTTTTCATCAAAAGAACATGTGTACTTGAATCAATCAACTGTAATAAATCACGATCACTAGTCAGAATTGTAGTTTGAACATCTTTGCAGCATTTGGCCATACTTCCAATAATGTCATCAGCTTCATAACCTTCTTGTTCATAACGTTTGATTCCAGCCGCATCCAAGTATTCTCTAACAATTGGAAATTGAACAATCAATTCTTCATCCAATGGTTTTCGTGTTCCTTTATACGCTTCAAATTGTTTGTGTCTAAACGTAGGTTTTCCTGCATCCCAAGCCACTAAAATCTTATCTGGTTCAATAATGTCAATTGCCTTGTTCAACATCATCACAAAGCCATAAACCGCATTGGTTGGAATGCCATTGGATGTAGTCATTCTATGTGTATATAACGTTGCATAATATGCACGAAATAGCATGGAGTTTCCATCTAATAATAATAGTTTTTTCATACGCGTACCTCTTTTCTTCTATTTTAACATATATGAAAAGAAGGAAACGAATCCCTGACTCATTTCCTTCGAATATTTTGCATTTTCAACTTTTCCATCCGCTTAAATCGAATATCTTTGATTGTCGCATATCGCATGAATACTGTAATAATATAGATCAACACGAATATAGCCACACCATTAAAAATCAATGTCAAAGCTTCAACGTGAATAAACCATTTCACAAAGCTCATTGTGAGATATCCGAAGATCTTTGCGCCAAAAAAACAAATTAAATCATTCGCAAACATCATTAGGAATACAATACCAAATTGTACCCAGTGATCTTGATCCATCGCTTCTTGAAAAAAGCCAATAGCCCAGCCAAACAAGCCAAACAAAAGCATCTTAACAAGCCAGTCTGAAGTAAAAAACATTCCCACACAAAGGCCACATAAACAAGCATATAGAAACCGATTTAAACTTCTTTCATGAAACACTACTAATAGACATCCACAAAAACATAGATGGCTAACTAAAGATAGTGAGGAATATGTAAAATCAATGCCAAACAAAGAAGCAATCAATTGATCTAACATAGCTAAAATGGCTAAGAAAATAAATGAATAACGTTCCTTATTTATCATTTACTCTCCTCTTTTCCAATCACAAGACAATAGTCAAAGCTTTTCATATTGGATACAGGTGATACATAGACAGTTGAAATAATGGAGTCATCATTTAAAGATACATCTTTTACTTCACCTATCAAAATTCCACTCGGATAATTTCCACCCTTACCACTTGTCGCAACTTTTTGTCCTTTTGTGACAATCGCATCATTGTCAAATAAAGATACTCGATATGCCTTTTTTTCTGTATCATACGATTGTAAAACACCTTCTACACTTGTACCATCTTCCAAAGACATCTTTATCGCAATATCATTACTTAAATGTTGGCTTGTCAACAATTGTACAGTGCTCGTCATTGTTTGAACACTTTCTACCAAGCCAATGGCACCATCACTTGTTGCCACAAGCATATTCTTTTCTACCCCTTGTTTTTTGCCAGCTGAAATTGTCACTGTCTGCAACCACGAATCACTTGAACGTTCTAAAACAGATACACTGATTGTTTTAGCATCTCCAAATCCGCCTTTCATTTCAAGCAACCCTTCAAGTTGTTTATTTTTATTTCTTTCATCTTCATATGCCGTCTGATAATTCTTTTGTTCTGCCAATTGTTTTGACAAATATTCATTATCATCATAAGCATGCCAAAGATTCGCAAAATCATTAACTGCATTTCCGATTGAAGACAGCGGATATTGAATTAATCCATATTTTAAGTATGTCCATGCACTATATCCAATATTCGTGATAGAGTTTTGTCTTAAGCCAAACATTGCACATGCTAGTATACATAAAACGACAATTGTCGTAAGTAATCTTTTTTGAATTCGAGTAAATTTACGCATAATATCCCCCAAACTAACTTATATTATAGCGATAAAGCCTCCTTCTTTCAATCGAGATATTTATGCTCTTTAAACGAATAATATTGATTTTGTCCTACAATAATGTGATCAATTAAATTCACTCCCATTGTCATTGCGACATGAACCATTTTATAGGTTACCTCAAAATCTGCTTTGGATGGTGTACAATCACCAGAAGGATGATTATGGGCAATCAAAACGGAGTTTGCGTTTTGAAGAAAAGCCTCTTTAAACACTTCTCTAGGATGTACTACACTTTCATTCAAGGTTCCCTTAAACAAAACACGATGAGAAATGAGTTTACTTTTTGTATCTAAATACAGAGCAATAAAACATTCTTGTGGCAAAGAGCCATACTCAAATTCAAACCATTCAATCACATCTTCAGGTCTCATAATGGAGGCATGATATACCTTTGATCTAATGACACGTTTACTGAGTTCCACACTTGCCAGAAGCTGTAAAGCTTTAACTTCTCGTATTCCTTGAATCTGCATCAATGTATTTACATGCATTGACATTAATTTTGATAAACCTTCACTTTCTTTCAATACATCGGATGCAATTTCGAATACGGAACGATTTTTATTCCCGCTTTGAAGAATCAAGGCAACCAACTCTAAATCGCTCAAAGATTCTAAGCCATAGCGTAGCGCTTTTTCTCGTGGGCGCTGTTCCACTTCCATCTCTTTTACCTTCATATACTCTTATACGAAAAAAAATACACTTTTTTTAATTTATTTTACTTTTTTGCTTGCAAAGTACAGAATCACATGGTATATTATTCTATCTTTGACAGCTAGAAAAGAAATAAAGTGGTCCAAAGCCCTAGTATAAAGGCATTGAGCCACTTTTTTGCGTTGTTGCGGATTATAGTATTTTTTTCTTATCTTTTGTTTGATGTATGATGTTTCTCATTTTCTGTTTTTTTGTTATTTGGTAATCTGTTCTGAATCCAAACAATTTATGAAGATCATCTGTAATATCTGTTCTTGTATAGGATGGGATGTATCCATATCCTTCTAATAATGTAAGATTCATCTTTTTCATGGTGTCCACAATTTTGTCTGCTGTATATTTATATTCTAGTTTGTTTTCTAGAATTCGGAAGAATAATAAGGCCATGAAACAAATAAGAAAATGAGCTTTGATCCTATCATCGTCTCTTAAATAAACGGGTCTGGCATCGAAATCTGATTTTAGAATTCTAAAACATTCTTCAATCTGCCATCTTCTTTTGTTGATGGCTATTATATCTTGAACATCATCATCAAGATTTGTAACAACGGCATAAAATCCATCATACATTGCTTCTTTTTCAATAACTTCTTGGTCGATTTGCCAGATTTCATCTTCAGCTAATTCACCATTGTCCGTGAAGGACTGTTTTTTAAGAAATCTAGCGGGATCGTTAGGATTTTTACGATTCTTTTTTGGCTTGCCGCTATCTGTAATCATTTTTTGAGCTCTTTGTATTTGATTCTGACGTATAGATGCTTGATATTTTCTGTATTTAGGCGAATAAGTCACAATTAAAGTTTCAGAAAGCTCGTTACTGTCATATGGAATTTCTTTGTAGTAGATAGAATTAAAAACTTCTGGATCTTCTTCGTCTAGGTCATTCAAATCAATGAATTTGTTGGAACCAATCTTTCTGTATTGTGATGTAGATAAAGCTGTTTCTCGAACATCTTTTTTTAGCTTTTTAAGAGATTGTGTAATCACGTAAGCTCTTCCGCCTGTTGTGTTCAAAAGACGGTTTTTCTTAGAACCAAGTCCACTATCAGAACAATAAACGAATTGAGAACATTGAAAATCATTGATGACTTTATGTTCATGGTCTTTTAATGTCAGCTGTTCATTTTGGTTCCCAGGAAACAGATCAAATGATAAAGGGAATCCGTCGGCATCCATAAATAATCCCATACCTACTATTGGATTTGGTTTGTTTTCTTTGTTTTTACCGTACTTGGCATCTCCACGTTCCTGTTCGATTTCGAAATAATAATTTGTACAGTCATAATAAAGAACGCGTGTATTTCTTTTATGGATGTAGTTTGAATTTCTGTAAAGCTCTGCCTGAATATAGTCACTCTCTTCAGCTAGAACAGTTAATGCTCTGTAGATATCGTGTAAATGATAAGTAGGTTGTTCAAGAAGCGAATGACAATACTTAAATGAACTTAACTTACTCGTTGGGTTTAAAAAACGAGCATATATCAGATCGGAAAGAATTGCGTTCAAATCGTATTCGTAATCATGTCTGTTTTTGATGTTTCTGCAGATATTATCCAAATGTAGAGAATAATAAATGCTTTGTAGAAAAAGATAACCACAATTGAAAGTGTTCTGCTGATCCTTCTTGATTGGAATATTTGGATTAAGAGCGATAGAAACTGATTCATTTTCCTTTTTATATTTTTCAGTTTCTATACGAGCCTGTTCCTTTGCCCAGGCCATAACACCATCTCTGTCTGTATTCAGTTCTTTAGAAAGTTCAGAAAGTTTACCGAGCTTCTTGTAGATTCTCGAAGTGCTTTTTCCTTTTTCGTTGATGAAAGCATAATTGATATAAAAAGATTCATCTGATTTAGATTTAGTAGTTGTAACACGCATAAATATCACCTAATACAATTATATCACAGAATACGAGATAATACGATATACAAAAACAAATAATTTGACAAAAAAAGTAAAAGAAAAGCGCTAGTTTAAGCGCTATGTTTAAGATCAATTGTGAAAAGGGGTGTCAAACTCCCGAGAAAGTGTCCTCCAAACATTACACATTTACACCATAATTATACCAAATAAATAAAAAAATAAAATAAATTTAAAGCACAAAAAACAACGATAAATACTGGAGAATCTCAACTTTTTCTCAGAATAGCCTCTAAACATTCATGGTGCAAACCTCTAAAGACGGGAATCAAAAAAAAGCGGTACACCGACCGCATTGAGTTTAAAGAATAATAATGTTAATATATCCACATGAACTTAAATACATGGATAGAAGAAAAATTTAACGCAACAAACTACACACTCGAAAAAACAGATAAAGGCATTAGTAACCACAACTATTTATTAACAATCAACGACAATAAATATATGGTACGCGTACCAAAAAAGAATCATGAATCTCTTGGTTTGCAACATGAACACGAAAAGGAAATTTTGCCACTTGTTTCTGATTTAGATGTACCTGTTATTTTTTTCGATGAAAAAGCAGGTATCAAAGTAACAAATTATATTGAAGATGTAGAAACATTTGATGAATGTAAGGACAAAGACAAATTCGCAAGATGTGCAAATTTAATGAAATCTCTTCATACTAAAAAAGCTCCTTTGTTTATTTTCAACCCTTTTGGAAAGATTGAATTCTACAAATCTCAAATCAAAGAATGTATCGTATCTTTTCCAAATGAAGAAAACTTTTTAGAAGCATTAAAAAAAGAATATAAACCAAACACACTATGCCATAACGACTTTGTGCAAGGAAATATTCTTTACAGCGATACAAAAGACTATTTGATCGACTATGAATATGCAGCTAAAAACGATTATCGCTTTGATATCGCCAGTTTCTTTTCAGAGAACAATATTCACTACATTGACCAAAGAGATCAATTCTACCAAACCTATTTTGATGGAGAAATCGACCCAATGATTGATGTACAAGTGCAGGCATTTGAAAGAATGGAAGACATCCTTTGGGGATATTGGGCAAATATGCTTTATGAACAAAGAGGCGAACAAATCTATTTTGACATCGCAAAAGACAAAGAAAAACATTACAGAGGCTAAATAGCCTCTGTTTTTTCATCTATATCCATAAATTCTTCTTCCGATAAAGAAACCGTTAAATACGTATCATCACCAATGATTTGTTTTGCCCCTTTATCATTACACAATTGTTTTGCCCTACCATAATACCTTTTTGGGAGCAACATAGGATTACATAAAATACCATTATACTCACAAATCACAATATGCTTTCCATCTTGAATTGAAACCATTTCCTTTAACGTATCCAATTTTAAATATGGCATATCCGCAACCATCAGTATGCATGCATTATTTTGACAAGCGCCCACACCTAACGCGATAGAATGCCCTTGCCCATATTCAGGATGATCATTCATAACAACATGATATCCTAATGACTCAGCCATTTCTTTTATTTCCATATATTGTGTGACTACTATCACATCTAAAAAAGCACTTGCCTTATCAAAAGCATATTCAATAAGTTTCTTACCATGAAATGCGTACAAAAGTTTATTTGAAACAAAGCGTCTGGAAAAACCAGACGCTAAGATAATCAAAGAAATATTATTCATCTTCTTTTCCTAATAACACTTTTTCAGCAGTAATAGGCAAAGTACGAACCTGCACTCCCGTCGCATGTTTTATAGCACTAGCAATTGCACTTGTTGGCGTATTAATAACAACTTCTCCAATGGATTTAGCACCAAATGGACCATTGTCTTCATAACTGCTTTCAAATTCAACACGAACACTTGGAACATCCACTCTTGTTGGCAACTTATACTGCAAAAAGTTACGATTACGCATCTTACCCTCATCTGAGTACGTGATATCCTCGCTCAAAGCCATACCAATACCTTGTACAATACCACCTTCAGCTTGTACTCTGGCAAGATTTGGATTGATAACTGTACCACAATCAACAACAGATACATAATCATGAACTTTGATTTCACCCGTTAGCTTATCTACATCCACTTCGGCAATACCAACCATAAATGGAGGTGGACTAGTAGGCGACATATGAGAGTCACTGGCAATCAATGCTTTTGCGATACCACCATTGAAACATGTATCCGCAAAATCTGCCAAACTCATTTCATGCGTATGATCCAATGAATAAACCTTTTTACCATCAAATTCAATATTTTCTTTATCCACATTAAAGAATCCGGCTGCCGCTTCTAAAATAGAATTTCTTAACTTTTCACAAGCCTTTACTACAGCCATACCCGTTACATACGTTGTACTTGAAGCATAAGAACCCGTATCATAAGGTGCATGGTCTGTATCCAATGAACTAGTGACAACTTGATCTACATCACAATCCATACATTCCGCAACCATTTGAGCAAGAATCGTATCACATCCTGTACCCATATCTGTAGCACCGATACTTAATATATAGAAACCATCATCCTGTAGTTTAATTTCAACAGAACCTACATCAAGACCCGAAATACCACTACCTTGCATAGATAAAGAAACACCTAAGCCACGAACAAAATCACCCATATCACGTCTTAAAGGTTTATTCTTGTAGTCAATCATTTCCATAGCCTTTTCTAAACAACGATCCAACGCACACGCATTCAATTCTTCATTATAGTATTGCGATAACACCTCATTTTCACGTGTCATATTCTTAAAACGGATTTCACAAGGATCCATATTCAATTCATCAGCCAATTCATTAATAATGGATTCAACCGCAAACTGACCTTGCGTAGCACCATACCCTCTATAAGCACCAGCACGCATTGTATTTGTATAAACTACATCATATGTAAAACGACTGGCTTTAACATGGTTATATAAAGGCAAAGATTTATGTCCTGCCAAACCAATTGTAGTTGGACCATGCTCTCCATAAGCGCCTTGATTTGATAATGTATATAAATCTATAGCTTCAATCGTACCATCTTTTTTAGCCCCAATACGAACATGCATCTTCATTTCATGTCTTGAGTTAGTAGCCGCAAAAGTTTCTTCACGAGTATAAACAATCTTACTTGGCTTTTTAAGTTTCCATGTGACAAATGCCGTGAAGATTTCACAACAAGCCGTTTGTTTAGCGCCAAATCCACCACCAATTCTTGGCTTGATTACATTGATTTTTGACTTTGGAATTTCTAAAGCATTACTTAAAATTCTTCGAACATGGAAAGGAATCTGTGTAGAACTTACACAATTTAAACGACCATATGTATCAATGTAACAATATGAACGCATAGTTTCCATCATTGCCTGGGCATTGGCCTTTGTATGATAATCTCTTTCTAAGACCACTTCACAATCCTTTAATACTGCATCCACATCACCAACAACACTTTCGCCACTGCTGACAATATTACGCTTTACGTCATTACCAATCTCACAAAGACACTTATAATCGTCTTCCTCATGAACCACAATTGCATTATCAATCGATTTTTCAAAGTCCAACAATGGCTCTAATACTTCATAATCTACTTTGATAGCTTTCAAAGCACGATCTACACAATCCTCATTAGCTCCCGCAACGATTGCGACTTCATCGCCTACATAACGAACTACATTTTCTAAGATTCTACGATCATATGGACTTGGTTCAGGATAAGATTGTCCTGCAAGAGTAAAACGAGAAGTTGGAACATCCTCATACGTATACACCGCTTCAATTCCAGGAATTCTTTTCGCAATGGAAGTATCAATACTTCTAATTTTTGCGTATGCATGTGGACTTCTTAAAAGCTTAACAATCAAACAATCCTTAGGTGCTAAATCATCACAATATACAGGTTGCCCTGTAACTAAAGCCATCGCATCCTTTTTGATGACACCTTTTCCTACACTATTCATGATTTTCACCTCGACTTAAATACGCCTTGATTGCACGCATCTGCGACATATATCCAGAGCAACGACATAAATTTCCAGCTAAATAAGCACGAATTTCATCATCACTTGGATTCACTAATTCTTTTTCCATTGCCAAAACATTCATAATAAATCCTGGCGAACAGAAACCACATTGTTCAGCGCCTTGTTTCGCCATAAACATACCGAATTCACCCGCTTCTTTTTGAAGTCCTTCAAGCGTCGTAATTTCATGACCATCACATCGAACTGTCAATGTACTACAAGAAAGAATTGGCGTTCCATCTCTTAACACTGTACATAATCCACAGTTTGCGGTATCACAACCTCTTTTTACACTGTAACAACCATGATCTCTTAGCCAGTCAAGCAATAAAGTTTGTGGCTGTACATCATCCTGAATCAATTTTCCATTCACTTTAATTTTAACCAACATAAGACTCTACCTTTCTCAATAACTTCTGAGTTAATCCCTCAACAAGTTTTTCTCTATATTCCTTGCTTCCGCGCATATTGTCTGCACAATATACATCTAAATCAATATGATCTAAATCACAATTATAAACTTTCGCAATAGCTGGTCTTGCACCAAAACAGAATCGGTAGTGATCTGCATACTTTGTACAAGATGCATTTAAAACACTTAAATCCGTAGCACTCCTTCTTACAGAAACAAAGGCACTCGGCAAATTTGTCTTCTTCACATAAATATATTCCACAATATCCTTTTCATATGGAAGACTCACAAATTCTTCAAGTGAAATACGCCCATGTTTATGTGTTTGTACATCACACTCTAAACATAATAAGCTACAGATGACATCACTAAAACTAAAACGCGAATATATACTTCCTCCAACTGTTGCTAAGTTTCTTAATTGTACACCGACAATATCTTTTACAGCATCTCTAAATACATAACAAGTTGCCTCATTGAAAGCTTGATGTGTTTCTAATTGGCGCAAAGTTACCATAGCACCAATTTTGAATTCTGTATCATCTTCTTCAATTTGATCCAAACCTAATTTGCTTAAATCAATAGCAGTCGGAATCTGAATGTCTTCCATCTTCAACCAGATCATACCGCCTAGAATCATATTCTTTTTATTTTTCGTTAGTAGCGCATACGCCTCATCTAAAGATTCTGGCGATGCATAATTCATTATTCTTAACATAATGGATACGCTCTCTTTCTTTACTAAAATTTTAACACAAAAAGAAAGTGTTAAACATAATGTTTAACACCGATTTGTTAGTCTTTTTTACCAGGCAAAATTAAATTTAATACGGTTGCGATCACAAACGTCATAATAATTCCGTTTTGTGCAAAAATATTTCCAACCCAACTTGGTAATTGTGCTAGAACTGTAGGTACTTGTCCAATACCAATTCCAAGACCAATTGCCAAGGCAATAATCAAAGTGTTTCTTTCATTGAATTCAACACGCATCAATGATTGAATACCACTTACCAAAATACTCGCAAACATAATAACGGCAGCTCCACCAAGTACAGATTGAGGCATAACCGCAAATAAAGCACTTAATTTTGGACAGAAACCGCAAAGAATCAAGAAGATAGCTCCTGTCATAATTGTAAAACGGTTAACAACTTTAGTCACTGAAACCAAACCAACATTTTGAGAGAATGAAGTATTTGGCAAAACTCCAAACAATGAGGCAACAACAGAACCTAAACCATCTGCCAAAACGCCACCTTGTAATTCTTCAGAAGTTGCTTCACGATCTAAACCACCATTTGTGATACCAGAAACATCTCCGACTGTTTCAACTGTTGTCGCAATAAACATAATTCCCATCGCAATAATTACTTCCAAATTAAATTCCATCTTCACTGGCATAAAAGTTGGAAGTGCAATCCAAGAAGCGGTTTGAACTTGCGTAAAATCAACCATTCCTAATACAATGGCCAAGATATATCCGGCAATAATACCGATCAAAATCGAAGCATTATTCACAAAACCTTTAATTTGTTTTGCGATAATAATTACCAAAATAACAAATGTACCAACCAACAAATGTTTAGGATCCCCAAAATCAGCAGCACCACTACCTCCACCAAAATAATTGATACCAACAGGAAGTAATGATAAACCAATGGAAATGATAACTAAGCTAGTAACAACTGGTGGGAATAATTTTCTTAATGGTTTGATGAAGAAACCTAACACCATCTCAAATAAACCACCAATTAAACTTGCTCCCATCAATGCACCATAACCATATAGAGCACCCATTGCTTTGGCAGTTCCAATAAATCCAGAACTTGTACCCATAACGATTGGAAGTTTAGCTCCCACTTTCCACACTGGATATAACTGAACTAAAGTAACAGCTCCTGCAATAAACATCGCATTTTGAATCAATGCAGATTTTAAATCTGGTGATAATCCAAGCATTCCTGCAATAATCAATAATGGACTGATATTTCCAAGAAACATCGCCAATACGTGTTGGATTCCTAAAGGCAATGCCTCTTTTAAAGGTACAACTCCATCAAGTTCATATATCGAACCTTTTTTCACATCTTCTTTTCTCATTCTTTTCCTCCGAAAATAAAAAAGTCTCGTACAAAAACGAGAATCAACGCGACACAATAAAAAAGTAGGTTGATTCATAGTCCCTGAATTTACGGTTTAGGGGTAGAAACATCGACACCGTATTAGTCGATATATACGAAACACGTTAGGATTATATCATTAATTAAACAAAAAAAATAGGACAAATCGTCCTATTTCCATAATTTTTCAGGATATACACCATCTTCAATCAATTGTTTAAAGGCATTTTGTACATATTCCTTATCTTCAGCATATGTTACACCAAACCATTTATCATGCGTTTCAAGTACCTTCACATTGATACGATCTTCTCTCAATAATTCAGCCACAATATTTGGAAGCAAATACTCCTTCTTCATCGGATTATCTGAAATATTTGATAAGAACGTACTAAAATCCTTTTCTAAATAGTCTAAGAAATCTGGATAACCAGCCCACATATTCATAGAAACATTACTTTCTGGTTTTGCCCAAGCCTCTACTTCCGGATTATCACATACGATTTTATCCCCTTCAGCCTTGATTCCAGTTGTTTCATAAACTTCTTTTAATAAATTATTATCATCCACTTTACATACACCACGAGTTACAGTTCCATTCTCACTTAAAGTGTTCTTTAAAATGAATCCAGCCATGCCCATATCAAATTCTTTTCCCATTTTTTCATGGTTAATCAAGAAGTCATGTAATTTCACAAATGCTTCTTTTCCATAATAATCATCCGCATTAATAATCACATATGGTGTATCTACAACACTTTTCGCACATAATACAGCCTGGCCTGTTCCCCAAGGTTTTGTACGACCTTCAGGACAAGTAAATCCTTTTGGTAAATCATTGATATCTTGGAATACATATTCTACATCCATATAATTTTGGATACGATTACCTATTACTTCTTTAAATTCCTCTTCAATATCCTTACGAATAATAAACACGACTTTATCGAAGCCAGCTTCTTTCGCATCATAAATTGAGTAATCCATAATGATTTCTCCATTTGGACCCATTTTAGCTAACTGTTTGATTCCACCACCAAAGCGAGAACCAATTCCAGCCGCCATAATAATTAATGTTGTTTTCATATTATCAAAAATTCTCCTTGTCAATCCGTATATCCATTATACTAAAATGTATACACCTTCACAAGTTGACTATAGTTTAGATACGAAACAAACACCAAATGCATTTGGTCCAATATGAACTCCAATTGTTGAACCAATACGAACACGATTCACATCTAAATCCAGTTTTGATTCTTATTTTTCAACATTCTCTAAACCATATGAATACAATGTATAAACTGGATACAATGTATCAACAATATCTGACTGCATCTTTTCACATACAACACTCGTTGCCTTATTTACACCACGTGTCTTACCGGCAACCACAACTTCTCCATGTTCTACACAAATAATTGGTTTAATACTTGCTAAAGTTCCAATAGCTGCTGCTGTCTTAGAAATTCTTCCACCCTTAGCCAAATATTCCAATGTATCTAAACCCGCATAAATATGCACATGCTCTTTTAATTCTTCTAAGCCAGATACAATATTTTCAACACTTCTATTTTCATCAATCCAGTTTATTGCCACTTCACATAGTAAGCGAATTCCAGCAACCGCAGTTAATGTATCTACAATATAGATATTTTCATAATCCACCATGTCTTTTGCCAGACAAGCACTCTGATATGTTCCACTTAGCTTACTCGATAAAGATAAACAAATCAATGTCTCTTGTTTCTTCTTCACTTCTTCAAAGATATCTAAAAATTCTTGTGGTGATGGTTGTGATGTTTTAAAAAATTCTTTTGAATTCATCATCTTCTCATAAAACGTTTCCTTATCAATATCAACACCATCCAAATAATTCTTTCCTTCAATCTGAATTTGTAATGGCACAAAATATAAATTTTTATTTCTAATCTCTTCTTGCGTATAATCACTTGCTGAATCTACTAATAATCGAATCATATTTTTCTCCTTAGTTAACTTAATTAACTGTTCACATTATATACTATTAAAACTTTCTGTCAAATATTTTAAAAAAATACTTGCATTAATTAAAATCATGTAGTAATATAAGTGAGCACTTGTCAAGAAAGACGAGTTTCATATACATGGCGCGTTGGAGAAACGGTTAACTCACATGCCTTTCACGCATGCATTCACGGGTTCGAATCCCGTACGCGTCACCATTTTTCAAACAAAGTCCGAAAGGACTTCTTTTTTTATTCAAAACATATTTTTCAGAAATGTTAAGAAATTCGACATTTATTTTTTCATAAAATTGCGCAAACCCTTTCATAGATGATATAATTTAAATCATTGAGGAAGGGTGTTTTTATTATGCACAATAAACGTAGTACATTTTCTGGCAAATTAGGTTTTGTCTTGTCTGCCGCAGGAGCCAGTGTTGGTCTTGGTAACATTTGGCGATTTCCTTATTTAGCTGCAAAATACGGAGGAGGAATCTTCCTACTTATTTACATTGTTCTTGCCTTAACTTTTGGTTATACAATGATTATAGCCGAAACAACACTAGGTAGAATGACAAAGAAAAGTCCAGTGGGAGCTTTTCATACTTTCGCAAAGACAAAGTTTGCATCATTTTCCGGATGGATCAATGCCATTATTCCCATCTTGATCGTACCCTATTATTCTGTAATCGGAGGATGGGTCATCAAATATTTATTTGAGTATTTAAAAGGCGATGCAAAATTACTTGCCACAGATACATATTTTTCAAACTTCATTTCAAACGGAGTATCTACAGAAATATGTTTTATACTCTTTACTTTATTTACACTCGCCATCATTTATGCAGGTGTTCAAAACGGAATTGAAAGAGTATCCAAATTTATGATGCCAGTTCTTGTCGTATTATCTGTAATCATTGCAGGATATTCAATCAGTCGACCTGGTGCATTTGAAGGTGTTAAATATTTCTTAATTCCTAATTTTGATAATTTTTCATGGATGACCGTAGTAAGTGCTATGGGACAAATGTTCTATTCGTTATCCATTGCGATGGGTATTTTGATCACATTTGGTTCTTATATGAAAAAAGACGTTTCCATTGAAGGTTCAACAGAAAACGTAGAAATTTTCGATACAGCCATTGCGATTATGGCAGGATTGATGATTATTCCAGCTGTATTTTCTTTTTCAGGTGGAAACATGGAAACATTAAAAGCCGGACCATCCTTGATGTTCATCACAATCCCTAAAGTATTCGCAAGTATGGGACTAGGCACAGGTATCGGTATCATTTTCTTCTTGTTGGTGTTATTTGCAGCTATCACAAGCTCTATTGCGCTAACCGAAAGTGCTGTATCCACATTCCAAGATGAATTACATTGGTCTAGAAAAAAATCTACAATCATTTTAGGCATTATTATGATTGGGTTAGGAACACTATCATGTTTAGGTTATGGTCCATTGTCAAACGTAACAATCATCGGAATGCAATTTTTAGACTTCTTTGATTTCTTGACAAACTCAGTCATGATGCCAATCGCTGCCATTGCGATTTGTATCTTTGTTTCAAGAGTTGTTGGATTAGAAAAAGTCGAAGCAGAAATCACAAAAGATGGAAATTCATCCAAACGTAAGAAAATATTCAATTTCATGATTCAATACTTATGTCCAATTTTCGCATTCATTATTTTATTAAGTTCAATTGCGAACGCATTTGGATTTATTTCCATGTAAGCTTAGTTTGTGCTAAGCTTTTTTTGTGCACACTTTTAATGTAAACTAATTGTAGGAGGTAGTTTATGAACATTACAGTATATTTAGGATCAACCTATGGAAATGATCCAGACTTTAAAACAAAAATAATAGAATTAGGAACATGGATTGCCAAAAACAATCATACATTAGTGTTCGGCGGATCTAAAACCGGATTAATGGGAGAACTAGCCAATAGCACATTAAATGCGGGTGGCAAAGTAATTGGTGTAGAAGCACAAATGTTTGTGGATGAAGGTGTCCACATGGATAATCTTACCAAGTTGTACATTGAAAAAGACATTGCCGATCGAAGAACAAGAATGATTGAACTTGGTGATGCTTTCATTGCCTTTCCAGGCGCAACTGGAACATTAGAAGAAGTCAGTGAAATCTTATCAAAACTTTCACTGTACCAACTTAAATGCCCATGCATTTTCTATAATGTGAATGGATATTACGATCATTTTAAAGCATTCCTACAACACATGATTGATTGTGAATTATCCACACCAAAGCAGCAACAAAACATCTATTTCTTAGATTCAATCGATGAAATCGCAAACAAATTAAAGGACGAGTAAATTTTCTCATCCTTCTCTATTATGATAATTGTTTTAATATCCACTCTTTATCATTCGTTGTCTTCATTTTATTAAGTACGGTCTCATCTTCAAGCGCCAAACATATTTTAGATAACACTTCCATATGTTCTCCACCCTTACCTGCAATACCAATCACAAGCTGTGCTTTTTCATCCCCAAACTGAATTCCATCCGGATATTGAAGCAATACAATACCTGTTTTATGAATCACATCATCACCATGTGTAGTGCCATGAGGAATAGCCAATCCCATACCAATATATGTAGTTACTAATTCTTCACGTTCTAACATAGCCGGTATATAAGCGCCATCCACATAGCCTAATTCTCTTAACAACTTACCAGCCTCTGTAATCGCTTCTTCTTTGGATACAGAAGGAAGGTTTAATTTAATTCCATCCAATTGAATAACATCTTCTTGAACCGGTTTTATTTCGTCCTCTTTCTTAACTGCTTCTGTCATAATCGAATCTCCAGTCGACAACTGGAAGAACAAATTATCTAAAGCTGGATCTGCCAAGAAGTTTGATATTGTAACTACTTTCGCAAAAGGTGCAGATTTTTTTGCACGCTCTACCAAAGTTTCTTGTACGACCGCAATATCACAATCCACTGGAATATTATCCACAGAAGTATTAATTACAGTTAAGTCTGGTCGCACACCTTTTAAACGGTTTCTAAATTTAGTAGCTCCCATTGCACTAGATCCCATACCTGCATCACATGCGAATACGATCTTACGAACCAAAGAAACATCTAATAAAGCTTCGCTTCTTCCTTTACTTTCAGCTTTCATAGACTGCATCTTTTTACTAGCTTCATCCAAATTCTTTTCCCCAGCAAGCTTAACAATTGGGCTTGCCACCAAGAATGATACGCCAGCCGCAATCAAAACACCTAATGCTGTCATGAACACAGAGTCTTTTTCTGCCATAGACAAGAAAGCAATAATTGAACCTGGACTTGATGGACCTTTCAATCCAATATGGAAAATAGAGTAAAAGGCAATTGCACAAATATTCCCTAAAATTGGAGCAACGATCACAACTGGATTCATCAAAATATATGGAAAATAAATTTCATGAATTCCACCTAAGAAATGGATAATAATAGCTCCGGGTGCAGAATCTTTCGTTGCTTTATCTTTCGCAAATAACCAATAAGCTAATAGTACACCTAAACCAGGGCCTGGATTAGCTTCCAACATATACATTATGGATTTGCCAGTTTGTGCAGCTTGTTCAGCTCCAATTGGTGTAAATATTCCATGGTTGATCGCATTGTTTAAGAACAAAACCTTGGCCGGTTCAATAAAGATTGCTACCAAAGGAATTAATCCCTTATTTACAAGTACATCAACTCCATATGTTAACACAGTCAAAACACCTGTCATAAAAGGGCCAATAATATAGTATCCGAATATCGCAATCAACATACCTAAAATACCGACAGAGAAATTATTGATCAACATTTCAAAGCCAGCAGGCATATGTCCATCCATCATTTGATCAAATTTTTTAATTACCCAGCCAGAAAATGGTCCCATAACCATGGCTGCCATCAACATAGGTTGACCTTGGGTTCCACCAACACCGGCAATACATCCAATAATCGTAATCGATCCCATCACAAGTCCACGATCACCGCCAACCATTCTTCCTCCGGTTGCCGCAATTAATACTGGTAATAAATAAGTCAACATATATGGTTGAATCGATGCCAATTGTTCATTTGGTAACCATCCGTCCGCAATAAATAAAGCTGTTATAAATCCCCAAGCGATAAAAGCGCCAATATTAGGCATAACCATCGCAGATAAGCTTTTACCAAGCTTTTGAAGAGTTGTTTTCATAATTGTCCTTTCTTAGGACTTCTTTAATATACAGATAGTCCTCGTTTTTCACATTCTTGTTTAAAACTATCTGAAAGTAACGAATCACTGATCAATACATCCACTTGATCTAAATCACAAATTGTATATGTACCCTTTCTTTCCACTTTGCTAGAATCCATTAACACAATCACTTTTTTAGATCTTTCAATTGCCTTTCGCTTTAACTCACAATCCTCTAAAGATTCGCATGTAAACCCCGTATCTTTCGCATAACGAGTTACACCAATAAACGCAACATCGAAGTTGACCTTCTCTAAGCAGCGAAGTCCATCCATTCCGTTGACGCTAAAACTGCGCATATTTAGATTTCCACCTGTCACAAAAACTTTCGATTTAGAGAGTTTTGCCATCTCTATAGCACACGTTAAGCCACTTGTATAAAAAATATTATTTTGATTATTTAAAACATGTGCCAACATTGTAGTCGTACTGCCTGAATCCACAAAAATTGTCTTAGCTGGTTCTACAAATGATAATGCCTTTTGCGCTATCTCTTTCTTTTCGTTTACATTCCGTCCGTAACGAAGTTTTAATACATCATCATTTCCAGAAACCACATCCATAGATTTGGCTCCCCCATGAATTCGAACAATTCTTTTAGCTTGATCTAAATATTTTAAATCTGTACGCAATGTCATTTCAGACACAGAAGGAAATTTTTCTTTTAATTGTGTAAAAGTTACCGTTTGGTTTTCATTCACAAACGCTACAATTTTGTTTCTTCTTTGATCCATTACTTCCATACAATACCTCCTGTATTTACTGTATTTAGTATACACAAGATTCTCGGTTTAATAAAATCTATTCTTGTTCAAAATGAGCTAATAAATATTCTTCGGCTTCAGGACACCACAATCCCTTATGAGCATCTACAATATCTGCCAACGCAGTATATCGATCATCTTTTTCTCCCATTTCTCTTAAATCTGTTAATGCAATCAATGGCATATTTAAATGCGTATAAATCAACTTCTTTCCGCCTGGAATCTTAGGTAAATTTAATGTTGTTTCTGCCGCTGCATTCAAACCACCAATATGCGTAACCATAACAGCTGGATCAATACGATTTTCTGCTGTTAAGCGTAAAGATTCAATCATATCATCTGTATTTCCACCTGTAGTTCCCATTACATGTGTCGAATTATAGTGAACATCGTAAAAATTCATTCTTGCACTAAACTGTTTGTCCGTAGGTCCCGCAAAGAAATTTAAACATCCATCACGGCCTAATACAGCGCTTGACAATTCCACAACCGCTTCAACCGGTGCATAACAGAATACATCATCAAAACCAGTTCCACCTGTAATTTCTTTTAAGCCGGCTGCAGGATCTTCCATCTTTCCTGTATTCACGAAATGCAATTCAATTCCATCAGCTGCCGCTTCTTCAACTGGGAATAAGTGAGCTGCTCGATCTAATCTTTCTTGATTTACGTCCGCAACCACTACCATTTTAGGGCGAATATCTCTATGCAACGCATATGTTAATGCGCCAAGTCCCATAGGGCCTGCTCCTGCAAGAATCGCAAGTTTTCCATCTTTCTTAATTCCCATTTCATGTTTATACACACCCATATGTGTATGATAAGCTGCATTAAACGCTCCAATAGAACATGACATTGGTTCAGCTAAACTAGCTTCATAATACGCTTTACCTTTATATTCGAGTAAGCATCCTAGCTCCATTACTTCAGCTGGAATAATGCAGTAAGTGGTATCTCCACCAAAAAATTCATAAGAATAACCAGGTGACCACATCGTTCCTTTATAGTTTAATGCTGGTTGTAAAGTAAACTTCATTCCCGGTTTAAATTTGTCTTGATGCTTAGCACCAACCTTAACAATATCACCCGCCATTTCATGTCCCATAATAGCTGGATGATCCGCAACATCTTCATGAACACGTTTATGATTCACCCCTAAGATGGCACATTTGTAAGTTGACATACAGACACTGTCTGAGACAACCTTTACTAAAATCTCATCTTCCTTAATTTCTGGTAATTCAAATTCGTCTAATCTTAAATCATTAGCTCCATGTAATCGCACTGCCTTTGCTTTCATTTCAAAAGTCTCCTCTCTCTATAAATTGTTGTTCCAACAGCTACATCTACATAATAACCGAATTATTTTCATTGTCAACTGTTATTTCAAAAATTTTTAACTTGCGAAACAACAATAAAAGGAGTATCCTATAATCAGTTAAAGAAAAGGAGATCATTATGATTTATACAATTACTTTTAACCCATCTTTAGACTATGTAATACAAGTCGATCATTTTAAGCCAGGCATCATTAATAAAACAAAATTCGAAGAAATCCTTCCCGGAGGAAAAGGCATTAATGTTTCAATTGTCCTATCCAATCTTGGACACGAAAGTACAGCCCTAGGTTTTATGGCAGGTTTTACAGGGGAAGAAATTGAACATCGATTAGAGAGTTATGGAGCTAAAACAGATTTCATTCATGTAAAGAAAGGATTATCTAGAATCAACGTAAAAATGAAATCAGATGAAGAAACAGAAATCAATGGTATGGGGCCTGATATTCAGCCAGAAGATATTCAAGAATTATTCAATCAATTAGATGATCTAACAGAAAAAGATATTCTCGTTATTTCAGGAAGTATCCCAAGTACTTTACCAGATACAATGTATGAACAGATCATGGAACGTGTTCAGAAAAAGAAAATAAAAGTTGTTGTCGATGCGACAAACAGCCTATTATTAAAAGTATTAAAATATAAGCCTTTCTTGATTAAACCAAACAATCATGAATTAGGTGAAATCTTTAATGTCGAATTAAACACTCGAGATGAAGTCATTCCTTACGCCAAAAAGCTACAGGAGATGGGTGCTCAAAACGTATTGATTTCTATGGCAGGACAAGGTGCAGTGCTTGTAAGTGATAATAATGAAGTGATTCAAAGTAAAGCACCAAAAGGAGAAGTAGTGAATTCTGTTGGTGCTGGTGATTCGATGGTTGCAGGTTTCCTTGCAGGATATTTAGAAACAAATGATTACTCAAAAGCTTTTATCAATGGTTTGTGTTGCGGTAGTGCAAGTGCCTTCCAAGTTGGTCTTGCGACTAAAGAAGATGTAGAAAACATAAAGAAAACTCTTAGCGAAAACTAAGAGTTTTTTCTTTATTATAGTAATCCAATAGCTGATGCTACAATTGACAATACGATGATTGCCACAATCAATACGATTGGACTGACTTGTTTTTTCTTCAACAACCAGAAACACAATAATGTTACACACATTGGCAAGAAGTTAGGGAAAATTTTATCAAAGAATTCTGTTTGTACTGCAACTTTGATTCCACCATCTACTTCGATGACTGGCAATAAGTTAATGGATACATAAGAAGCAATCAAGGCTCCGATTACTGTAATACCTAAGATAGTTGCTGCATTGGCAATAGTATCTGAGTTTTCAGTAATAATATCAATTGATTTTGTACCCAAGTTATATCCTAAGTGTGTCCATACAATACGCAAGATCCAAATTGTTAAATAAACTAAGAAGAAAATGATTGGTCCAAGAATGGATCCTTGAGAAGCAAATGAACAAGAAATTCCGGCAACGATTGGTAAAATTGTAAACCAGAAAATCGCATCTCCAATACCAGCGATTGGTCCGAATAATGCTAATTTCAAACCTTTAATAGTATCGTGATCTGCACCACCTTCTTCTAATGACATCATCAATCCCATTAAGAATCCAACTAAGTTAGGGTGTGTATTAATGAATTCCAAGTTATCTGTCATTGCTAATGACAATGATTCTTTATCGTCTCCATGAATCTTTTTCAATACTGGTAACATTGACCATAAGAAACCACATCTGAACAAATCAAAGATAGAATTATGAATTTGATTCACAACGAAAACAAAACGAAACCATTCAGTGATGAAAGCATCAAAAAAGCATTAGCTAAAGAAAATATCCATATTTCAAGAAGAACCGTCACAAAATATCGTGAACAGTTACTAATTCCGTGTGCATCAAAAAGAAAGTCTAAACAAAATTAAGTGGTTAAAGTCCCTTAAGGAATTAACCACTTTTTATAAAAATGGACCCAACTTACTGGGTCCATCTATATTTATCATTTTTTTAATTAATTAGTTTTTACGTACGTATTTCAAACAGTCAAGAGTTACGGCGATAAGAATGATAATTCCTGAGAATACGAACTGTAAGTTAGTATCGATACCAAGAATTGTCAATGAATAAGTTAATGCAGTAAAGATCAATACACCAACTACTACACCAGAAATTTTACCGATACCACCAGTAAATGATACACCACCTACTACACAGGCAGCGATTGCATCCATTTCCCATCCTTGTCCATACGCAGCTGAACCAGAACCAATCATACGAATACATTCTAACCAAGAACCAAATCCGTATAAGATACCAGCCATAATAAATGCTCCAAGAGTTACTTTAAATACTGAAATACCAGATACAGAAGCAGCTTCTGGGTTTCCACCTACGGCATATAAGTTTTTACCAAATTTTGTTTTATTCCAAATGAACCAAACAATCACAACTGCAGCTACTGCCCACAAAATAATTGTTGGGAAGCCACCAACTTTAGGAATAATCTTTCCTGGAATAGATTGTTCAATACCACCAAAAGACACACCTTTTGTTGAATAAGTTACCAAACCAAAGATAACTAACATGTTAGCCATTGTTGAAATGAATGGGTGCATTTTAAATTTAGCCGCAAAGAAACCGGCAATCGTTGTAAACATTGTACATAACACAACACAAACAACTAATGCTAAAAGAATTCTTCCTCCAACTGGCATAGTTGAGAAATCAAATACATGTCCGAATACTGAACCCGTGTTAGGTCCATTGTGCATAATAATTGTAGCAGCTGTCATACCCATACCAACCATACGTCCAACGGACAAGTCAGTACCAGCTAACATAATTAAACCAGATACACCTAATGCCAAGAACATTCTTGGAGATGCTTGTTGCATAATACTTAAAATGTTATTAACAGTAAAAAGTTGTAAACCATTCTTCTTAATTGGTGTAATGATGCATAAGAAAATGAATACTAAAATAATCGCAATATACAAACCATTTTTCAATAAAAAATCACGAGTATTAAATGAGTACTTGTAGTTTTCAATTTTTTGAGCTTGTTTTTCTGCAAACGAGAAATTTGACATCTTCAACAAGTCAATTAAGTGATATTCAAATGTAAACGCATCATGTTTACGATCTTTTGCCTCTTGCATATTTTTAGTATATTCAAGTTTTGCATCGAACAAACGGTTCTTATAAATAAAGTTCTCTTCTTTAATTTCTTCTTTATCACTAAGACCTGATAAAATATCTTTGTGTTCTTTTTCTAATTCTTTTAATTTTTTATCATAGTCTGCCTTAGCTTTTTGAACCTCATACTTATTACTTTCAACAACTTTGTTGTAGTAATCTGTTTGATAGTGATCCTTTAAATATTTTTCAGCCACTGCAATTTTGTCATTAATTGGCTGTTTGTTTTTAGCCTCGATTTCTTTGGCTTTTTGTAATTTACCATTTAATTCTGAAATACGAGCTTCTTTTTCGCTTTTAGTATAAATTTTATCTCTCTTTAGAACCTCGATTTCTTCAGAATATTCCAATACTTTATTTGTTCCTTCTTCTCTTAGTTCATCAATTTCAGCTTGGATCTTTCCTACATAATCCTCAATAGGTTTACGTAGTGCAAGCTCTTCATCATGACTAAGAATATTTGTAACTGTATTTGTCATAATTATCTCCTTTATAGGTATTTTGCACTGAGTCTTAACAACTCTTCCTGGTTAGTATCTTTTGTATTTACAATACCGGCTAAGCGTCCATTTGACATAACGCCAATACGGTTTGTAATACCTAAGATTTCTGGCATTTCACTTGAAACTACAATAATAGTTTTTCCTTGTTTAGCCATTTTGATGATCAATTCGTAAATTTCATATTTAGCACCTACGTCAATACCACGTGTAGGTTCATCCATCATGAATACGTTTGGTGATCTCTCTAACCATTTACCGAAGATAACTTTTTGTTGGTTACCACCAGATAGACTTGTAATCGCATCATTTGGTCCCATACACTTAGTTCTCATGGTTTTGATTTCTTTATTCGTAGCTTGAACCATCTTATTATCAGAAAGTGCTACCTTGCTCATATAAGAAGGTAAATTTGCAATCGTTGTATTGAATGTTAAATCACACTTTAAGAACAATCCATTTGCTTTACGCTCTTCAGTAATCAGGGCAAAGCCATGTTCAATTGCTTCTTTAGCACTATTAAAGTTCATTAACTTATTGTCAAAATAAACACGACCTGAGGCTCTAGTACGGATACCAAAGATTGTTTCTAGCAATTCCGTACGTCCAGCTCCTACTAAACCGTATAGGCCGAAAATCTCACCTTTTTTAACGTCAAATGTAATATCTTTTAAGTATGGCTCATATTTTGTTGATACATGTTGAATAGATAACATTGGTTCTCCAGGAACATTATCAACAGGTGGGAATCGGTTATCCAATGAACGACCTACCATGGCTGCAATCAACTCATTCATGTTGGTTTCTGAAGTAGGTTTTGTCATAACCATTTTTCCATCTCTTAGAACCGATACTTCATCGCAAATTTCAAAAATTTCATCCATTTTATGCGAAATATAAATTAGCGAAATACCTTGTTTTTTCAACATACGCATCATATCAAACAATTTATTAACTTCTTGTGTCATCAAAGAAGATGTAGGCTCATCAAGTACGATAACCTTTGAATTATATGAAATTGCTCTGGCAATTTCACACATCTGTCTTTGTGATACAGACATATTTCGCATTGGTGTATCTAAATTCACTGTCATACCAAGCTTTCTAAAAAGCTCAGATGATTTCTTTTTCATTCGATCTTCATCTACTACGCCAAAAGCATTTGTAGGATAACGTCCCAAGAATAAGTTATCTTTAACATTTCTTTCAAGACATTGATTCAATTCCTGGTGTACCATGGCAATACCATTTTCAAGTGCTTCTTTTGGTCCAGAAAAGTTAATCTCTTTTCCTTCCAAGAAAATTGTACCTTCATCTTTTTGATATGTCCCGAATAGACATTTCATCATTGTTGATTTACCAGCACCATTTTCTCCCATAAGTCCCATAACTGTACCTGGTTTTAAATCTAAATCAATATGATCCAAAACACGGTTACGTCCAAAGGACTTACTCATTCCGCGTATAGATAAGACTAGTTCTTCATTCTTATCTGCCATAAAATCTCTCCTATTTTGTTTACTACTATCTAAATAATATTAGGGAGAAATAATTTCTCCCTAATAATCTTAATCCCTATGTTATTTTTGAATTATTTATTTAAGGATTCCTGTGTAAGAAGCTGCATTGTCAGTCTTAACCATGTTAATTGCGAATGCATCATATTTGTCTGGATTTCCTAAACGGTTTGTGATGTTAGATTCAGTTTGTCCATCTCCACCAATGTATTCAACATCTAAATTCAATAAATCATCATATTTTTCTAATAATGGTTGGTAAGTTGAACTTAAGAAGTTATCAGAAGCATTGTAGATATTTAACCAAACACTCTTCTTAGCGTGATCTTTTTCATCTAATTGATTAGAAACTGGAGCATAAGTAACTGTTGAATCTAAGAAATCTTTATAGTTGTCAGCAGTAACAGCAACGTTTAATGCATAGTAAGAACGTTGATCCTTATTGTATGTAAATACATCTGAGCTTAATACGTTTCCTGCATCATCTTCTGTACCGATACCTGTATCGATATCAACACCATCTAAAGCATTACGTAATACTCTTAATGTTAAATAAGCTTGAACGTCAGCATGTTGAGAAATTGTTCCACCATATCCTTCAGCGATTGCAGCAACTGCATCTGAGTTAGCATCGTATCCGAATGTAGGAACTTTGTTTTCTTTTGACCAAGCATTGAACATTGACATACCCATACCATCGTTGTTAGAAGCTACAACGTCAACTTCATCACCGAATGAAGCAGTCCATGTACCGATTGTGTTACCAGCAGTAGCAGCATCCCAAGTTGCACCTGAAGAGTTCTTCATTTCTTGAGAAGCAAGTTCTCTTACTGTATAAGTTTTTCCATTAATTTCTAACGAGCCATCTTGAACACTCTTAGATTTACCATCATTATTAATACCAGCTGGATCACTTACGATTTCACCATCTTTTTCAACAGCTGTACCTAAAGCTTTACGAACACCTCTTGTACGAGCGATAGAATCATTGTGACCAACATCACCAATAGCTAATACGTAACCGATAACGCCATCTCCGTTACGATCTAATGTATCGATATTCTTTTCGATATATTCTTTAATCATTTGACCTTGAAGTTCAGCACCTTGATTTGCATCGAAGCCAACATAATAAGTATCTTTGTTAAAGTTTAATGCATCCATATCTAATTCACCAGTAGAACTGTTAGAAGGTTGACGGTTGTACCATACTAATGGTTTGTCAGCGTTTGCAACACTAGAACCACCAGTTTTTCCTTCATCTCCTCCACCGCTACAAGCAGTTAATGCAACACCCATAGATAAAGCTGCAGCAATTGTTAAAAATCTTTTGTTCATATTATCCTCCTAATGTAGATTTTTACATAAGACACATTCACATATGGATACTTCGCATGATTATAATATGATTGGCAGCTGGGTGTTTCGAAGTGAGTTCATATATAGGAAGTAAGTTTGTGGTACTTGAAACAAAGCCATTTGTCGTGAAATCAATTTATATAATCTATTCTATGCTTGTAAAGCCAACTATGTATCCTCCTCAATGAGATGCGTCTTTTTACTACTGCATTCTAACATATGATTGCAAGCGCTTTCAACTATTTTTTTATTTTTTTTATTTATAACTATTATTTGTATAATCACTATTTTTATTCAGATTCAAATATTATTATCATGTATAAAATATAACTATATTCCTATCAAATTCGTATGTATTATTGTCTACAAAATCACTATGTAACTTTAATAATATCTGCCCATCATATACGCAAATCGTTACTACCACTGCCTATTTAAAAGCTTTATAATCACTATGTTAACAAATAATTTCATCCTATTATTTTGACTCATTTAAGAAATACAAAAAATATTTTATGATTTTTTTATTTTTTTTCTTGCAATTAATATAAACTTATAGTATCATTAACTAGCACTTGTCAAGGAAGACAAGTTTAATATACATGGCGCGTTGGAGAAACGGTTAACTCACATGCCTTTCACGCATGCATTCACGGGTTCGAATCCCGTACGCGTCACCATTTTTCAAACAAAGTCCGAAAGGACTTCTTTTTTTTGCCTTCTAAAAGAAAAAGCCTTCTAAAAAGAAGGCTAAAGTTCATTGACAATATTATGTACCCATATTCCTTTTTTAACCAATGTGATTCCTAATACTGCCTTAGGAATATCCACACATTGCACCAATAAGTACACATTGAATATAGGTAAATTCGTAAAACGAGTTAAACACAGTGCAACCATAAACGTAAACATGAATGTATATCCACTATCGAAGAAGAAGGTAAGCAATGTTTTTCCTCCTGCACGCATTGTAAAGTAGCTACTGTAATACAAAGAAATAATTGGAAGCATACAAGCCGAAACTCTTAACAAAGATGTTGCTAATGACTTTACTTCTATAGACGTATTATAGATTTGAGGAATAAAGGATGAACATCCAAACAATGCCACACCAATACCTAAACACATCATAAAATTCATAAATACCATCTTCAAATCGTAGTCTTTGGCATATTCAATTTCACCAGCACCCAGTCTTTGACCTACAATGATTGAAATCGAATTTCCCATTGCATAACAAATAATCATAAAGAAATTGGTTACTGTTGTTGTAATATTGATGGCCGCCACAGCCTCAAGTCCTCTTGTTGAATAACATTGAGAAATAAGCGCTATGGATATCGACCACAATATTTCATTACACAATAGTGGAATTCCTCTTTTAACAACATTCTTAAATATATCACCCGATATCTTATCTAAATGCATCGCATCCCTTAAATATTTGTTGTTTAAGCCTGCCGCTATGTTTATCCCCATTTCTACAACTCTTGAAATAACCGTACCAATGGCTGCACCAATAACGCCAAGTCTAGGGAATCCAAAATTTCCAAAAATTAAAATATAGTTAATACAAAAATTCACGATAACTGCAATCACACTTGCTTTCATCGGTAAAACTGTATTTCCTGTTTCTCTTAGCGAAGAAGAATATACTTGCGTAATCGCAAAAGGAATGAGTCCAATCAGCATAACATCCATATACTGCTTACCAAAGTTCAAAGTTGTCAAACTATCTGTCGGATCATCATTTAGATATAATGAAATCAATGAAGGCCCCAACACTTTAAAAATGCATATGGCCAATATTGAAATCAAAATGCCAAGCAACATTTTAATTCGGAAACAATTGTGTACACCATCCCTGTTCCCACGTCCATAAAATTGTGCCAGAAATATTCCAGCCCCTGACATTGCGCCAAAGACACTCACATTAAATACTTGAAATAACTGATTTGAAATAGATACACCACTCATAGATAGTGTTCCTAATTGTCCAATCATAATGTTGTCTAATAAACTGGCAAGATTGGTAAAACCATTCTGTATCACAATCGGAATACATACAATCAAAACCATTCGATAAAACTTCTTATCACCAATTAACGATTTCATGCCCTTCCCCCTCTAAGTAAGAAATACCGAGAACGCTTAATGATTCTCGGTATTATTTTTGTAGTAACACAATGCGCCTAATAAATTAGCATCATTGTTAAATTTACAAGCTTTGATAACAGGTTTCTCTAATGTTGGAAACCATTGTGTCAAGCCTTTCATATTTTCTTTGATACAGTCAATTAGTTTAGGCTGTGCTGATATACCTCCACCAATCAAAATTGTATCCACATCTAATAGCAACTGAAGATTGTTTAACATCCAAGCCAAATTTTGGCAATATTTGTTAAAACCTGCATATACTCTTTCATCATCTAAATGATCAAAAAGTTCTTTACCCGTTAAACCCGTCGCTCTTTCAAGACCATCTTTTCCAAAGCATGCAGCCATGGTATTCTTAAAAGTTTTTTCTGTATCCATATGCGCATCTGAATATTCACCTGCCAATAAATGTGAACCTTCATATACCTTATGATCAATCACTATACCCATCCCAATATATGTACCTAGAACCACAACCAAAGCATTCTTTGAATGTATCAAATTTCCAAATCCAAGTTCAGCCCACGTTGCACAACGACCATCATTTTCAATTGTCACTTTACAACCTTTAATTTCTTCCAACCGCTCTTTTAAAGGGTAGTTCGACAGAAAAGCCAGTTTACCAGTAATAAACGCACTAGAATGATCTTCATTCAAGATTCCAGGCATACTGATCGCAATTCCAGTATATTCAAATGGTAAATCACAAATGGATTGAACGATTTTATCTGCCGTATCCAAAGTAGGATACTCCCCTTTTTGTTGGATATTCCCTGACGCATCGCATAATCCATATTTAATATTGGTACCACCAATGTCGATAGTTAAAATCATAATTTTTGCGACGTTGAAATTGTGTAACTATATAAATCACCACGATAGTAACACATTGTATACTCTATCTTTTTCTTCTTTTTATCATAAGAGATACGCTTACGAGCTAAAACCGGCTGATCCTTACGTATCTTCAATGCCAAACAGATTTCTTCACTCGGATTAATCGCAGAAAACTCTTCATCTATTCTTGTCGGTGCGCCAATCACTTCATAAATAGACTGTGTTTGTTCTTCCATATTCAAAGGTATATTCAAACTTAAAGGAAAATAAGACACAAAATACACCAATAACACATCATCAGCGGTACGAACTCTTCGAACGCAATACATCATTTCTTCGTCCAAGCCAAATAATTCTCTTGTAGCTTCATCCGGAATTTCTTTTGTGATGTGAAAAGACTTAGTTCCTGGTGTTCTTCCTAAAGCTGTCATTTCGTCTGTAAAACTACGGATATGCGACAACTCCTCTTTGATTTTAGGTCTGTATGTCACAAACGTACCCTTGCCACGTCCACGCTTTACCATACCTTCCTGTTCTAATTCAAGAATAGCTTGTCTTGCTGTAATTCTTGAAACATCGTACATCTCTTGAATTTCCATTTCACTGTCAACGCGATCTCCCACAGCCAAGACTCCATCTTGGATATCTTTTTTGTAGAACTCCTTTATTTGTTTATAGTAAGGAAGATGACCCGACGTTGTATCTAACTTATGCATAATTTGATCTCCTTATATTTGTTATAACAATTATAGGATATTTCTTCTTCGCTTGTCAATTTCAATCCATTCATCTAACGTCATTGGAACATAATCACTGTACATACAGAAACAATTGATTAACTGACAAGGCACACCCTCTAATTGGCCATCACTGATTCTTGGGTGTTTTTGTTGATGAATATACTCTTGATAAGCATCTAAAAATTGCTGATCTTGCGTCGCATGAATATGCCCATGCAACATAAATGTTTTTGGGTTTCCATCCTCATCTCTTCGATATTGTCCGTTATAACACGCAATTGGATAATGAGATAAAACTACTTTTCGTTTATTCTCATTTAATTCCGCATAATCTTTGATCCAAACAAATCGCGAAGCATCAAAGTTTTTATCATCCAAGAAACGATCATGATTTCCACGAATCAAATAAATTTTCCCCTTTAATTCATCCAAAATCTCTGTTGTTTGACTTGCGTTTCCCCATGAAAAATCTCCCAAAACAACAACTTCATCATTCTTTCGAACTTTACTGTTCCATTGATCAATCATATATTCATTCATTTGTTCGATGTCTTCGAAACCTCTTTGATCCATCTTTTCATTCAACGAACGATGAAAAAAATGTGTATCTGCAATATAATAACGCATCTTTTAACTCATCCTTTCAAATAGAAAATAGCGGAAGACCCGCTATTTTATCATACACGCAAATCCTTCTTGTTTATAAGCACTTTGCGTCTTTTTCAAACTTACATAATCCGATTGAGCTTCGCCCTTATCTAATAAGCCACTTTCAATCAGCGTATCTATATTTGCTGTTTTAAAATCCATTTCCAACGTCACTTCAACCTGCTGTTCTTTTAATTCAGTAGATACATGAACGCCTTCAATCGAATTATATTTATCATCCAATGAAGAATTGATCTTAGATTGAATCTGTTCAGAATTCATATCTTCTGTTATACCTAAATCTGAAAAGCTCATCGCAAACTTCTGTGTCATCTTTTGAATCTTATCCCCCTTAGCTTCAAAAGTAACTTGTTGCGAAGAATCATTCTTACAATCAATTACCTTTATTTTATTTGCCTTTTTCACTGTAACCGGCGCCTTTTCAGTTGATTTACTCTTTTGATGCGTAAGATCACTCACTTTTGTACAGCCACAAAGCAATAAACATGCACACAACAAATATTGTACTCGCATAAGTATTCCCCCTTACGCAAATCATTTTATCATGAAATCAAATGTTCATCCACAAAGTTCGAAAGTTCATTCAAGCCAGCCTTAAATAATTTACTATCTTGAGCCAAGCCTAAACGAAAATAATATTCTTTATCAAAACACGATCCCGGCACAAAGAAAACACCTTTTTCTGCCAATAATAATTTCGCAAACGTCTCACTCTTTAAATCAAAATAATACTTCAAAAAACAAACCGTACCACCACTTGGTAATACACATTCAAACGAAGGATTATCTTTAAGCCATTCATGAACGATATTTTTATTTGTTGAAATAATATTTTTAGCCCTTAAAATCAATTCATCCTTATGCTTAATGGCAATCCATCCCAATTTGTCCACTAAAGGACCTGTAGAAATCATTGAATAATCTCTTCTTACATTGATTTGATGAATCACATACTCATTAGCTTTGATCCATCCAAGACGTAATCCAGCCAGTGAAAACATTTTACTTAAACTTGATGTTGAAATTCCATTTTCATATATATCACTAATCGAGACTTCCTCATTTAAGCCACGATATACTTCATCACAAAGAATATATGTATTATAGGGTTTACACAATTCAATCAATGCATTTAGAAACTCATTAGAATATTCTGTCCCCGTTGGATTCGAGGGATTATTTAAAATAATCATTTTCGTTGATGAATTTAAAACACCTCTAAACTTTTCCACACTAACCTGCCAATCCCATTCGTCCAGTTCAACCAAATGCACTTTACACCCAAGTGATTTTGGAACATCCACAAACTGCTGATATCCAGGAACCACACTAATGACTTCATCTCCTTTTTCTAATAAAGTGTTCATCACCAATTCATTTGCCTGCAAGCAACCTTGTGCTGTTGTGATATTATCAATTGTTCCATGCTCATATAAAGATAGGATTTCCTTTTTTAATTCAATATCCCCAGTGATTTGACCATAATCTAATATTAGATTTGAAAAATCAAAGTCTTCCAAATCCAACAGTTCCTGTAACGTAAGAGATTTAACACATGTATCCGTCATATTGTAGATAGCATCATTTTCATAGTCATTCATCCATTGTTCGACTTTAAAATCTGGCAATCTCATTCGTAGAATACCTTACTCAAGAAATCCTTTGCACGTTCAGACTGAGGATTTTCAAAAAACTTTTCACTCGTATTCTCTTCTACAATTTCACCTTGATCCAAGAAAACAACTCGAGTGCCTACCTTTCTCGCAAATCCCATTTCATGTGTAACCACAACCATTGTCATACCTTGCTTACCTAGATCCTTCATTACTTCAAGCACTTCCTTGATCATTTCTGGATCTAATGCACTCGTAGGTTCATCAAACAACATAATATCTGGATTCATGCATAAGGCTCTCGCAATCGCTACACGCTGTTTTTGTCCACCAGACAAGTTATTAGGATACGCATCTTTCTTTTCTAATAATCCAACTTTATCCAAATACTCTAAAGCTATTTTTTCAGCTTCTTCATCCGTTTTATTTAAAACTTCTACCTGTGCTAACTTACAATTTTGTAAAACCGACATATTCGGAAATAAATTAAAATGCTGGAATACAAATCCCATACGATTTCTTTGTGTACGAAATTTCTTTTCATCATCCGGATTCATCCATTCGTTATCCATATAAATTTTACCTGTATCCACATGCTCCAAGCCATGAATACAACGTAATAATGTACTTTTCCCTGAACCACTCGGACCAATCAACGAGATAATATCCCCCTTATTGACTTCTAAGCTTACATTTTTTAGGGCACGTGTTTTATTAAATTGTTTTGAAACATTCTCTACTCTAATCACTTACAGCCAACCTCTTTTCCACTTTATTTCCAATACAAGAAACGATACATGTCATAATTAAATAGAATATTGCCGCTAACATATATGGCGACATAACATCATAATATTCAGCCCCAATGATTTGAGCTCCCTTTAAAAGTTCCACTGCACCGATACAACTAATCAAAGAACTATCTTTGATCAATGTGATAAACTCACTAATCAATGGTGGTACCACACGCTTAAATGCTTGGGGTAAAATAACAAGTTTCATTGTCTTCCAACTTGATAATCCCAATGTTTCACAAGCTTCCCATTGTCCTTTATCAACTCCATTGATTCCTGAACGTAACAATTCAGTTTGATATGCGCCCGAATTAATACTTAAAGCTATCATACCAATTACGATAGGATTGATTCTTAATACATTGCCTGTAAATGCCGTATAAATCGATGGAATAACAGAGAAAATAATCAAAATCTGTAGAAGCAATGGGGTTCCACGAATGATTGTGACATACACAAACGCTATAGCTCTAGGCACCTTATGTTTACTTCTTCTACCACTAGCTCCAAGAATTCCAAGGACTAAACCAATTAAAAGGGAAAGCGCTGCAATCGCAACCGACAACAGCGCACCCTTTGCCAAATAGAGTATATTCTCTAATGTAAATACCTGATCAATCGCAACAAACATACACTTTCCTCACTTTTCCTTTACTTTGTTTCTAATGGAGATAAATCATATTTTTTACACAACTTAGCATAATCATCACTCGCCAAGAATTTTTTAATACATGTATTCATCTTCTCAATCATATCTGTGTTGCCTTTTTTCGCAATGATGTAGTTTTGTTCATCCATTAAAGATTCATCTAACATTTTAAACTCGTCACTCTTTACATAGTTTTTCGCTACGCCCAAGTCAACGATAGCCGCATCATATTGATTTGCACTCAATGCATTCATAATGTCTTGCACATTCTTTAATCCAGTTACTTTGGCATCCTTAACTTCTTTTGCGGCAGCCTCACCAGTAGCTCCTGTTTGAGCAACTAGAGATTTACCTTCTAAATCAGCAGTCGATGCGATATCAGAATCTTTTGGGATCACGGCAACCTGACTTGATCCTAAATATGGATCTGACCATTCCACTTTACGTTTTGAATCATATGTAAATCCAGAAATACCCACATCAATTTGGTCTCCTTGAAGCTGTGTAATGATATTATCAAAATCCATCTTCTTCATTTCTAACTTGTAAGTAACACCTTCTTCATCACTTAAATATTCTTCAAAACACTTCATCATATCTGGATCAAATCCAACGATATCTCCCTTTTTATTTTCCGATTCATAAGGAGCATAATCTGGAGAAATCCCCACAGTAATTGTTTTTACATCCTCTGATTCGCTTGAACATCCTGCCATTGTTAACGCGGTTAAAGCTACCATACCTAATTTAATAATTTTTTTCATTTTATATTCCTACCTTTCTTCATGTGTAAATCAAAAATTATTCTGTATCGTCGATCACTTTCCATTCACACACACCCTTTCTAACAAAAAAAACGTCCAAATATATATTGGACGTTATATACGCGGTACCACCAAAATTCCATCTGCCTATACAGATGACACCTCATTCTTAACGCGAATTCACGATTTAGCCTCAAATCTTCGACCAAATAACTCCAAGACACGTTCCAAAAGTTTTCACAATAACTTACACCTACCGTTATCTCTCTTAAGAAAAATTACTTTTGTACTTCTTCTCTTCTTCGTTTATGTAAACTATTATATTCATTTTCTGAAAACTTGCAAGATGAAAATGAAATTATTTTACATTTGCTTACAAAAAAATAGAACCTTCTAAGAGATTCTATTCATTTTCTAAAACAAATTCATTTAAAGCATCAATCGTTTTAGTATATTGCTCTTTGACTGCGCCAAACTGTTGTAAACCTAATTCCAAGTTTCCTGCACGCAAACTCTCTGTAATTTCAAAACTAGGCTTATACAAATGATCAAAGCCTAAGTTCATGCATACTCCTTTTAAAGTATGAGCGGCTCTAAAAGCCAATTCCACTTGTTTTTCATTCAAAGCCGTTTCTAATTCTTGAAAACTAGTATCATCTTTAAATTTCAAAGCGAACTTTTCAATCATTTTAGCACTTGGCAAACGCTTAATAACATCTTGATAGTTTGCTCCCATTTTCACATAACATTCTTCGATTGTCATTCTATTTTTCCTCTCTAAAATATAACTGAATATTAAATTAACATTTTAATTAAAGCTTTTTTAAATCATATATATTCTATAATCTAACCAAATAAAATGCAATATAAAAAGGAAGCAAAAAGCTCCCTAAATGATTAATTCTTTAATGCTTGTAATGGTGCAGGAATTCTTCCTCCACGATTGATCATGACATCATTTGAAATCTGAGAAATTGGCATTACTGGACCTGCGCCTAATAAACCACCAAAGTCTAGTTCATCACCAACATCTTTTCCAATCGCAGGAATCACACGTACGGCTGTCGTCTTTGTATTAACCATACCGATTGCAGCTTCATCCGCAATAATTCCTGAAATAACACTTGCACTTGTTTCTCCTGGAATTACGATCATATCCAATCCAACACTACATACTGCCGTCATAGCTTCTAATTTTTCTAATTTTAATGCGCCTGTTCTTGCCGCATGGATCATACCTGCATCTTCACTTACTGGAATGAATGCACCAGATAATCCACCAACATTACTTGTTGCCATAACGCCACCTTTTTTAACAGCATCATTCAACATGGCTAAACAAGCCGTTGTTCCATAAGCACCACATGTTTCCAATCCCATTTCCTCTAGAATATAGGCAACACTATCACCAATAGCTGGAGTTGGAGCTAAAGACAAGTCCACAATTCCAAATGGAACACCCAGTTTTTCACTTGCAACAGTTCCAACCAACTGTCCCATACGCGTAATCTTGAAGGCTGTGCGCTTAATTAGATCTGCAATCTGATCCATACGCAATGATTTATCGGCTTTACTTAATACAGCACGCACAACACCTGGTCCAGATACACCCACATTAATTACACAATCGGCTTCACCTACACCATGGAAGGCACCCGCCATAAATGGATTGTCTTCAGGTGCATTACAGAATACAACAAGTTTAGCAGCTCCTAAACAATTGTCATCCTTTGTATATTCAGCACAACGCTTCACAATACGCCCCATCTGCGCAACGGCATCCATATTGATACCTGCTTTTGTACTACCTACATTGACACTAGCACACACATGCTGCGTCTTTGCCAAGGCTTCAGGAATGGATTCAATCAATTCATTATCCCCTGCTGCATATCCTTTTTGTACTAGTGCAGAATATCCACCAATAAAATCAACCCCTAATTTTTGAGCACAACGCTCTAAAGTTAATGCGTATTCAACTGAATTTCCTCCTGAACAAGCCACTAACATCGCAATTGGGGTTACACTAATTCGTTTATTTACAACGGGAATACCATAAATCTTACTAAAATCGTTTCCAACTTTTACTAAGTCTTTGGCTAAGCGGCAAATCTTTTCTTCTACTTTTTGACATGACACATGAATGTCTGGATCCATACAATCCAATAAACTAATACCCATTGTGATCGTACGAATATCCAAATATTCTTCGTCAATCATCTTTATTGTTTCTAAAATTTCATTTGTCTGCATAGGAATACCTCATTAAATTTTGTGCATAGAATTGAAAATATCCTGATGCATACAACGAATGACTAGATTCTTTTCTTTTCCCAAGTTTTCCATTTTTTCCGCAAATTCATTTAATGGAATGCTCATTTCATCAATTGCAACCATCATAGTCATAGTAAACATAGAATCTACGATTGTTTGAGTTACATCCAATACATTTAGATTGTAGTTTGCGCATTCATTGGCAATCATAGCCAAGATTCCTACTTTGTCTTTTCCAATTACACTAATAACAGCCTTCATCATCTTTCTCCTTAAAATTTGATTTCGCATTTTTCAAAGCGTATAAGCTCATATGGTTCATATGCACTCTGGATTCCTTGCACATTCACATCATATTCACTTGGCATAAAGGATACCTCATTTTGTTGATTTAGACAATCCTTAATACTTTGGCTTTGTTCTTTTGTCAAAGTATGTGACTTCTTGAAACAAATGTCATTTGCCTTATCAACCAATACAATTTCTACATCTAGACAATCACTTTTAAACAAATGCTCTTTCCAATCACACTCTTGAACATTGAAATAAAAATCACTGGAATCAATATCGCCACCTTCAAGCACAAATACGGCAATATCGTTTGTGTAACAAAAATGAAGATCGATACCACTATTCAACATATCAATTTCCTCCTGTGTCCAATCTTCGTCTTTTATTACTAACATAAAACGGTTTTCTACATAGTCCATAATGGCACCAAAATCGATGTCATACGCAAATTTTTCTTTTTTATTCATACCACCATTATAAAGATTATCTTAAGAAAAAGCGAATCAATTTCTCATTCAATTTTGTATAAGGCTGATAACGCATAGGTAAATCAATGATTCTTTTTTTATCCACAATACTCTTTGTATGACTAAACGTATCAAAACCACGCTTTCCATGGTATGAACCCATCCCACTTTCGCCAACACCACCAAAGCCCATATTACTAGTAGCTAAATGAATCACAACATCGTTGATGCAGCCACCGCCAAAGGATACTTCACTCGTTACTTTCTTAGATACCTGTTTATTATTTGTGAAAATATATAAAGCTAGTGGGCTAGGCATAGAATTGATTTTGTTTATAACAACATCTAAATTTGAATATGTCAATATTGGCATAACAGGACCAAATATCTCTTCCTGCATAATAGGATCTGAAAAATCCACACGATCCAATACCGTTGGTTCAATTTGTAGATTATGATGATTTCCACCATAGACAACCTTATCCATATCAATCAACCCTAAAATCCTCTTATAGTGCTTTTCATTAATAATATGACCATAATCATCTAAGCTCGCATATTGGCGCTTAATTTCGGATATCACGCATTCGATTAATTGATCTTTTATAGATTCGTGTACCAACATATAATCTGGAGCTACACAGGTTTGTCCACAATTCAAATATTTTCCAAACACAATTCTTCGTGCCGCCAATTTAATATCTGCATCTTTATCTACGATACAAGGACTTTTCCCTCCCAATTCTAGAGTGACTGGCGTTAAATATTGACTCGCCTTATTCATCACAATTTTTCCTACACGTTTTGACCCTGTATAGAAAATATAGTCAAATTTTGAATCCAATAATTTAGAACTCACTTCACTATCTCCAAGTACACAAGCCACATATTCTGGATCGAAATATTCTTCAATCATATCTTTGATTACTTGTGATGTGTATGGACTAAATTCACTAGGTTTTAATACCACCGTATTTCCAGCTGCAAGTGCATCAATCAAGGGGTCAATAGAAAGTAAAAAAGGATAATTCCAAGGACTAATAACTAACACCACACCATAAGGACTCGGCTTTTCAAAACTACGCGACAAAAATTGAGACAATGGTGTATATACATTCCTTTCTTTAGCAAACTTACGAATGTGTTTTTCCATATAAGTCAATTCACTTAAAGCTAACCCAACTTCGCACATATAAGTTTCAAAATTTGATTTTCCAACATCCATTTTAATAGCTTCATTAATTCTGTCTTCATAAGCTAAAATTGCCTTTTTTAAAGTTTTTAAGGCATTTATTCTAAAATTAATATCCAGTGTTTTATGTTGCTTATAAAATTCTCTTTGTTTTAAAACGATTGGATCCATACTTAATCCTCCACTACAAAATCATACACTTTTTCTAACTCTTTTACACCCCATAAAACTGGAACGGGATATAATGGATTGGCTTCATGATCTGCGTAAATAGCCAATTCGTGTATATCCGATTTCTTTAATTCACTAAATGTAGATGAGATGCCAAAATACTTTTTCATTAAAGTGATTTGTTCAATAAAACGCTCAGCCCCAACCTTATAGGAATCATTCGCATTACAGATGCCACAATACAGAGCCATTTCATAGAGCTTCTTATACACACTTTCTCCATATTGTTTCAATACAACATCAAGTAATGTTGCGTTAGCTAGTCCATGCGCAATATTATATTTTCCACCTAATGAATGAGCAATCGCATGCACATATCCTACATAGGATACTGTAAAGGCATGCCCAGCATAGTAGGCAGCATCGAGCATATTGCTTCTAGCTTCTAAATCATTTCCGTCTTCATACACCTTATATATATTCTCAAAAATTAGTTTTGTAGCCTTTAACGCATATGCACGCGTCTTCTTTGTAGTCGAATTACCAATATAAGCCTCAATCGCATGGGTTAAAGCATCCATACCAGTACATGCCGTAATAAATGGAGGCAAGGATAAAGTGGGTTTTGGATCTAAAACGGCATAATCAGGAATCAAATTAAAATCATTGATCGCATATTTATGACGTGTTTTTGAATCTACAATGACAGCCGCAAGAGTTGTTTCACTTCCTGTTCCAGCTGTGGTAGGTACACAAATCAACAATGGTAGTTTCTTCCATATCTTTAAAATTCCCTCCATCTTTGATAGTGGTTTCTTTGGGCGAACAAGTCTAGCACCAACTGCCTTAGCACAATCCATGCTGGATCCTCCACCAAAACCAATTAAAGCTTGACAATTAGAAGATAAATATAAGTTTTTTGCTTCTTCTACATTATCACTTGTAGGATTTGCGACCGTCTTATCATAAATTACATATGAAATAGAATGATGATCTAAGTGTTCACACATACGATCTAATATTCCTAATTGATGCACAGTAAAATCAGTAATAACCATCACTTTAGATATATGATTATCCATGCAAATATGAGAAATTAAAGATGTACTCTTTAATATTTCAGGAGTTCGATAAGGTAAAATAGGAATCACTAGTTTAAAACAACTCTGAAAAATTCGACAATATATTTTCTTGAATGTATTCATAAAGCACCTCCGTTTAGTTAACTTTGTATACTTTATATTCATTTGTTCACTTTGTCAACTATAAAAAATATGGACACGTTCAATGTCCATACCTTTATGCTTTCATCAACAGCCTTTCAATCGATTCTTCACTTACTGAGAAGATGGATGCGATAGCTTTAATTCCAAATCCCTTGTCCATCATTTTTTGATACATTTCAAGTTCTTTTTTCTCACTGCCTTGTTCAATTCCTTGTTCAATTCCTTGTTCAATACCCTGTTCGATACCTTGTTCAATGCCTTGTTTGATTCCTAACTCAATTCCTTCAGCTTTCCATTCCTTTGACTTTACTTCTAGCCATCTCTTTTCAGCTTCACACATTTCAATATCCTCCTTTTCCTCTAATTCTTCTAAATCCAACCATTCTACATCTGTCAATGTCTTGACCACTTTTAATACACTGCTTTTCACAAGTCCAAAATGATTACTCGTTCCTTCATAAATAGACTGATCATAAATACTTCGACATATGTAGAATAGATTATACACGTCTTCTTCATTAAAATTATATGAAGTATTTCCTGTGATTTCAATCAGATTCATTTTGTAGTCATGGAAATAGGATTCAAATCTTTCATCCACCTCAACTAGCTGTGATAGCTGTCTAGCTGCATTCCAAGGCTTTTCACCTGTATAGAATACCAGAATGTTTACCATAGGTAGTTTCTTATTATTCCTATTCTTCTTTGACTTCTTTAACATTCGCTCATACGCTACAAATTCATATACTGCAGCCCTTACAACCATGGACATATCCACATAACTTTGATTCTCAATAATAAATGCACTATAAAGATTTCCATCATTGTACTTACGAATCACATCCACATGCTTTTCTAGATCCATATTCGAATCATTCATCTCTGAATCAAGTTCCATACAGTTTTCAGGTTTAAGAACTCTTTCTCCACCAAAGAAGTACGCATTAAAGAAGTCGACAAAATAGGCATTGTTTTCTAAAAACTCCTTCATAATTTTGTCTTTTGATTTATTCATGTGATTTCATCACCCCTATCTCATATACGAAATAAATGGAGGTTTCTCTAGAAAACTTGCATTTGTTAAGATATTTTTACAATTAAATATAGAATTTATTAACCAAAATATGTATAATAAGCCCATAAAGGGAGTAGCCTGCACATATATGTGTTTACAGCTTCGTCAATACGATATTAAATCCGGACTGTGATGAAATGGCAAGACTTTGGTACATAAGACCAGAGTCTTTTTATTTTATCTGGTCCAGGAGGAAAACATATGAACATAATTTTATTAGTATTAGGATTTATTCTACTACTAAAAGGAGCCGATTGGTTTGTCGATGGATCAAGCAGTATCGCATCACGCTTTGGCATACCCCAACTGATTATTGGACTTACTATCGTTGCGATGGGAACGAGTCTACCAGAAGCCTTCGTTTCTATTACAGCTGCTTTAAAATCGAATGCAGCCATCACAATTGGAAATGTTGTTGGAAGTAACATTTTAAATGTAGGAATCATTCTTGGCATTACAGCACTCATTCGTCCATTACATATTCAAAATAGTACAATCAAATATGAAATGCCATTTATGATGCTTGTAACACTAGTACTCATTCTACAAGGCATAAACAATACTATTTCACGCTTTGACGGTATTATCTTATGGTTATTCTTCCTTGGTTACTTATACTACATTTTCAGAATGACAAAAAATCAAACCGAAGAAGCAGAAATCAAAAAGACTAATCCTTTATTTATTCCACTCGGACTTGTATGTTTAATGATTGGAAGTAACTTTGCGGTAGATGCAGCCACAAACATTGCCATTTCACTAGGTGTTAGCCAAAGATTTATCGGACTAACCATTGTAGCCTTAGGAACATCTTTACCTGAACTTGTCACTTCGGTAACGGCCGCCAAAAAAGGCAATGCCGATATTGCGATTGGAAACATCATTGGATCGAATATCTTTAATATCCTATTTGTCGTAGGTTCTAGTGCACTTATTACTCCCGTACCTTTTGAACCTAACTTTATCATCGATTCCTTTGTCGCAATATTGATTGGTCTTGTCCTTTATATTTGCACTAAAAAAACAAGAGTACTCGACAAAAAAGCCGGTATACTCTTGTTGATCACATATTTAATTTACTTTATCTATCTTCTTTAACAAATCCCGAATCTCTTCTAATAAGACAACAGTATCATCTTTTTTAGGTTCTTCCTGATCAAGTTGATCATTTGTTGTCTTTTTAAAATGCGCCAAAAACTTCAGCATTGCAAAGATGCATGCCGCAACAATTAAAAAGTCCACCAATCAAAATACCCACAATCGGCATCAATATATCATTTACCAAGGAAGTAACGATTTTTCCACAGCCATATCCATCACATTGCCTTTGGCAATAAACTCTTTAAATTCACTGATTGTTTTATTTGGCTTCATTTATTTCTTCTTATCAAAATGCAAAGTTTGTTTCAAAACTGTTGAACAAGCCAAGTCACCAATGACATTCACACAAGTAGCTCCCATGTCACACAAAGTATTTACCGAAATATAAACACCCAAGATTTGATTTGTTGGAATTCCTGCAATTGGACATAAAGCCGCAAAAGCAGCAATCGCACCACCTGGAACGCCTGGAGTACCAATACTTAACAATACGTTACAAGCAAGTACTGTAACCATTGTACCAATGCTTAAATCAATACCAAGTGCAGTCGCAAAGAATGTGATCATAAAAGACATCAAAATTGAGACGGCATCCATATTGATCGTTGCCCCTAAAGGAAGAGTCAACGAAGTGATTTCTTCGGGAATACCAATCTTTTCTGAAGCACACTTTAATGAAATGGGGATTGTAGCACTACTTGAACAAGTACCAAACGCATTCAATCCTGCTGGTGCAATATCTTTAAAAAATTGAATTGGATTGTATTTTCCAAAGAATTTGACCATACCACCATAAATAATAAACGCATATAAATAGAACGTAATATACAACGCCAATAATACCTGTCCTAATTGAAGCATTGTATCCACACCATTTGAATACATAACTGTAGCGATACATGCGAATACTCCAAATGGAGTCACATACATGATCTTACTTATAATAAAAATAGAAATTTGATAAATCGAATCACATAAATTAATAAATGGATCCGCCTTTTCCTGAATAGCCAAACATGCAAGTCCAATAATCACGGCAAACGCAAGAACTTGAAGCATATTTCCCGTTGCGAAAGCCTCTACTGGATTCGATGGAATAATATTCTGTAACGTATCCAACAACCCATTAAATGTCGCAGCTTCTACTTGCGTCTTAGTTGCCACAATATGAGCATTCTTACCCAAATGTAACATGCGAGGCAAAACCAAACCTAGACCCGAAGCTAAAGCTGTTGTGCCTGTATACCATAATAAGGCATGTAAACCTACCTTACCCGTTTTGGCAATATCCCCAATGCCAATGATTCCCATCACTAAACTTGTAAATACAAGTGGGAAAATCATCATTTTTAATGCCGACATATATATGGAAGCAACTACGCTCAATGCGGTATTTGCCCATTCCGGCATAATAATTCCAACAATAACACCTGCAATCAAGCCAATGAAAATACCAAGTGTTATATTATATCCCTTCTTTTTCATAACTCTCCTCCAATAATGTAAATATTTTACCATACAATTACATGATTGTAAAAATTTACAATGTGCTAAAAAAGACACTGACTAAAACAGTGTCATTTGATTTTCTTCATCCAACCCCTCTAAAGCATTCATATCCGCTAACTTTTCAACTAAAGTCTTTGAAAGCTGTGTACGCTTCAATACATCTTCCTTAGATAGGAATGGTTTTTCTTCTCTAGCCTTAACGACAGACAAACCTACGTTTGAACCCAAGCCATCAATACTTGTGAAAGGCGGAATAATTGCTTTTGGATCATCTGGATCCACAATAAATTCGGTGGCTGCACTACGATTAATACTAATATTCGAGAATCTAAAGCCACGCAAAACCATCTCTAAAGCAAGTTCTAACGTATCATAAATAGCCAATTCTTTATCACTTGGTTTTTGTGTTTTATCCTCTTTCATATGTTTGATATCCGCCATTCTTTGGCGAATTGCAGCCTCACCCTGAATCATGGTCTGCACATCATAAGCATCACAACGAATACTAAAATACATACAATAATAATGTACTGGCATATGTACCTTAAACCACGCAATACGCACAGCCATCATAACATAGGCAACCGCATGGGCCTTAGGGAACATGTACTTAATTTTTGTACAAGAATCAATAAACCATTCTGGTACATTGTTCGCCTTCATTTCGGTAACCCACTCATCTTTTAAACCTTTACCCTTACGAACACTTTCCATGATCGTAAATGATAATTTTGGTTTAACACCATATCCCATCAAATCAACCATGATATCGTCACGACAACCAATAACTTCATTCAACTTACAAGTACCATTATCAATTAGATCTTTGGCATTTCCCAACCAAACATCGGTACCATGAGACAAACCAGAAATTGTGACTAATTCCGCAAACGTTGTCGGCTTAGTAAGTTCAAGAATACCACGAACAAATGGCGTACCAAACTCAGGAATACCCGCTGCTCCTGTAACTTCATTATATTTTGTCGTATCGATTTTTAGTGATTCAGTTGTCGAGAATATAGCCATAGTTGCCTGATCATTCATAGGAATCTGACGAACATTCACTCCTGTTATTCTCTCCAACATTTTCATAGCCGTAGGATCGACATGACCTAAAATATCAAATTTTAAGATATTATCATGAATCTGATGGAAATCGAAGTGCGTTGTTTTCCAAGTCGCATTTGGATTGTTTGCAGGATATTGTACAGGCGTAAAATCATGCACATCCATATCCAGTGGCACAACGACAATACCACCCGGATGCTGACCCGTTGTTCTTTTTACACCTTCACAACCCTTAGCCAAATCTACACGCTTTGCCTCATTAAAAGGCTCACACTCCATCTCTTCTTCATATCCTTTAACATAACCATACGCCGTCTTCTCCTGAACCGTACCTACAGTACCTGCTCTAAAGACGTGATCATCTCCAAATACTTCTTTTGTATAGGCATGGGCATTCGGTTGATATTCACCGGAAAAGTTCAAATCGATATCGGGAACTTTATCCCCCTCAAAACCTAAGAATGTTTCAAACGGAATATCCTGACCATCTCCACGCATGATTTCACCACAAACCGGACACACCTTATCCGGCAAATCAAAACCAGACTTAGCTTCATCCCCCTCTAAAAACTCATAGTGCTGACAATTTTTACATACATAGTGAGGTGTTAATGGGTTTACCTCCGTAATATTGGACATTGTCGCAACAAAACTAGATCCTACAGATCCACGCGAACCTACAAGATATCCATCATCATTACTCTTCTTAACAAGTAAGTGTGAAATATAATATACTACATAGTAACCATGACCAATAATGCTATCTAACTCACGAGTTAAACGTTTCTCTACAATGTCTGGCAAATCATTTCCATACCATTGGTGCGCTGTTTCAAAACAAATATCACGCAACTTTTGGTCAGACCCCTCAATGTCAGGTGGATACAGCTTATCTTTGATTGGAAAGATAGGCTCTGTTAATAACTTCAATTTATTTGTGTTTTCCACAACAACCTCATATGCTACATCTTCACCCATCCATTCAAATGCCTTCAACATTTCATCTGTCGTCAACAAATGCTGATTTGGATTGCTCGTAGCTTTACGCGCTTGTTTATTATAAATATATAGAGGATGTCTAGCATTACCAATTGCCTTGGCATTAATATATACATCACGAAGACGTTTCTCATTAGGATTCACATAGTGTGCATCACTTGAAGCAATCACCATCTTACCCGCTTCTTTTGCGGTATCATAGATAAACTGCAAATACCACTTCAAATCATCCACATCTGTAATGCTTCCACGATCCAATAAATTCTTATAACAATCTAATGGCTGAAGCTCAATATAGTCATAATAGGCCATGGCTTCCAATAATTCTTTTTTACTTCGCGTATGTGCCAATTCAAAAATTTCACCATTCTGACAAGAAGAACCAATTAATAAGTTGCCGTTATCCCACTTCTTTGAGATTTCCTCCTTAATAATACGAGGCTGACCATTTTCTTTACCCATACTCACCAAATATTGTGTATGTGATAAAGTAATCAATTCAAACAATTCTTTTAAGCCATCCTTATTCTTTGCGAATACCGTCATATGATATGGACGATTTCTCTCATATGGTTTTTTCGAAGCGTATTTCTCACATCCACTTTCCATATCAACTAGTGTATCTAAAGTAGCTTCATGTCCTAATTGATTCATCATATTATACATGACTTGTGAAAGTACATCCGCATCATAGTCCGCACGGTGCGCACCTTCACCATCATAACTAACACGATAATGACGACATACACTTCCTAGATTAAATCGCTTTTGATCATCCGGAAGCATCGCATACGATAGTGGCAATGTATCAATCACAGGATTTGTCAGTTCATCACGACCTGTTTTTCTGCAAGCTGCATTCATAAAGCCAACGTCAAACGTTGCGTTATGCGCTACTAAAATAGAATCTCCAATAAATTCTAACAACTCATCTAAAGCATCTTCAATAGGTTTTGCACGATCTACATCATTTTGTGTAATATGCGTTAAATTTGAAATGTGGGCAGGAATCGTACGCTTTGGATTAATGAACATCTGTAAACGCCCAACCTCTTCACGATTTTTGATCTTAACACCACCAAATTCAATAATTTCATCACGCGTATTCGAAAGACCCGTTGTTTCCAAGTCAAACACGACAAATGTTGCATCTTCAAGTTTGCGATGATCATTATTATATACAATATGATATTTAGAATCTGCCACAAGCATTTCGCAACCATACAACATTTTAAATTCACGATTCGGATCTTGTTTGACCAAAGCCTCAATCTTATGTTGTGCCATTGGAAAAGCCTGTACGACCTGATGATCACACACACCGATAGAATCCATACCCCAGTCATAGGCAGTCTGAATAAATTCTTCGATTGCACAAACACCATCCATTTCTGAAAAATTAGAGTGAACATGCCATTCTGTTCTTTTTACTTTCGCATGATCTTCTCTTTTCTTTTCCTTTGTGATTTCTAATTTACGAACCATAAACGAGTCGCACTTTGAGAATGAATCATAAACAACTTCACCCGTTAATACAACGTGCATGCCTTTTTTTACCGCTTGAATCTCTTCAATAGGACATCTTGCCCCTTCAAAACGTTTGGCAACGATCGCATCATCATAATCACTGATATACAACATCTGCAAAGTTTTACCACTCTTCATAACACGATTATCAATATCGAAAATATGTCCTTCAATTTGAACATTTGAATAGCCCACTCGTAAATCTGCAATCTTATATGTTGTAGCTGATTCCTTCTTATAGCTGTTTGAAGAAGGATACTGCTTCTTTACTGGCTCTTGTTTCACAACAGGTGCACTCACTTGAACCTTTGCCGTTTCAATTTCAATATCATCCTCAACCTTTTTACACACAATTTCCTGCGTAATCCCTACATCCGCTAATTTTTCCATTAATGAAGGTAAAGCCAAATTTAAAGCAGCAAGACGAGACTCATCCCGTGTAGAAAAACAGATTGTATCATTTTCTAAATAAGGATGTAGAAAGCGAAAATCCTTCACATCACTATATTTTTCCACAAAAAAATTTACATAACGATCCAGTTCATCCATTTCAATAACGCTATTCTTTGTGTGCATATGCAACTTTACATGAGCATGCAAAGAAAGCTGAAGCTTAGTAATGATCTGTTCATAAATTTCCAAAGGAATTACATTCTCAAATTCAATGTAAAAATCAACCATTTTATGCGCTGTATGAAATACAGGATTCTCATAAAAAGTCGCATTTTTAAAATACGCATATAATTCCGGATCTAGTAATTTCTCAAATACTTCCATTTTATTTTGCCATCTTTTCAAAAGCATCTTTAGCTGCTTTTTGTTCCGCCTTTTTCTTTGTGCTGCTCGTTCCCTGACCTAATAAAATATCATCTAAATACACACCCATTGTGAAGGTTGGTGCATTACTTGGGCCTTTTTCTTCTAACAATTTATATTGAATTGTCTTTCTAGAATCTGCCTGAATCACCTCTTGTAAATGTGTTTTATAGTCTGTAACAGCCTCACTCTTTTCTTGTTTAAATACTGGCTTCATATATTTTGTCAAAATCTCGTCACAAACGGCATATCCCTGATCAATATAAATAGCTCCGATGCAAGCTTCAAATTGATCGGCCAAAATACTTTCTCTATGGCGTCCACCCGTTTTTTCTTCACCAACACCTAGACGCAAGAATTCATACCATCCTAATTGTCTATTCAATACGGCTAATGTAGATTCACACACTGTCTGTGCACGAAGTGTTGTCATTTGTCCTTCACGCATTTTGGGTTCCATCAAAAATAATTGTGTAGCACTCCAAATTTGTAAAACAGAATCTCCCATAAATTCTAAGCGCTCATTGTCTCCCATTTCACGATGATGTTCATTGGCATACGAAGAGTGTGTACAAGCTTCTAGATAAATATCTTCATCTTTATATTGATATCCATTTGCCTTTAACCAATCAATAAACTTTTCCATTTTATTCTTCTCCTTTTTTAAGATCTTCTAATACACAAGCAGGAACAAATCCCGAAATGTCCTGACCATATTTAAACAGTTCTCTTACGTTTGAACTTGAGTACAAACTATATTCAGGACGAGTAAATAAACATACTGTCTCAATGTCCTCATTCAATCTTGCGTTCATAAACGCCATGTTTTGCTCGTATGTACAATCCACACCATTACGAATTCCACGTACCAGCACAGTCGCATTCACACTTTTGCATGCCTCGACAACTAATCCCGACTGAATCTTGCATGTTACGTTTGACAAGTGCTTCGTTGATTCATTCAACCATTTTAATCTTTTTTCCTCTGTAAACTCATTATTTTTATCTGAGTTTGGCGAAATAAAGACCACTAACTGATCAAACAACTTACTTGCTCTTTCAATAATATCTAAATGACCATAAGTAACTGGGTCAAATGTTCCGCAAAATGCTGCTATTTTCATTCTTCATTCTCCTCTTTTTGATAATAAGAAATACGCGTAATGCCATATGTCTTCTCTTTATATTTTATGAATGAAGCTATTTTTTCTGGCCACACCTCTTCTTGCAGGCTTTCCACCACAATAACTCCATCTGATTTTACAATATCTAAATCCTCTAATTTTTGAATCAACTTTTCATTTTCCTGTTTCGCATAAGGAGGATCAATATAAACTACATCATACTTTAAAGTCAAACGCTCCAATACACTAAAAATATTTCCACAAATGATTTTGGTCTCTTTTTCTGCCTTTAAACTCTTTACATTCTCTTTAATGACAGTCTCTGCTAAACAACTTGGAGAAATCAATAAACAGGTACACAAAATCATTCCATATTTCAATATATTTTTCATAATCTTTTCCTCTCTTTTTTTGTGCATGTTCAACAAAATCCTCGATTTTACTGACTTTACTGAACAGTTAATAAGTTACATATATCTACAAAATAGAGTTTTCTGGATAGAAAGTTACTTCGGGGAGTCCTTTCCGGATGATTTTAGGTACAAGAAACAAAACGTCTTTGTTTCTCCTTATAAAGGTCTTCTTGTTTCCCAATTTCACCTACAGTAACTAACCTCTCATATCTACCAGGATCACCTGCCTCTGCCGGGTCCTA
>ENA-ORNY01000129-ORNY01000129.1-human-gut-metagenome-genome-assembly--contig:-NODE-129-length-62178-cov-51.776717_pt1 | contig 62178 bp, 47 predicted proteins | sample MGYA00242122_ERZ509036 | MGnify/ENA primary metagenome ERZ509036 (study PRJEB26280, sample SAMEA2338696) | human gut metagenome | biome: human gut; feature: human-associated habitat; material: faeces... | reverse complement strand
GCAGCCTCTTCTTCCGGTTCCTCTCGCGCAAATAGCGTTCCGGCTCAAAAACGGTCGCATTGCCCAGGTATGTTTTCATGCCGGCGGCGCCGCTTTTCCGGTAACGGCGGCAAATTTCCCAACATCGGATCCTGAACCGTTGAAGGACATCCAGATACTCTTCCTCAGGTATCTGAAATCCGATGGATTTTGCTTTTGAACGGAGGCGCTGAGCGAGATATAAGGCGTGGTTTTCCACGGTTTCCAACAAGGGTGGTGATTGCTTTTCGTGCATATTCGCCAACCCTGTGCGGACTTATCCAGCTAGCGAAAAACGCCCCACTTTCATATCATCATTATTATTTGAAATTCATATATTTACCAAAAGAAAGCGGCTAGCTGGACGAATAAGCTCATCCAGCTAGCCGCTCATGGGGAGGGTCTATAACCGCCTGCCCTCCTACCTGTGCCTTTCCGGCTTCCTTTCAAGCGAAAGCATCAGTTCCAAAGGACGGATATAAGATTTACAGGGCACTACCTGGAACCGGCGGTACATGCCCTGCCTTGACTTCTCCCTTTTCTTGGCAAACGGGTCTCTTTCCGCCAGCTGGGGCAGCCTTTCCACAAGAACTTTTCTCAAATCCGACCTGGCTTCCGCCTCATTCCCTATCCCGGCCCTTTTCAGAAGCTCCTTGTCCAAACAGGCTTTATCCGGATTCATTACGTACAAAAACAGCATCTTATAAGCCGGCTTCGTGGAATCCTGACCCGCCGCCGCCCGTTGCCTGCTGAAAAAACGTTTTTCCTCCCGATAGGAAAACCTCATGAATTCCTTCACTTCTCCACCGCCCCGTGAACAGGAAAAGACTATTTCCCGCTCATCGGTCACGGAAATCCACAGATCCTCCCACATGGTGCCGGTTGGAAGGCTTTCCCCCGTGCGCGCATGCACAGGCATGCCCTGCCTGAGCCACTCCCAGGAATAGCCGTATGCCCAGGCAAATCCATCTTTCGTCGTCACCATGACGTCGGGAATGGAAACAACGATGCCTTGGTACTTCTCAACAATTGCAGCCTCCATGGCGGCAGTCCGCCAACGCTTCCCCATCACCAAGAGAAGAAAGGGCTTTTCCGGCTGTGCCTGCCGGATGACGCGCAGGCATCTGGAAACCAGCCGCTCATCAAAAGCAAAAGCAAAATAGGCGGTTACGGGAAAATCAAAAAGCCTGATCAGGCACTCCGGAATCAGCTCCGTTCCGCTGATTTCCCTCTCCGTCTTTCCGCAGGAATGGGCAATATTCAAAGCAATTTTCCCGAACACCAGGGCATGCACGAAAAGCTCGCTCCTCTCAACAGGCTCCCGGCAGCAGGGTTCCTTCAATACATAAAAACGCCTGCGGTCTTCTTCCCCGGGGTTCCCTCCGTACTCGTAAAAAGGCTCTTCTTCCGGAGGCAGAGCCACCACTTTCAAAGGATTGCCGATATCGTCGGGGTTGTAATAGTCACCGGATATTCCGGCAAGTTTACAGCCGCATACCCAGTGCCCCGGATAAAAATCCCCGCCCACCCTGGCCTTCCATATCCAATCGGGAGACTCCAGGCTCTCACTTTCAATAATGATATCGAGGATATTGCCGTAATTAAGCTCCATGAATCCTGTTGTACAACTGGTCAAAACCAGCCTGTTCAAAATACATATCAATGAGCCTGTATTGCTCGCTTTCCAATTCCAGGCCATTGGAATCGGGAGTCAAAGAAACGGTTTTCGGGTCTCCTTCTTCAAACTCAAAATAAAAAAACGCCTTGTCCACATGGAACCCGCTGGGGACGACAATCAGGGGGCCGTCTTCATCGCCAAGCTCGGAAAGGCTTTTGTAAGTGCCTGTAAATCCCCTCATCAACACCTCTTTCTCCGTCCTCTTCCTTGCATGGAGAGGCCTGGACATGACAAGCTTATAAACAGCAACCCTTCGCAGACCCGGAATATTATTGAACACCTCAATATCGGCGATGGGCTTCTTATTAAACACGCTCAGGGTGTAGCGGTTCCTTAATTCCCAAATATCCGAGCCGAACAGCATGCGGCCAGCAATGACGGCATAGGCCCGCATCATCCATTGGATTCTGGCGCTGACCTGTAAATTGATGTACAGGCATTTCGAACTCCCCCTGTAGATGACAATGTCCGTATTCCCGGGAGTACGTATGCTGCTGACTATCTCTTTGGCCGACGTGTCAACCTCATCAACGGTTTCCTGATAATGCCCCCGTTTGATGGTAAACCAGTAATCAGAGGAAATCCGGTCACAGCTGATAACGCATACGTCAGTCATCCCCTTCTGCGACAAAATTCGGGACAGATATTGACGGCAGCCTTCTTTTTCCTTCTCCCTTTCTTTCTCCGTAATCATGGGGAAAGGAAGCGCATCTTTCATGGGGGGAAGAATACGATACGATTTCCTCTTTTTAATGGAATGCAATTCCTCAATCTGCCTGAGCAAGCTGATATTGCCGTCCAGAAAATGCAGAACGGCGAGTTCAATTCCATTGGAAAAATCTCTGTTGACGGAAACGCCCAACGATTCGGCGTATTCCCGCAAATCCGCAGTAGCTTCACCGGAACTGCACGTCTGCAAAAGGTGGAAAATACGGTAAATCCTGTCCGTCTCCTTTTTAAGGCCGTACATCCGGTAACAAATGCCGGAAATAATAGTTTGCCCGAGAGCCCTGCGGTATGCCTCCAGCTGTTGGCGGTCGGAAAAAGGTTCAGGAGGAATTACTGTAGGAAAACCGGTTACCTCTTTTCTGAGGTACGCTTCCAATTCCCTGAGATATTCATATCGGAGAAATGGTAGAAATCTGCGGATAATAAACGATGTTAAACGGTTATTCATAATGGCGTTGGTTGGCGCATTATGGTATCTTCATGAATAAAAGACAAGTATCGTTTCCTGTGACGGATTTTGCCGATTAGGGCAAGCAATAAAAGTATCCGCGGAATCTTTGCAAATCGCGGCAGCAACCTCAGAGCAACTTGTGCGGAGAACTGATGCCCCCCTTTCCCCATTGGCGGAGAGGATTCGGAAAAACCTTTTCCCCATCCTTTGGCATTCCCGGAAAGGCGGGTTCCCCCTTCTCCCACAGAGGGACTTTTCAATACCAACCGACCATCACATGTTCAAATACATTCTCAATCGACTGACGGAACGTTCCACATGGCTGGGCCTCCTTGCCCTGGCCACAGCCTGCGGAGCCACTATCGAACAAGCTCTTGCCGACCAGATTATCGCCGCAGGCATGGCGGCGGCAGGCCTCATCGGCATTGTCACCAAAGACCGGAAAAAGGAACAGGAAAACCACGACAATGGCTGACAGCATTTCCGACCTGCAGAAAGATACCTTCTACTGGCAAAGGCTCTTGCGCCTGGCCGGGTACTATCACGGAGCCATTGACGGCATTCCCGGCAACGGCACGCGGAACGGAACGGAACGCTGGAGCACGGACGCCGACCGGTACAAAATGGAGATCGGATGCTTTGACGAACGCACCGAACGGAACATCTCCACCCTTCTTCCGGAAGCGCAAAAAGCCGCCCGGCAGTGGTTCAAACTGGCCCGGAATGAAGCCGTCAACCAGGGATATGAAGCAAAAATTATCTGCGGAACGCGCACGTATGCCGAACAGAATGACCTCTACAGGCAACGCCCTAAAGTAACGAATGCCCGCGGCGGCCAGAGCTGGCACAACTTCGGCCTGGCCTGGGATTTTGGAATTTTCCAGGACCGCAACTACCTGCCCAATCACCCTCTTTACACCACTCTTGGCAAACTTTACGCAAAAATTGACGGCCTGGAGTGGGGAGGAACATGGAAATCCTTTACAGATCCGCCGCATTTGCAGCTCCATCAATTCGGAAGCATTTCCGAAGCGCGCAGAAGTTTCGAAACATGACCTTTCCAGCCCCATGACCCAGACTGCCGTTACTACAAGTGTCGTTTTAGCCAACACCCTTGCGGTTGTTTGCATGGCGACTTCAGAACTCAATCCCCTGCTTGAATACGTTCAAAACGGTGCCTCCGTGGCAGCCGTGATGGGCATCTTCCTCTGGAGGGAAATGAAACGCGCCGAACGCTACGAGAAACTTTACGACCAGGAGCGCAGACAACGCATTACCGCTGAAAGGAAATGTTCCTCCTGCATGTTCATGAAGCTGGCGCATGAACAATTCGCAGGCATCCACTCCCAAAAAGGCAACGCCCCCTCCCCTGAAAACCACAGGCGTTCCTTAACAACGGAGCAATAATCCTTATCCAGCCCCTTCACCAATCTTCCGGCGTTGCGTCAAAGCCAATGCACGAATACATCATAAAACCAGTAAGGCCCTGCAAGCAGTTAACTTGCAGGGCCTTGTTTGGTGCGCCCGAAAGGACTCGAACCTTCACGGGGGAACCCCCACTAGAACCTGAATCTAACTCTGGCTACTGATTATCAATAAAAAACTACTGTGTACACAGATTGTACACACTTTCGGTTTGTCAATAGAAATAAGACATGGGATACTGTGAACCGTGAGAAGATCCCGGAAAAAGCTGTATGGTTCACATGCCTCTCTTTCCCCGAGAAAGCACCGGGGCAAGAAAAAATGGCTGGTGCGCGATATGTCCGGCGACCGGGAAACTCATCGACTTTTTGATTCCTACGAAGAAGCTCTTGAAGCCTATCAACGGCTTCAGCATCAGTCTTTGGATGATATGCTACCGGAGCACTTGCGAAAGCAGGAATGGCGGGAACATGTCGATGAAAGCGACTACAACGCCATCCTTTTGTGGCGAGAGTTCAGGAACATCTATGATGAAGTAACCCAACAATCTTCTCTTCCTCTGTATCTGGTAGTACGTGAAGCCTTGAAGAACCTGAAGCAGGAAATCGCCAACGGAGTGAGTTATGGACGGAAAGACGCTGACGGAAACTGGATTGTCACGCGCACGGACGAACAAAACCTGGATCGCCTTGAGGAATTGACCAACTTGTTTTCTTTGACCAGATACCTTGCGAACAAGAAAGAACAGGTCAAAGTGGACTTCAAAAGAAAGTTCGGCACCCTCGCGGAACAATATCGGGAAATCATCGACAAGAAGCTCGAATCAAACCTCATCAAAAAAGCGCACCATGGAAACATGGTCAAGGAACTGCAAAAGTGGACGCAAGATTGGGAAGAACTTCCTCTGAATCAAATCACGCCGGACATGATCGAAGAAAAGCTGAACTCCTTTCGGTATCGAAATCAGGCCCTCGGCAATGCCTCGAAGAAACGTTACCGGGCAACCCTCCATGGCTTTTTTGTCTGGGCTCAAAGCAGGGATCTTATCGCATACAACCCAGTCGAGAGAACACTCGCACCCAAAGCAGGATCTACTACCATCGGAATCATTACTCCATCCGATCTTAAGAAACTTCTTCAGGCCGCCCTCGAACATGACAAAGGAATGCTCTTTCGTCTGGCTCTGGCAGCCTTTTGTGGCCTTCGTCGTTCAGAATGTGTCAGAATCTCTCCGGAAGCCATTCTCGATGAGAAGGATGAAATATTTGTCTCGGCTTCCATAGCCAAGACCGGGAAGCAACGGTATGTCCCCCTTCCTGAAGCAGCCAAAGCCTGGCTTGCGTTGGCTGAATATGAACCTGTACCCGACCAGTCCGACTGGCAATACTACGAGGGACAGCATGGAACCCGTCTGGCCAAACTGGCGAAGCAGGCAGGCATCACACTGCCGCGTAACGCCCTGCGCCATTCATTCGCTTCATACGCCGCAGCCAAGACACACGATATACCCCGGGTATCCATGTGGCTTGGGCACTCGGGAACCAACATGACGGAAAAGCACTACCGGGAAGGCGTTCGAGCAGCCGAAGGAGAAGCATGGTTCAAGGTGTTGCCGGAAGAAACAAGTCATTAGCTTGTTGTTTTTGTTGACCTCCATCTTCAGATATAGTAACTGGTTTTCGTTGTCCATCAGTCACCATTGAGTGCAGGACATATTGACGCTCTCAAGCGTTTCATTGGGTTTCTATCAACCCGGGACGTACAAGAAACGGTGGCCTAGCTCCTCATACCCGTTCCTTGAGTTCCACCCCCAGCGAGTTCGCCGGGGTTTCACGACAGGGGCATTTCTCATATTACTTAATAAGGTTAATTGTCCTGCGTTCTTGGTGAAGGCAGGCACTCCGGCATAGCCGGGAGAGAGACTCACTGAGTCTCATCACACTTGAACAGGCGATCCAAACGAGATCCCTCAACTTCACTCTAACACCCCTTCAGCACAAGTACCTGAAGATAACATTTTTTACCACTGAAGCCTGCTCTTGCTTCATAGTAATCATGAGTACCCGCAAAACACACAGAAAACGTTCCGACGCATCAATAGAAGAACAAACGACTCAGCTCCGAGGAAATTTCACGCCGTTTCCCCGGGTTATGCTCTTGCTTTTCGAAGATCACAACCAGGCAGTTGTCTGGTTCTACCTTTACGCACGCGATTATTTATCCGTACATACCGTCAGTTCGATCAGCAAAGCAACAGGCATTTCCGTAAGAACTCTGCCTTCTGTACTAAATGCCCTTGCGAAAAATCATTGGTGCTGTAAACAACGCATACCCAAAAAGGAAGAAGCGCCTCTGTACTACCACGACCTGCAAAACTGGAGGGCAAGAACCGCTTTCCCCGGTAACTGGATCGTAGTGGCGAAAGGAGGCGTTCCTGAAGATCTGAGTCTTTGTGACCGCCAAAGTCATCAAGACATCTGCCTGCGGATCAAAGAATTTGACAAAAAAGGAATCAAACGCATAGAGATCCTCGTTCCCAACGGGCCAATGCTGGATACCCGGCTTACTGCCAAGGACCGGGCATTCTGGCTCTGGTTATACATCCATTGCCAGACGACACCTCCGAAAAATCATACCCTCAAGGCCATTCATCAGAAACTGCCTCGGTTTTTGAACAGGAAGCTCAGTTTGCCTGCGCTGAAATCCCGGCTTAACAAGCTGCGCAAAGCTGGGTATCTGGAAGAATCACCCCTCCGGAGCAAGAGGGATGTTCGAGGTACCCTTTGTCTATACAAAGCTGTTTCGATCCCTCCTCTGAAGATACCTGATGGACGCCGGGTACGAATTGAAGCCATGCAAAACCAAGATGAAAATTTGCGGATGACCGAGATGAAGAATTGCGTCGTAAATAACAAAAGTCTGGTAACGATAGGTCTCGGCCTTGCCTCTGACCTATCGTTACCGACGACTTCGACGGGAATGAATAGCTCGCCTGCGGCGGCAGGGCTGCGCCCTGACCGCCCCAGTCTCGACTCTTCCCCCGGGATACAGGGTGATGAGTTGCCAATCCCGGAATGGGTTCCTTATCGAAAGGAAGGAGAGGAGGTTTCCTTGCGGGAGCTGAACAGGCTGGTTCAACAGTGGCAGAGACATGCCATGGCCGATGTAAGAAAAGCCATTGCACTGTACAAGAATGACGAAAACCTGCCTCCCGGTGCTATCATTTTGTGGCTGTTTGAACACACCCATTGGGCACGGCTTCTCTTTGATTCCACCATGACGGACTACAAAGACTATCTGGATGATCTCGGAGCTTTTGCTCTCAAGTGTTCGATTCCATTTGTTGACTGGATTGTCCAGAGATTCAGCACCCGCAATCAACGGTTCAGCGTGATTCATGAAATTCATGATTCTCCCGAATTTTATCACCCTCAAGCGATAGTAATCTGGCTGTCAAAAATAACAGAGCGCATATGCCATATACTATCTCTGTGCCCGGAGATGCTGTCGGAATTCAAGCAATGGCCAAAGCCGTTTGCCGGGTACCAGATCCCCTCCTGGACAGAAGACGGGCTACGGTCGTATTTGAAAGATCAACGTGAAATCCACCTCGATGCCAGTATTAAACATTGGGAAACAGGTCCATTTGACAACAAAGGAATTCCGCGCTATTACGGTTTTGATTCGGATAGTATCGAAGCGTATGTGTTGGGCCACTACCTGGGCAAGATCAAAATCCCGGATAAACAGGTGCGGGAATTTCAGCAGTCGCAAAACTGGAAAGAACTTTTCGAATATCCTGATCTTTTCAGGTATCTGGAAGAGAAAGCAACAGACATCGATTACCAAATTTTGTTCGGAATGAAGAGACAGCAACTCAATGCACTAAAAGCCGAGTTTGTCAGGAACCTTGTGGTCGAACTTAGGCAGTTGCGAACCTACGGGCTTAACCTCATGGAATATCAGGGTGGTTCAAAAAAATAACCTGTATGCAACAAGTAACCCACACAGGAATTCTGTTGGTGGTAGAGAACCCTCGATATTTGGGCATAAATGGCGTCAGGACGCCCTGGAAGGCGCTGTTCTGAATATCTCATCCTCGGAGGACAAACGGGGGTTCTGGGCCATTCTAAAGCTAAAAACTCTCACAGCCCCCGGAGAACCGTCTCCGGGGCTGTGAGAGAATACTGCAATATGGTCGCAATTATTCCGCAGAAGGGGATTTATTCCTTTTCGTTGTCAGCAACGCCCTTCTTCTTAAGAAGAAGGGCGTGAGGATAGTTTGTCTCTGCGATTCTATTCCGGGAGGAATGTTTCGCACGTGTGTTATTTCGAAAGTGGTGTAACACCGTTTTGATACACCCCGATAACACCAGGCACTCCCGACTAATCATCAATCATTTGCATCAAATGACCCTGATTATGCCGGGCCAATCCTGGGCACTCAGCGGGGCATTTACCCCTGTTTCAGACCCGATTTTGCAAGAAAACGCCCCGCTCACCGGGACACTGGACTCGGCTACGATATTCTCGGCGGCTCATACAGCCCGACTTCCTGGAACTGCCTGATTGCCTTCTTATCCTGATACTCACTGATCCATTTCGGAATAGCAGCCTTGACTGCATCAGGAGTATACAGCTTATACTTATACCTGCACTTATTCAGACTCGGAGAGAACGTGTACATGCAGAAGTAGGCCCAGACATATCCTGGTTCTACATTGCCCTCAATACGTATGCATAAGCTGGGGCCAGAAACCGGAACCTCCCTGCGACAGCTAAAAAACAGCTCTCCTTCATCATCATGAAGAAGAGCTGCTGAATGGCGGCCTTATCCGTCCCTGGCTTCCAGCGTCCTGACGATCGCCTCGGCTCCGCGCTTGTACACGGTCACGGCCAACAGCTCTCCGTCGCGGAAGACGGCCCAGAAGCGGGTGCCCTTGTACTTTTCAATCGTCAGCATCTGGCAACACCTCCTTTCCGGGGTGATGGCGGGACTTGAGCAGATGTCTCAGTACGGCCCCGATATTGGCTTCATACATGTCCCGTGTGTGCTTGTTGCAGGCGACGGCATAAAGGCACCGGGCATCAAGGATGTCGATGTCTTCACCACAGAGCCGAATGCAGCTTTCCAGGATATCCAGTTCCGTCTCCAGAATCGGTGAAGACAGCAGGATGCTTTCGTCTTCGTCCAGAGACTTCTGCTGTTCTTCCGTCAGTTCCGGGAGATTCGCCAGAGCCGTCATGGACGGCCCGTGAATCGTCAGCTTGTTCAACCTCAGCGAAGGATCATGCTGATGTCTGCTGTAAAGCGACACCGCCTTCTCGATCCGGGCCAGTAGCTCCTCGTCCAATTCCAGATACACGTACGGAGCGTCCGTATCGTATCCGCTCGTGGAACGCAGTTGCGCGATGATGAGCATCGTCTTCATGTCTCGTTCTCTTCCTTTCCTGTCGGAGTTACTTGCGGAAGAAGGCGATGACGCCCATGATCAACAGCACGGCGAGCAGATACGGAGCTACGGCTACCAGAGCCGACAGGATGCCGACGACAATCGGTCCCACCAGACACAGCAATACGAGCGCCGCCAAGGCGATCATGATGCCTTTCATGTTCATGGCCGCGCCTCATGCGGTAACCTTTGTCCGGGATGATCGACGAACCGGAGCGGCAGCGGACACCCATTGCCTGAGCGCCTGCCGTCCGGCATAGGTAATCAGCCAGCAGTCGGGACGAAGCAGGAATTCCTCTTCCTTCGTACGGATGATGAACTCCCTGCCTGCCAAACCACGGACGGCATGCCTGACGCTCTCCTGTTCGATGCCATGGCATTCCGCCATGATCTCCTCGTCACTGCGTTCAAAGTCGCCGTGAAGGTACAGGAGAATGGACAGTTCCAGCCCGGTCATCGATGGAGTCCGTCCCAAACCTTTCACCTTCGGATGATGTTTTCTTCTCATGGTCGTTTCAAGTCAGTTGTTCAGGGCGTAGCTGTCAGCGAGATCCCAGAGCTCCCGGTTCAGGCGCGTATTGCCGTCTATGCCGTTGAGCGCCCGCAGGGAACGGCGGCGATAAGCACCTTCCTTCTGGGGCTTCAAGGGAACGCCTCCCCGGATCAGGTTTTCCTGAACCCGGTTGAAGCACTGCCAGACGGTAGCCGGTCCTCCCGCCGTAAAGCCGATGTCGTTCCAGCGCCGGGGCGACAGAAGTGCTTCGGGGCGTATCCTGCCTTCGTAGTCGTCTCCCAGGCGCAGCCGGGCCGCTTCATGAACGAAGTCCACCTGTCGCCTGTAGGGGAGTTCCACTCCCTGCATGCGGCGAATGTCGTCCATGATACGGGGCGTTTCGGAGGCCAACTGAAGACTGGCCGCAATCACATCCTCACCGGTATGGCCCATGTGGCGGATGTTGATGGCGGCAATACGCGCCCCGACAATCAGACCATTGGTGCAGACCAGCCGGAAGATCCCGGCCATGAGCTGGTAGGAGCAGCTGCCGTTGTGACTGTTGATCATGACCACTTCGATGCGCTGCTCACGGTTGTGTTCCAGCACGTCCCGGTGGGCGAAGCGAATCAGGTGCTTGCGGGTAGGAGTGCCGTCCGGTTTCCGGGTACGTTGTTCCTGGGCTCCGACGACGAGGAACCCTGCTTCTTCCATCTGGTCGAGCAGGGAGTCGGAGGAAACGAAGCGGTATTTCTTCGAACGGCTGTCGTCTTCGCGGTCGGCAAAGACGGAGGGAGCGACACGCCGGACCTGGTTTCTGTCCAGCGGGCTGTTGTCGCGGTTGCGATAGAGTTCGCGTGTGGATGTGTGAGTATTCATGTTTTTGATGATTGGTTTGTTGCAACAAAAAGCCCGCCTCCCGGAACAAAGCCGGGAGGCGGGCACAAACAGAAAGCAGAGAAGCTGCTTCCTCATGAATATATGACGTGGGGAGAGAGGGTTTTTCAGAGTAAAGAGCTCAAAAATCGAAGTCCTCTTCTATGATGCATTGATTTACTGATACATTCCCACAATGTAAATTATCACGGTCCGTCTTTTTGCCTGCAAATCCACTTGATTTCGGTAACCCGTCAATGTAGATTATGGGAACCATTTTAGTGACATTGTGTTCTGGCTTTTCAAAAATCTTCTGTTCCTTATGGAAAACATGAAGGACGAAAAATAGCCGATAATTGATATTATTTACAAATGACTAAATGTATGCTCAAAAAGACTGCCGAGCAACAGGCCAAGATCTTCGACTATCTCTCCACCAATTGGAAAGAGCTGCGCAATCTGCCCAAGGATGATTCGCCCCTCGTCGCCAAGGCTTGCGACCACTGGTATATACCCGATCCCAACAAAGCGGGCGACCTGGAGAAGCTGCTCAAGAAGTTCGAGGAATACAAAAAGATCAAGATCTTTCGCATGGAAGCTGTCCGAGCCGGATTCAAGAAAGCCTGGCAGGATCGCGACTACGCGACCATCGTCTCCGTGACCAACAATATCCCGAATAACGTCCTGGAAGAAGACCCCAAACTACTCATGTGGTACGACCAGGTCATAACAAGAATAGGAGGAGAATAATGTTTCTTAGAGAAATCGTTCTACAAAATTTTCGAGGTTATAAGAATAGACATCGAATTCAGCTCGATCAACTTACTGCATTTATTGGGAAAAATGATGCAGGTAAATCCACTATCTTTGATGCCTTGGCTGTTTTTTTTGACCACCCATTAGGCAAAATTGACGCTTCAGATATTTGTGTTCATGCCGGGGGCAGAGGCGAATTAAGAATCGGCTGCGTTTTTTCGGATTTTCCTGATTCGATCACCATTGATGCGTCTTCTGTCACAAGGCTTGAAGACGAGTATCTGCTGAATGTTAATGGCTTACTTGAAATTCATAAGGTCTACGAGTTTTCCGACGGAGTGCTAAAGAAGCCAAAGGTGTTTGCGATTGCCAACCATCCAACGGCCAACGGTCTCGATGGTCTGTTATCAAAAAAGAACGTTGAATTGAAAAAAGCTGGTGAGGCGGCGAATATTGATACCAGAGTAGATAAACGATCTAATGTAGCCCTTAGAAAGGCCATTTGGGAGAACGCACGCGATCTGGAATTGAAGCCTTCCGAAATCCAACTAGACAAGGAAGATGCCAAAGCTATTTGGGAACAGCTCTCCAAATACCTACCCGAATACGCCCTTTTCCGAGCAGACCGCCCGTCAACAGACGAAGACTCAGAAGTCCAGGATCCTCTCAAGGTCGCTATAAAACAGGCAATCGAAGAAGTGCAAGATGAACTGGACGTAGTAAAGGAAAAGGTCAAAGCACGCACGCTTGATGTAGCCAATCGAACCATTACGAAGCTTGCTGATTTTGATAGTGCGCTTTCATCGCAACTCAACCCGAATTTCAAATCAGACCCCAAATGGGACGGACTTTTCAAACTCTCTCTAACAGGAGACGATGAAATACCAATCAACAAGAGGGGCAGCGGTGTTCGGAGATTGGTTCTGTTCAGCTTCTTCCGTGCTGAAGCGGAACGGCTTCGAGAAGAGCATAAGAAAGGGAATATTATTTACGCAGTGGAAGAGCCGGAGACTGCACAGCATCCAGACAACCAGCGAAAGGTCATCGAAGCATTGCATTCTATCGCCGAAGCTGATGGATGCCAAGTCATGCTTACTACACACGTCCCTGCTTTGGCGTCACTGTTGCCAATCAAATCCATTCGGTATGTGCGTTCTCATGATCTAAATGGCCGAGAAGTCTGTATCGCAGACGAGGATGTAATCAAGACAGTTGTTGCAGACATGGGAATCATACCTGACAAACGTGCAAAAGTTTTGGTGTGTGTAGAAGGTCCGCATGATCTTCAATTCTTGAGGTGTATTAATGACCTAATCAAAAAAGAAGACAACTCTGCTATTGATGTGTTTGCAGACCCAAGAATAGCGATGGTCGTCTTAGGAGGAAGTACTTTGAAAGAATGGGTGAACAATCATTACCTGAAAAATGTGGGACTTCCAGAAGTCCATATTTATGACCGGGATGAACTGAAGGATGGGAAATACAAATATCAGGACGCTAAAGACGCCGTAAATGCAAGGAACGACGGTTCTATTGGATTTTTAACTTCAAAGCGGGAAATGGAAAATTACCTGCACATTGATGCAATAAATGCAGCATTTCTGCCTGTCGTTGGCAAAAGCTTCACCTTTGAGATTTCAGATGATTGTGATGTTGAAACCGAGATAAAAAAACAGTTGAATGGGCAAGGAAAAATCCAGAGGCGTTCGATTAAACATTGGCTTAACGAAGACGCGGCAAGCCGTATGACCATAGACCTCTTGAAAGAGCGGAACGGCTACGACGAGATCAAAAGTTGGTTCACTGAGATCGCAAATAAGGTCATTTGATGAATCAACCACTTTGGCAATACAGCACCGTTCGTAACAGCGCCTGCAAGGCCATAGAAGAACAGACCTTATAGGGACAGATGGTATCCGTGTTTGGTTGCCGAACTAGGAAGCAGTGGTGCGTGTGCCTCGCTCCGCTTTGACGCCGTTGAATGCTGATCTGCAGCCCGGGATTGAAGCCGAATGCATTGCCTATGTGGTCGCCACAGCCAAGGTGGCCGGAGGTGCTCGAAGGCTCCACTAGTGCCACCGACGGTCATGTATTGTTGCTTCCCATGGAGTCCAACGTCATTCCACTACCGACCAGATTCACGCCTTGTCCCGGGCCATCTTCGGCGACCGCGTGCGTTACCTGCTGGCCGACGAGGTGGGCTTTGGCAAAGACCATCGAGGCCAAAAGTACATTAGGGTTGCTTCTAAACAATCCAGTGTTCTTTCCCTTCCAACTCCCGGTGATGACCGGTGATCTTATAGCCCAGCGTAGCGAACGAATCGAAGTAGTGCTCTATGGATTGGACGACGAACTATTGAAATTGACAGCGAAAAATCGCTGAAAATAGCTGTCGAAAAAAATCGAGTCTTGGCAAATTTTCTCTTATCAGAGAGATATACTTGATTGAGTTGTATTCAAGTAATCTAACAGTACTTTCTGCACGCAATTTTGAAGATCTGTGTGCAGAAAGTATAAAATTACATCATCTCCAAGCTAAAAAGAAGCCGGCCTTACGGCAGGCTTCTGAATAAACACTTTCTCTCACCCCTTGCACCATCCGGAGCATTCCTTCCTGTACTGGCACCACGAGCATTGCATCCCGGGCTGGGGATGGAAACGCTCAGTGGTAATGCCATCGTAGGCAATCCTGTACAGGTCGGCGACGCGTTGCTTGCGCTGTTTGTTAGCTGGCGGGGCCTTGACCCGGATCACTTGCGGAGTCTTCGCCTTGACCAGGTAGATCAGATCCAATGATGGAGGCGTGTCTCCCGTGGCTTCTTCGATCATCATCTGGTAGGTGACCAGCTGAAGTTCGTGATCAAAGGCGGCGTACCCGGCATCCGGTTTGGCAGCAGCGGATTTGTAGTCCACTGCCGTCAGGTCGTGCTGGACAAGGTCGATGACGCCTCGTACGGGAACCGGCAGGCTGGGGATGGTAGCCGACATACCGACTTCCACTCCCAGAGGCATCTGTGAAGAAACCTCGTCGGAATCCATGTAGGCTTTGACCGTGTTCCATGCGCAGGAGCGGACTTTCCGGCGCGTTTCTTCGTCGGCGTAGTCCACAGGGCCTTCCGCCTTCTCCAGTTCCAGGAAGTGAGTGGAGAAGGCTTCTTCCATGGCCGTCTCACTGCTGTTCTCTCCCCGCCACCGGGCGAGGTTGAAGGACTGGAGTGTTGCATGGATGGTCTTGCCGACATGCAGGGCGACCGTCGTCGGTTTCCGTATCTGTGCTACTCTCTCGAAGAAGAATCGTAAGGAACACGACAGGTACGATTTGACCGAGGAGGGAGACAGGTAGTCCGGGCGTATGGCAAGGGGAGAAGAAGCCTCCGAAGGGAACTTCTTCACCAATGCGATAGCCGGGTGCAGGGAGGATGAACGTATTGGCCGGATTACGGGAGCGATCATGGTCAGTACGGGTTGGAGTTACCGGCATAGACCGTAGCGGGACGGCGGGTGTAGTTGTTCCTGCCTGATGCCGAACGTTTGGATGAAGAGCCTGAACGATTCATCAGTTCGTCGATCAGCCCGGAGGCTTCCATGCGGTTGAGCATGGCAACGACCTTGTTGAATCTCCGGGCAGACAGTTCGTTCAGGGCAGTGTCATCCAACCCGGCCTTTCCGGCCAGTTCCAGGATGAGAGACTGTTGCTTTTCCGAGCATTTCCATGCGGGAACGGTTGCAACAGAGGTCTCGGGAGTGCTTGCAGGCGGTGTTTGTTTCACGGATGATGTGGATATCATCTGTGAGCAGAAAGCCCCAAGGGCAGGCCTTTGTGTAGCCTGTGTGCCGTAATGTTCGTCTGGGACGAATCCGACTTGTTGGATTTGAGCATCGACGGCAGTCTGAAGGGAGCCGTAGAGGCGTTCGGTTTCCGCAGCCAGTTCGGATGTGTGGGTGATTTCGGTTTCGATGGATACCTCGAACTGGTGGGAGGAATACCCTGGCAGTCCGAGGCGTTTGCTGTAGTTGGCGATGAGTTTGATAGCCATGGTGGTGGTTCTTTCTTATTGATGGGTGAATACAGAAAAACCGCCATGCCCCGGGATAGGGACCATGGCGGCTCTTCGAAGGATGACAGGCAGGTAAGTTCCTGTGTCTGGTATATATGACGGTGAGGGAGGCGTTATTTCAACATGACTCTCTGGCCCCTATCTTCCGTAACGTTCATGTTGCCATGATTGTTATGAGATGGATAAGCCAATGGGAGAGGGCAAGGTATCATTTGGAGGCAGTACTAGATAACTCAAAGATCTTGTAGAAAATAACGAGCGCTTTTCCTCAGCATGTCGGCATCTTTTGCTCTGCCATTTTTTCTCAACTTTGACTCTAATTCCCGGGTTCTGTCGGCGAGGGCATTCAACTTGTTTCGAATCCCGGTATTCCTTTGTTGAATCGATCCCTCAAGTATCCGGGCTTTACGCCTGGCGTTTTCCGCTCCTGACGGATCGGTACGGCCAGTAAGAGCGTTGGGGGTCATGCATGAGACAGCCCATGATTCAAGGCTGGATATTTGCTTTTCATCTTTGATGTTCTGTTTATGAACCAGGGATATCTCTTGCTTTGACCTATAAAGGTCGGTAACGACGGAAGCGAGATCGTTAAGTAGTAGTTGATCATCCTCTTTTGCGTCCTTCAGAGCCCGTTTAATGTTGGCGATGGACATTTTTCCTGCATTAAGGTTGCCGGACGATATGTCTTGCAAAACCACTGGTTTTTGAGCCTTCTCGGGGGAAAGGGAATCTTTTCTTTTCCCTTCATCCTTACTCTTCGCGTTTGCCACGGCTTCCCGTAATGCTTTGACGCAGTCTGCATGTCCAAGAGTAGCAGCTATCATGAGGGCTGTACTACCATCCTCAAATTTCGCGTTCACATCCGCCCCTGCTTTCAGCAATGTTTTCACGCAGTCCGTATGTCCCTTAAGAACGGCCCTCATAAGAGTTGTAATTCCATCCTTATCTTTCGCGTTGACGTCTGCCCCTGCTTTCAACAATACCTTCACACAATCAACATTGTTCTTAGTAACAGCTGCCATAAGAGCTGTCCATCCATTCTTGTTCTTCGCATTGACATCCGCTCCAGCCTCCAGCAATGCTTTCACACAGTCCGTATGTCCTCCATCAACGGCTAACATAAGAGTCGTTTCCTCATCTTTAGTCTTCGCATTGACGTCTGCCCCGGCTTTCAGCAATGCTTTCATACAATCTGTATACCCAAGACCAGCAGCCAGCATAAGAGCTGTACCACCATTCTTGTTTTTTGCATTCACATCCGCTCTTGCCTCCAGAAGCGATTTCACATAATCAACATTGTTTTTAACAACAGAAACTGTAAGAGCTGTTGCTCCATTCTTATTCTCCACATTAGCGTCTGCCCCGGCTTCCAGCAATGTTTTCACGCAATCCGTATGTCCCTCATCAACGGCTAACATGAGAGCCGTTTCTCCATCCTTATCCTTCACATTGGCATCTGCTCCAGCTTTCAGCAATGCTCTCGCACAATCCGTATAGCCTAGACCGGTAGCCATCATGAGAGCCGTTTCCTCATCCTTATTTTTCACATTGGCATCCGCTCCAGCTTTCAGCAATGGTTTCACACAGTCCGTATGCCCCTTAAGAACAGCTGCCATAAGAGCTGTATACCCATTCTTATTCTTTGCATTCACATCCGCTCCAGCCTCCAACAAAGCTTTCATACAGTCCGTATGTCCCTTAGCAACAGCTGTCATAAGAGCCGTTGCTCCATTCTTATTCTCCTCATTGACGTCTGCCCCGGCTTCCAGCAATGTTTTCACGCAATCCGTATACCCTAGACCGGTAGCGAGCATGAGAGCTGTCCATCCATTCTTATTCTTCGCATTCACATCCGCTCCGACAACCAGCAATGCTTTCACGCAGTCAGCATTGTTCTTAACAACAGCAACCATAAGCGCTGTTCTCCCATCTTCATCTACTGCATCTACGCGAGCTCCATTTTCGATCAATTCTGAGAGTTCTGAGTCAATTTGCGCGATTTCTTCCAAGGCCATTTCTTTCTCGTACCTCTCACATGAGAGAAGAAGTGAAGTGGGAATCAACGCAAGAACTGCAACGCGACCGATTCGATATATCTTCGAATTCATATGGTTCTACATAGGTTTATAGTAACATAAACGATATGCTCAAGGTGATCATTTAGTTTTATTATATTTGAAAATCAACTTATTGATATAATAAATAACAAATATAGCGCAAGCAGTAGAACAGATGGAAATAATGTTACCAACGATCAACCAATGCTCAACAGCTCCTAGGCTGGAAGCCCCTCCTGAAGCAACAAGAACAATAAACCCTAATATATTAAGAATACAATATGTTAAAAATGGCCATAATTGAATGCTTCCGGGGCGTTTTAGAAGCTTATTTCCTAATGAGCTTATTTTGCAAAAGGCAACAAATCCCCAATAAAAATTAAAAAGTGGAATGAAAAGAAATCCTATAGCTTGGCCGGGAGAAGGAATACGAATACGAGCGGAAATATTCTGCAATACCTTCCATGCCTTGAAAAGCCGGATCAATAGCAAGATAGATGCTGTCAACAAAGTCAATCGGCACATCAATCGGCAAATCATGAAAGCATCATAACTACGCTCACTGAATGCTATGGTTAACGCTATACTCAGAATTGATGATGCGCAGAAAAAACTACAGGCAACCCAGCTTTGGGGTTCCATGTAGTAAGTGACAGGGCGAGTATCCAGAATATCCTCTAAAGACACCCAATCTGTCATGCCCTGTTTCCACCCCAACTCGGAACCATACAGCTTTCCTGTTTTTACAGAGTTCTTTAGTTCATCTAAAGAATATGGCCCTTGCTTATTGCCATCATAATCCGCTACATAATACTCTTTCTTGAAATTATCAGGAATCGAAGGCGGTGGCGGAGGAATAATAGCAGGGAGAGGAGGTGTGTTCGGTTTGCAATCGGCAGTTCTCCTCTCATCATTTGTTATTCTCTCTACGTTCGACATCATTGTTTCAATGAGTATCCAGCTATCCATTCCCTCCTGCCAAACAAGCGTGCCTTTCGGGTATTTACCTGCTTGATATCGGGTAATGAGATCTTTTTCATCATATGGCCCTTCCTGTGCTTTGTCGGGCAAGGTGACATAATATTGCTTGTTGTTCATAAATTCCAAATGTGGCAAACGAATAGAAATGGACGATTTTAAATGCAGGAAGATATTCTCTTGCGTGAATATCTTCCTGCTTCTTACATGATCTACAAAGGCATACCGTTCGACTTGAGAATCCCGCGCCCCTGGCAACGCTGGCATTTCTGCCCTCCGATGTTGCCTTTGCCCTGGCACCCCGGGCAAACGATCACTCCCTGGTTCTGTTGATGGCAAATGGCGTCCTCTACAGATTGCTGACGGGAGGAGGCCTGTGACTGACCGGCCATCATGCAGATGACCGTCAACGTAATAAGTGCAGCAACGCTGCCTGTTATGCATTTCTTCATATTATTTCCTTTCGTTTTATAGTTGGTGAACCGAAGCAATAAAATCCGGCTTATTCCGGGATGGATGAAGTCGGTTGCAGAATATGCCTCTTAACCCTCTTCCAGTTGCGGCAGGCCAACGTTCGAATCCCGGAATCCGACTGGCTGATCAGGATGCCATGCACTGCCTGCTCCCGTTCCAGAACGGTGCGGCGTTCCTTCTCGGTGAGAGTACCGGGATGAACGACCTCGACGATCACAGGCGTCATCTTCCCGTCGGGGAAACAAACCATGCACCGGTGCTCTACCGTTTCCATCCCGTCCGGCCAGGCGATGGCTCCGGCGCTTTGCACCTCCTTCAGGGAATGCCATTGAAACCCTTCCGATGAATCATTCCCATGGCAATCCGGATGACGGCAGTCCGCGCAGCGGTACCCCAGCGGCTCTCCGCATAAATCGTCCACCAGAACCTTGTGTCCGACAGCCAGCCCTCCCTGACGATCGGCCTCCAGACTCTGGACGACATAACGGTGCATGGCCCGTTCGACGAGCATCAGTTGATGGCCTCCGCACTGGGGACAGGTGAACTGGATGATACTTTTCATTGCCGGCATCTCGTTTACATTGCCTGTATATCTCCTTTTTACGATTTTAGTCAACCTGAAAATCTCATTTTAATCTCAAAAATAGGGATGCTATATAACCGTATTGCCATTCCTGAGCGATAGTGCTACATTCCGAAACATGGCGGGAGTGAATCAGGATGAGCTGAAAATGAATGTCAAGCTGTGGCTCAAGGCCAACGGTTTCGACTACGCATGGCTCGCCGAACGATGTTTCGTTACGGAAGCGACCGTCCGCAACTGGATGGCGAAAAAGCCCATTCCCGCCGCCAAGGAACACATCATCCGGGAACTCATCAAGCAGCTCCCGCTGACTCTCCCGAGCCGGGTGCAGGTGGAAGAGGAGACGCTGATTACCCTGAAGCTCGATCCGGATACCCGCAAGGTTCTTGAGAAAAAAGCCTTTGCCCAGGGAAAAACCCTGAAAGAGTTCCTGGCCGACGAAGTGCCGAGGCTCGGCAATCCCCCGCTTGTCTGATTGTATGGACGCCTCCGGCTTCGCATTGCCTCCGGGATCTCTGCTGGGCAATTACAAGTTGCTCAAGGCGCTGGCCCAGGGAGGCTTCGGCATCACCTACATCGCCTGGGACAGCCAGCTCAGGCGCAACATTGTTCTCAAGGAATGTTTCCCCCTGGGGTTGTGCAGCCGGGATTCGGATACGGGAGAGATCATCCCGTTGCCTCATACGTCCCGGCAGGCTTACCGGACGGCTATGGATTCACTCCGCAAGGAAGCGCAGACGCTGGCTTCCCTGAACCATGAACGCATCGTCCGGGTCTACGATGTCTTCGAGTCCCATGGCAGTATCTTCTACGTGATGCCGTGGCTGGAGGGCGGTTCGCTGCGGGAACGCATGGACGAAGCTGCTTCCGGGAAGAGCACGATCACCCCGGAGCAAGCCGCCGAGTGGCTTCTGCTCCTGCTGGATGGGCTGGACTATCTGCATGGCAAGGGGATTTATCATCGCGACATCAAGCCCGGCAACATCCTCTTTGATGAACGGGGGTTGCCTGTGCTGATCGACTTCGGGGCGGCGCTCAACAAGCCGGAAGTGACCTGTACGATTACTCAGGGAGAGTTCTCGTATGCCTATGCCTCCCCGGAACAAATCACCGGGAAAGGGGAAATCGGCCCATGGACGGATTTCTATGCGTTGGCCGCGACCTGGTACGAGTTGATCTCGGGAATTTCTGTTGAATCGGCCGACAGGAGGCTGATGCGGGATGATGTCGTCCCGCTCTCGGCCATGGCTCTTTCCCAGTCATGGCCCCGGGAATTGCTGGCATCCATTGACCGGAACCTGCGGCTCAGTCCTGAAGAGCGTTGCCAGACAGCCGGTCAGTGGAAGGAATGGCTGCAACAGGGGAAACCAGAAAAGCTACACAAAGGAAATTCACGGAAAAATACTCTGATCGTTGCTTCCCTCGGTTTACTGGTGGTTATCATCATACTCGGAATATGGACGGTAAACCGATTATCCGCCGATAAGGCCGAGCCTCCTGATCAACTTGTGTCAGAAACAACAGGAGGTAACGGCATACCATCTACTCCACCTTCCACGCCTGAAATTGATCAAGAAACATCAGATTCTTCTGTCCAGAAAATAAAAAGCCCTGCCATGGGTATTCCTCCATTAAGCAAGGACGCTTCAGCAATATTACCCAAGGTGCTGGATTATTTCCAATGGGAGGAACAAGAAAAAAGGCTTAGAGGCCAAATCAATAAGGCATCGCAGGACGATAAGAAATTCAAAGAGTTTATTCGACAAGAGGTTGCGACAAGAAAGCAATATATTGACCAATTGAAGTTTCCTCCGTGTATCATGGAAGAAGTGATCGTCGATAGCCAGCGAAAATATTATTCTCCCGTATGGTATGACTCCGTTCTACTGAAATCTTGTCGGGACTCATGGCAACATGTCGCCAACTGCCTGAATGACATGATTGCAAAAACAGCCCAATGGCAGGAACTTTACCCTTCTACCTCCATCCGGGAAAAAGAGTTTGTGCAAGAAATCGCATCACATGAAAAGCGGAAATTGCTCATGGAACGCACCAATCTAAATAAACTGGAGGACTCTGTCAGTGATTACCTAAAGACATCAGAGAAGGAAATCAGAGATTACGCCTATGAAATAGGCAAAAACTATTATGCTCAACCGATTGTAACGGAAGAACGGCAGGCTCGTGAAAAGTATGAAATAGATGCTATTCTCGGCGAGATAGGACAATCTAAACAGAAAATCATTCAACAAGCAGCAGAGCAAATTGATAAGAAGAAACTTTTTTTCGAGAAGGTGGACAACATAATTTCTTCATTCAAGACCCGTCAGGAATTACGAGAATGGTCTGAGGGAGACGAAATCCGACAACTGGAACAAGAAGGGAAGGCGCTGGATAAGGAATATGACCGGATCGCTGAAATGGAGCAGAACTACCGTGAAAAGGCAGGAGATTATTTCAACTCATTTGATCGCATCAAAACACTTGTTCCTGACAACGAAGTCGGTTGGATAGACAGCTTTGCAAATGAACTTTCTGCCCTTATCAACCGGCCTACAAAAGGGATTAAAGGATGGGAGCAGGATGCCAACAATTACCTTTGGCGAAAGATTCGTCATGCTTCCAAAAGTTTTTAACAGCCTGGAATTGAAAATTACTTGCGGCCCTTCCTGTTCTCCAGCTTTTTGATATCTCGCTCCAGTTCTTTCACATAGTCCTGTTCCGCCTGGTGTTCAGCCTCCAGCCTGCGGCGCTCCTCATAAAGCCGGTATTGCCCCCGAACATGTTCCCGAGCCTGTTTCATTGACCGGTTTCCCTTGCCTTTTAGTACACGCCTTCCCATGAGACGAAGCAGTTCGTTAAGCTTGTCTTCCCACTCATGCAGAAATATCTCACGGCGGTTCTTTGCCTGATCCTCGACAAAGTCCAGACACAGGGAGGTCAAACGATTGAAATCGCTGATTTCTTCCTCGTTAAGGTAGTTCTTTGCAACAGTGATATCACTGGCATGGATTCGGTCTCCAACCCAGCTGGTCAACCCCATGTTGGGCGCTGATGCGTCTGCCCGCATCATCATCAATTCCGCAGCACTGTGTCCGGTAATGGCATAGTGCAGTTTGTTCTGAATCGAGCTGAAAAACTCCGTCGTTTCCTTTCCGGACGGCACATAGTCAGCCGCCATGGCAAAAACATCCTTGATGCGCAGGTACATGCGCCGTTCGCTGGCACGAATGTCCCGAATACGCTCGAGCAATTCATCAAAATAGTCCGGCAACGGTGTCGTTCCGGGAATCGGCGGGTTTTTCAAGCGTTCGTCATCAATGGCAAACCCCTTGATCATGTATTCCTTCAGACGCTGGGTCGCCCATATGCGAAATTGAGTGCCCCGTATGCTATTCACCCGGTAACCGACGGAAATGATCATGTCTAGGTTGTAGAAGATGACAGAACGTTTCACCTGTCGTTCTCCTTCCAATCGAACTGTAAAGAATTTCTTTACAGTTCCATCCTCTTGAAGCTCACCTTCTTGCAGGATATTCGCAATATGTTGTCCGATGTTCTGTTTACTTGTCTGAAACAGTTCGGCCATCATCTGCTGGGTCATCCACAATGTCTCATCATGAATGCGAAGATCCAGACGGATGTTGCCATCCGGAGAAGTATACAATAACAGCTCTCCGGGAACCGGGGTTTCGTCTTCTGTCGGCAGATGGGTCATACCTTGTCTTCTTTTCGATCAATCCATATTGCAACCCGAATAACGGCAGTCATTCTGGAACAACAAGCCCAATGGAGCATAGCAAAACCGGCATGCATGCAAAGCTCAAAGCTCACATCATCCGACGACTTTCATCAAAAGGCATCGCTCCCATGGGAACATTTCTTGAAATAACTACAGCCGCTATTTTAGGAAAACACATAAACTTGAAATAGACAAGCAGGTTATTTTAGGTTAATCATAGCCATATGAAAAGGGAGCATACGGGAGACTACGAGATTACGGCGGTAGCGGGAGAACAGGTGAAGGCGTTTATTCCTTCGCCGTTGCCGCCCGTCCCGGGAATAGACATCAGTCCCGAATTGCAGCAATCGCATGACCAGGCTCTGATTGCGGTCGGTGAACTCAATTCCCTGACCTCTCTTTTGCCGGACTATTCACTTCTGTTGTATTCCTACGTCCGCAAGGAAGCCGTCTTGTCGTCAAGAATTGAAGGCACCCAGTCTTCACTGTCGGACTTGCTGGTGTCGGAAATGGATGGGATTCCCGGCGTTCCCCTGGAAGATGTCACGGAAGTCAGCAATTACGTTGCCGCCATGCAGTACGGCCTGGACAAGATCCGGGAAGGCCTGCCCCTGTCGTTGCGGTTGATCAGGGAGATGCACGAAGTCTTGCTAAGAAAGGGCCGGGGAGAAGGCAAGAATCCGGGAGAGTTTCGTACGAGCCAGAACTGGATCGGCGGAACAAGGCCGGGCAATGCCGTTTTTGTGCCGCCTCCTCCTCACCGGGTTATGGAATGCATGGGTAAGCTGGAACTGTTTATTCATGATCCCGCGCTCCTATTGCCCGTTCTCATCAAGGCGGCGTTGGTGCATGTGCAGTTCGAGACCATTCACCCATTCCTTGACGGAAATGGCCGCCTGGGACGTTTGCTGATCACCCTGATGCTTTGCGATTCCGGTGTCCTGAAAGCCCCAATTCTATACCTCAGCCTGTTCTTCAAAGTCCACCGTCAGGAATACTACCGTCTTCTCAGCGACGTAAGATCAACAGGGGACTGGGAAGCGTGGCTCTCCTATTTCCTCGAAGCTGTAACACTGACATCCCGGCAGGCAGTGACGACCGCCAGACAGATTGCCCGGCAAATATCCGATGACCGGAAAATCATCGAACAAACAGGCCGTTCCTCGGCAACGACATTGCTTATTTTCGAATGTTTTACACGAAAGCTGATTGCCGACAGCAAATACATTGTTGCGGAAACCGGCCTGAGCCCCGCCACCGTTAACAGCGGTTTGACTCGTCTTCAGAAACTGCACATCGTTTCGGAAATAACGGGAAAGAAGCGGGACAAGATTTACAGCTATGCCCGATGCATGGAGGTGTTGAACCAGGAACTTGATTGCGGACAAATATCTGAGATATTATAGTTATTTCAAGAATATGATCTATAGTTAATTTGAAATTTAAATAAATTATGCCTTTTTCTACAGAAAATAAACTTGTTATAGCTGTATCAAGTCGAGCTCTTTTTGATCTGAACGAAGCTAATAATATATTCGAAAATCAAGGAGAGAAAGCTTACATGGAATATCAATGGGATAATCGAAAATCAATCTTAAAAAGAGGTGTTGCATTTCCTTTTATTAAGAGATTATTGCAGTTCAATGGATCAAATGATAAAGAAAATCCTGTTGAAGTTATTGTTTTATCAAAAAATGATCCATTTAGTGGATTGAGATTTTTCAATTCTTGCGAACACTATAAAATAAACATTACACGAGGAGTATTCACGGCTGGACGCGATCCTTTCCCTTATATGGATGCTTTTGATTGTTGTTTATTTCTAAGTGCTAACAAAGAAGATGTTGATAAGGCTATTCAAATGGGTAAACCAGCTGGATTGATCTTACCTACTCAAGCTCCAGATGATCCTGCAACAGGGGAATTACGTATTGCTTTCGACTTTGATGGAGTTTTAGCCGATGATTCAAGCGAGCGTATTTATCAGGAAAGAGGGATAGCTGAATATCAACAAGAAGAACGGGAAAATGCGGGGATTCCTGCGCCTCCTGGTCCTTTGAAAGGTCTTATAGAACGGTTAGCGAAAATACAAAAATTAGAAAATATCGAAAAAAGTAAAAACACAAACTATGTTCCAAGATTGCGTATTACTATTGTTACGGCACGTAATGCTCCAGCTCATGAACGAGTGATTACAACACTCCGGGAATGGGGAATTACGGCAGTGGAAGCTTTTTTTCTGGGAGGATTAGAAAAAAACAAGGTTCTTAAAATTTTACGGCCTCATATCTTCTTTGATGATCAAATGGTTCATCTGGAAGCTGCCAGCAATATTACACCCTCGGTCCATATTCCTTTCGGAATTGCGAATCAACCAACTCCTAATAACTAAAAGAAAGCCCTCCATTCGGAAGACTTCCTGATGTTGCCAGACCTACACCTGCCACACATCCTCCGGGAGAGGAGTTAGAGACACCCCGTCGCTCGGTACAGACATACTGACCGTGCGGACACTCCGGCTCAGCCATGCGAACAGTTCCGGGAACTTCTGCTCATTGACCTGCATGGGCGGGCGCCCCGGGCTGATGCAGGAAAGCTCCGACAGATCAGCGCGGCCGATACCGAAGACGAATACACTGAGCTTGCGGGCAGCAGTCAGTTCCTTCAATCGTCCCTCCAGCTCCCGGTGCCGGGCGCTGGTCGGAACCCCGTCCGTCATCACGACGAGCCAGGGCTGGTAGAATTCCACCCCGTGTGCCCGGTAGGTACGCTTGCGGCGGTCGAGTTCGTCCAGAGCCAGTTCAACGGCTTCACCCAGAAGCGTTTCATTCTCCTGTGACGTAGAGATCTTCAGGCCTGCGTCAGATTCCCGGATCGGACCGAACTCCTTTACTGTTGCTACCGTCCGGGCGAAAGTCATCACTGCTACATCGGCAGCCAGCTTCGCCAGAGGATCGGCAAGAATGTCCCTGACGAACCGCTGAAGCCCGACGTTGAGCTCGTCCATCCGGGTGACGATATTGTCTCCCGTGACGATATTCCAGTTGATCCCGTCAGAATACTCCTGACGGAGGACTTGTTGATGGTCGCCCCGGACAATACCGTTCATACTGCTGCTGGCATCCAGCAGAAAGAGGACGGGAAGCCGGGCGTTGGCGTTGTTGCCGAACTCGCGCATGGCGGCGAGCTGTTCCTGTCTGGTTGGGTGTGTTGATGATGATATAGACATAGTTTATTCAAGTTAATGGTTGGTGGTTGGATTCCGGGTTGCCTGATTCAATGCGCTACGACGCCGTATGCAGAGCCTGCACAGGGGGCGGGTATGAGATTGCCGTAAACGCCGTGCGACATCGTCAGGAGCTTCCCGGAAACGAATCCCGCAGTCTGTACAGACATTGGGTGTCATCTGCACCAGCAGACTTCGGGGTGGGCAGGGACGGTCGTACAGAAGATCCCGGTACATGGGATGATCCCTTCCACCTCCCGGCTCCATATCCCTGAGGTATTGCTGCAAACAACGCGCCAGATACCCCGGCATGGCGCGTGGACGCAAATCGCGACGCTGGACACAGGTAAGATTGTGACCGAGAGCGTCGCGGAGCTTGCGGGGGAGATACGACCAGACATAGCGCCCGGGCGTATCGGGCGGGTAGAATCCCGCCGGAGGCTTGTACGAAGCAAACGGGTACGGCAGCACGCCCTTCCTGACAGCTTCCCGCATGTCTCCTTCTCCCCCTTGCCGGGCAAAGGGAGACAGGCCGAGCGTCAGCGTCATGAAGAGCAGGACGGACAGGGCGTAGGCATCGTGGCTGTGGGTACGGAGGAAGTCTCCGAAGTTGCCGTGGAGCTCCGGAGCCCGGAAACGCTCCGTACCGACGGAACAGGGATAGTCTTCGATCTGGAAACTGTCGGCATCAACCCAATGGACGGTCCCATCGGGAGAAACCAGCACATTGCCGGGATGCAGATCCCCAAGGATCACACCGTAACGGTGCAGCGTATGGACTGATTCCGACAAGTTCAGGCACAACCTGGTCAGATCGTAACGGGTCCATGGGGGGAACTGGTTCGTCAGCAGCACCGCATGAAACGCGAACGCCCCGAGTGGAACACCGTCCGCCCGGGGCATCAGCACGCCGACAAAGCGCCGCAGTTCGTCGTACAGGATCTCGCGCGGCCACGCCACGCACGGGGAACGAATGGGACGGGAACACATCAGCCGAAGCTTCTGCTCACGCCAACGCATCCGTTGCGTTGGATGATAGAGCTTGGCAACGAGTGGTATTTCCGATGCTGCATGGGCAGTGAAGACGGAACCCTCCCCGCCTTCCGCAATGAGTTTTCCCAGAACGATTCGTTTCCCCTCACCTGAAAACAGAACATCCCCGGCCGAGTACTTCCTGCTATTGCCGCAGAGTTCTTCATCCAGCCGCCTCACCTGATGGCGGAGTGCATAGAATGGAGTCATGGAAACATGACGGCAGGTAATGAAACCGTCACATATAGATGACGCGTAGACGGAAAATATTTCAATTATGATTGATAAAATTATTCAGTTGACGTATTTTATCAATCGTAAGAAAAAAAATGACGACTCTTATTCCGCGCCCCCAGTATACCGAACGCATTGCTCCGTTTATTGGCAAGAACATCATCAAGGTTCTTACCGGACAGCGTCGTATCGGCAAGAGCTTTATCCTGCGTCAGGTGATGGAGGAAATTCGCAGGAAGGAGCCGGAGGCGCACATCATTTCCATCAACAAGGAGCTGGAGCAATTCCGGGATATCCGTACCCATGAGGATTTGTCACATTATCTGGAACCTTTGCTGAGCAAGCCGGGACCCCATTACCTGTTCATCGATGAGGTACAGGAGATTGAGGGTTTCCAGTTCTGCCTGCGCAGCCTGCTGGCCGAGGAGAAGTGTGATATTTTCTGCACCGGTAGCAATGCTCAAATGCTTTCGGGGGAACTGGCGACCCATCTGGCAGGGCGTTCCGTAAGTTTCGATGTTCACAGCTTGAGTTACCGGGAGTTCCTGACCTTCCATCGTCTGGAAGCCGGACAGGAGAGCCTGAGGAAGTATCTGACGTTTGGCGGTATGCCTTATCTGGCTCATATCGGGCTGGAAGCCGATGTTCCTTTCGAGTATCTGCGTTCCGTCTATTCCACCATTCTGTTGAAGGATACGGTGGCCCGGGAGAAAATACGCAATGTGCATTTCCTGGAAGATCTCGTGGCCTATCTGGCCGACAATATCGGCAATCTGTTTTCAGCCAATAATATCAGCAAGTTTCTGAAGTCGCAGAGGGTGGATCTGTCTCCCCAGGTGACGCTGAATTACCTGCGGGCCTTGAGCAATGCCTATTTGATTCACCGGGTTTCCCGCGCGGAGGTGGGGGGCATGAAGATTTTCGAGACAGGAGAGAAGTTTTACTTCGAGGATATCGGCATCAGCCATGCCATCCGGGGCTTCAATTTCCGACGGGATGTTCACAAGGTGATGGAGAATGCGGTTTACCTGCATCTGATTCAGCAGGGGTATTCCGTCCATGTCGGACAGCTGAAGGATCAGGAAATCGATTTTGTCGCCGACAAATCGGGAGACAAGCTCTATGTCCAGGTGAGTCTGAGTGCCGCCGACGAGAAGACAGCCGCCCGGGAGTTCGGAAATCTGCTGGCCATTCAGGACAATTATCCCAAGTATGTGGTGACGCTCAACGATATGATTCTGGGCGACAATCAGGAGGGTATCCGCCACATGAATCTGGAAGAATTTCTGTTGAAGGAATGATCGAGACAATCATCAGCTGGCAGTCAAAACCGGCAAAACACCGCAATTCGTCGTACAGGTTCACGTGCGGCCGCGCCATGCACAGGTAACGAATGGGCCGGGGACACATCAGCCGAAGCTTCTATTCGCACCATCGCATCAGTTGCGTTGGATGATAGCACGTCGCTACAGGGAAGCTGTCGGTGACCGCAGGAACTCGATCCTTCACCGCCTTCCGCAATGAGTTTCCCGAGAACGATTCGTTTCCCCGGGTCTGAGAACAGAACATCCCCGGTCGAGTACTTCCTTTCATGGCCGCAGAGTGTTTCATCCAGTCACCTCATCTGACAGGAACGAGTACAGACAGACACAAAACAACATAATATATTGATATTATATCAATTATAAATAATTTTCACAATTTTCGTTTTACAAAGCGGTCAATTGGGCCGTCTATTGTGTGATCCGTATGACAGAAATGCCTTGTAAAATAAGGCTAAAATGGCCTCAAAGTGTACACACTTTGTACACAGATTGGGGCCGTTTGATGAAATTTGCACGAACTCCCCCTGAAACAAGTAACCCCTTCCAAGCTGTTAACTTAAAAGGGGTTATATGGTGCGCCCGAAAGGACTCGAACCTTCACGGGGGAACCCCCACTAGAACCTGAATCTAGCGCGTCTACCAATTCCGCCACGAGCGCACATGGTTTGGTAAGAACGGGGCTTATTATGCACGGCGGCGCCGGATTGGCAACTATTTTCCTTCACATGAAAAAAATTTTTCCCAAAGGCGCCTTCCTGCCTCCAGCCGGGGCCGCCTGGAAACGATATAAGGGCTTCTCAAATCTTTCCGTATGCAGTAGTCTCCCCCCCAGCATCAGAGGCATCACCATTGCAGGCTTGTGAATGAGACGAATGAAAAACCGCTATTGAACCGTTTTGAGGTCATGGAAATGGGGTTCGGCCTGTGCACACTGGCCGCATTGATGTGGCTGCTGTGGTGGAACGGCTTCGGGGAAATTCATGAAGACCAGCTTTCCCTGCGCTATTTCCGCGAAATTCTCTCCTTCCTGGTGCTGGGCCAGCTCACGGGCGTCATCGGCATTTTGCGGGAAAAATGGCTTGCCAGGGCCATCCGCAACCCCCGGTGGGTAGAACTGGGGCTGGGGCTGGTGATTCTGGTCATGCTGGCAGGCGACTTTTTCCATTCCACCTTTATCTCCAAAATAGAGCTTCAGAACATTTTCCGCGCGCTCTGCCTCTGCTACGGAGCCGCCCCTCTGCTGAACCTCAAGGAATATTTTTTCCGCATCGCCCGCCGGAACAGGGGCTTCCACCTCCCGCGCATTCGTCCCGCCCTTCTTTTCCTGCTTACCCTGATTGCCTTCATTGCGCTGGGAGGAACTCTTCTCATGTCGCCGGGAGCTACCAAGGACGGCATCGTCCTTTCCGCCACGGACGCCTATTTCATCAGCACCAGCGCCGTCTGCGTCACGGGGCTGGTCCCCCTGAATGTTCATGAACACTTCACCAATTACGGACAGACCATTTTGCTGGTGCTTTTCCAAGTGGGAGCTTTCGGCATCATGACGTTCACTTATTTCGTCTCCCTGATGGTTGGCCAGGGGTTGAGCCTGCGTTCCAAGGTAACCATCAGCAACCTGCTGGATGAAGAAGGCATTGCCCAGGTAGACCGGTTCATCAAGAATATTATTGCCGTCACGTTCGGGGTGGAAGCGCTGGGCGCCATAGGCCTCTATTTTTCCTGGAGACATGTTCCGGGGCTGGAGGGAGACACGCTCTGGTGGTACGCCGTCTTCCATTCCGTTTCCGGTTTCTGCAATGCGGGATTCAGCCTGTTTGCGGATAACCTGGCCACGCCGGGCGTAGCCTACAATATGGGCGGCCAGATTACCATTATGGTCATGGTGCTTTGCGGCAGCCTGGGATTCGCCATGTATCTGGAAATCGTCCGCCGGGCCAGAGTCGCACTGGGCTGGGATGCCCGGAACACCGTCAGCCGCCACTGGTCCACATACAGCTGGCTGGTCGTACGCATGACCGCCGCTCTGGTGCTTGGCGGCGGGCTGATCCTGTTCCTGATTAAAATAATTGACGGCAGCCTGTTCACGTCTGCCGATCCGTGGTACTGGATTTTGTGGGAGAGCCTGTTCAATGCAACGGCCCGCACAGCAGGATTCAACATTTCGGACATGGCGCTCAACAGCGCTCCATACGCCCTGTTTCTGGGAGCTCTCATGTTCATCGGAGGCAATCCCGGTTCCACCACGGGAGGAGTCCATACCACCGCATTTGCCGTTTCCTGCGGGGAGGTGGCGCGCATTTTACAGGGCAAGAAAGACGTGGTCATGCACAAGCGCCGGATTGCCCGCAATGTGGTGGAACGGGCCGTCATCACCGTCATTCTGGCCGGAGCCTGGGTAGGTATGATGACTACGGTCATGTGTTTTGCAGAACCGCGGTTGAGTCTGGAACGCCTGTTTTTCGAGGTAGTCAGCTCTTTCGCCACGGTAGGCTTTTCATGGAACGTCACTCCGGAACTCAGTGATGCCGGCAAATGGATCATCGTGTTCAACATGATTGTGGGCCGTGTGGGCATGGTGGCTTTCGTGCTGGCCTTCATGAAACAACCAACCAAATCCCCCCTGCGGTATCCGGAAACCAGACTGCCGCTCAGCTGACCCGGGGCATTACCCCCATTTTCATGACATGTGCGGAAGCAAACGCATTTCTTTCTTGCAAGAAAACATTTTAATTCAAGAATATTTGGCCTTTAGCGCCTGCCCTTGGCGGATCATGCCCGCAGGCTGCCCCCGCTATGAATAATCCTTCTTTTACTTCCTATCAAAAGATATGGCTCATGTCATACCCCCTCATGATCAGCCTGATCATTGAGCATATGATCGGCCTGACGGATGCCGTCTTCCTGGGGCGCGTGGGAGACGTGGCGCTGGGAGCATGCGCTCTGGGCGGCGTGTATTACATGGCCATGTTCATGCTGGCATTCGGCTTCGGCTTTGGCGCACAAATCATCATTGCGCGCCGCAACGGGGAACGCCGTTACAACAGGATTGCCCCCACCATGGTTCAGGGCTGTTATTTCATGCTGGTCCTGGCGGTAGCCCTTTTTGCCGCATCCCAATATTTTTCCCCCATCATCCTGCGGGACATCATTGAATCCCCACAGGTGTACGGGGCCACGGCGGATTACCTGCACTGGCGCACCTACGGTATCTTTTTCTCTTTCCTCTGCGTCATGTTCCGAGCCTATTACGTGGGGATTACCCAGACGAAGATTCTGACGGTCAATTCCATTGTCATGCTCCTGAGCAATGTCGCGTTAAATTACTGCCTCATTTTCGGGAAAGGCGGCTTTCCCGCCGCAGGCATAGCAGGGGCGGCCATTGCCTCCAGCGTATCGGAAGCAGTCTCCCTTCTCTTTTTCATCATCTACACAAGCATGACGGCGGATAAACGGAAGTACGGCTTCCGCCGGGCATTCACACTCCGCCCCCATCTGCTGAAGGGAATGCTGTCCATTTCCGGATGGACCATGGTGCAATCTTTTATTTCCGTCTCCATCTGGTTTATTTTTTTCCTGGCGATTGAACATTTGGGGGAACGCCCGCTGGCCGTTACCAACATCGTCCGCAATATTTCCGCCCTGCTGATCATGGTGATCAGCGCTTTTGCCACCACGGCAGGAGCTCTCATCAGCAACCAGATTGGAGCGGGAGAACAGCGCTGCCTGTTCAAAACCTGCGGCATGACTCTCAAACTGACATACGCCATCCTGATCCCCCTGCTCATCATACTGTGCCTGTTTCCGGAGTCCGTCCTCCGTGCCTTCACGGATAGTCCGTCCCTGATTGCCGCCAGCGTCAATTCCGTGTATGTGATGGCTTCTTCCACACTGATCATGGCTCCGTCATTCATCCTGTTCAATGCCGTATCCGGCACAGGCAATACCAGGGCGGGATTCATCATGGAAATGATTTCCCTGGCCGTTTACACGGCCGTCATTTATTACGGCATCATCAGGCTCAAGCCGGATGTGGCTCTCTGCTGGTTTTCCGAACACGTTTACGGCGTTACCCTGATCTTCCTGGCATGGTGGTACCTCAAGAGCGGGAAATGGAGAGGCAAAAAGGTTTAGGAGGAACAAGAACGGGGAACGGCACGAAATAAAGTCCGCTTTCATCCAAGCGGCTCCAACGCTCTCCCATTCTCAAAAAGTGCCCTGGTTGGAGAAAAGGCTGCTTTTTGCCCCCAGGTGGCAAAGGGCGGCGCATGCTGCTTCCCAATGCACCGGATAAAACACGGCCATTCAAACTCCGGAAAATAAGCCCGGAGGATACAAAAACGCCCTGCGGCATCCGCCGCAGGGCAAAAACATCAACACAGACAGGAATTATTCTTCGCCGGAATCCTCTTCGGAATCCCGTTCCTCTTCCGGAGAAGAAGTTTTCTCCTGCTGCTGGAGAGCTGCTTTCTGGGCATGCTTGCGGCGCGCTTCCTCCATCATGAAGAATTCCGCACAGCGGAAAGCGCGGCGGGCCGCCTCACGCGCCGTCTGGTCGTCCATCAGGGCAAGGCCTTCTTCAGACACTTCCGCCAGGAACATTTTCCAGGCTCGGGAAGCCACCTTCTTACAATCCAACTGCTTGAGAGAAGCGGCATCCTGCATGGGCTGGCGGTCTTCGGAACCGCCGCCTTTCTTATTGCGGCGGCGGCGCTTGCGCTTGTTAAAGGGCCCTTCGGAGGCGCCGCCCACCGTTTCCGGCTGGGCAAAGACATCTCCGCCATGCTGTTCATGGCGCTCCTGCTGTTCCGCATTGCGATTGGGGCGGAACGATTCCCGCTTGACCTTGACCGGAGCGGCAGCCTGGGGCTTCTGGGGAGCTTCGGGCATCATCTCCTTTTCCACGGGAGCGGAAGGAGCCGGGGCCTCGGAAGGAGCAACAACCGTTTCAGAGACAGGGGCCTTTTCATCAGCCGCCTTTTTGGCTGTTTTCGCGGTTTTTGTCTTCACCGCGGTTTTCGGGGCGGACTTGACCGTTTTGATTTTGGTTTTGGGTGCTTCTACGGAAGCGGCGTCAGCAACAGCTTTTTTTTCAGCTGCGGCGGCCTTTTTGGTAGTAGAGGCCGTCTTTTTGGCCGTCGTCTTGCGAGCAGCCGTTTTTTTAGCTGCGGACGCTTCCGGAGCACCTGTTTCTAATGGTTTTTTTGCCATAAAATTTCAAGTGAAAGAAAGGATTATGAATCAATTCCGGAGATTGTCGAGATTTATCACGGAGCCTCATCCGGAAGAGCCGGGAGATCTTTCAACAGCGCCTTGTACTTTCCCGAATCAAAGGAGCGGCCCCCCACCACCATCGCATTAATAGTAATGGCCAGAGCCTGCGCCATCAGTTCCAGAGCTTCCTGTTCTCCCAGTTTTTCCCGCCCCGTCAGGCGTTCCAGACAGTTTTTGACATAAGCGGTGTCCGGCGACTCCAGCTGCTCCCGAACGGCAGGCACCAGCGTTTCAATCATTTCCTCCGGTATTTCCATGATAGTCCTTTTGTTGCTTTTATTTTACTATGGAACCAAATGAACGCGCATTTTTTCCGGGCAGACATTCTCTCCCGAATGGCATGCGGACACGGCATTTTCCATTCCAGCCAAGGCTTTTATTGGAAATAACCGCCACCCGGCAAGTTCCTGCTTCCAGTCCATTTCAAGCGAAATATTTTCCGTTTCCCTCACATGGCTCCCATGCGGCTGCGAATGACGGATTGCAGTTCCGTTTCAAATTCCCTCAGGTCGTCTGCCGTAGGTTCTCCAAGCGTAACGTCCCAGTTGATACGGCCGGTACGGTCAATATCCCATGCGCCCTGGGCGCCGCTCTTGAATAAAACCTTGCCGGCCATCAGGGCGTGGGGAGGCGTTATTTCATCCACAGTTACCTGGGTTTTTCCCAGCAGGGAGGCAGGGGGAGGCATTGTTCCGGGAAGCTCTCCGGGCTGCTCGGCTTCGGGTTCCGGCTCCGGCTGGCTGATGCGGATATCCAGATCCTGAAGAAGGAATCTTGTATCCATGAACGTCAGCTTGATGTTCAAGTCCTCATGCAGCCTTTTCTGGATGGCGTTTAAATCCAGTCCTTCTTCCGCCCAGGTCCGGATGGACTGGATCTGTTCCGGAGATAATTGATCAGGGTTTATCATGATATGTATTTGAGTTAGAATGATTTTTTCTATTCGCGACCAGCCATGCATTCCAGCAGGGAATGAACGCAGGCGAGAAATCCTGCGGACGGCGTTCCACCCACGCCTGGATTTGCTCCGGCGTGAACCACTGCACGCTGTCCACCTCCGCCGCCGGAAAACGAACCTTCCCGGAATACCGCCCTTCATAGAGGGAGATGAATTCCCAGCCGTTATTTTCTCCGGCGTCAAAATCCGCGATTTTCTGCAGCCCGCAGCCGGACACCCCCAGTTCTTCCTTCAGCTCCCGCACCGCAGCTTCCTCATAACTTTCCCCGGCATCCAGATGCCCGGCTGCGGAGGAATCCCATTTGCCCGGCTGCCTGTCTTTCCACAGGGACCTTTTCTGGAGAAGCACAGCTCCATGCTTATTGACCAGGAACATATGTACGGCGCGATGACGAAGGCTGCCTTCATGTATTTCCCGGCGCGTGCCCTGCCCCGTCACCTGATTGAGTTCGTCCACGATGTCAAACAATTCATCTCCGCTCTGCGCCACATCCTTGAGAGGATTGGTATCATAAACGCGCGCCAATTCCACCCATTGGGACAAATTCAATTCCTCAGCCCTGGCGGAAGGGGAAAGTCCCAGGGAAGCAGCCACGCCCTCCCACGGAGGAGAAGCGGGGAGCTGTTTTTTCAATTGTTTGCGCCGCTGGGAAAAAGCCTTGCGCATCAGTTCATCCATCAGGCGGTCGTCATATGGAGGCAGCTCGCGGGCAGGGCGGGGAGTAAGCAGCATCACGGTGGAATCAATACGCGGACGGGGATGAAACGCTTCCGGCGGAATGGTTTTAAGGGCACGGGGAATCCAGTTTTTCTGGATGCGCAGGGACAACAGCCCGAAGGCATCATCATCCGGCGTCGCCAGAATGCGATCGATAAACTCCTTCTGGAGCATCACCACGGCACGTTCCACAGCACTGGGCCTGGACAGGAAATTCTGGAGGATGGCTCCCCCCGCGGAATAGGGAAGATTGCCAAGGAATTTGACAGGGGCCTCCGCAAACAGCCCCCGCGGATCCCAGGAAGCGCCGTCTGCATGGTGAACCTCCACATGGGGATCACCGGCCCAGCGCTCTTTCTGGTACTCCGCCAGACGGGAATCAAATTCCACCAGAACCAGTTTGCGGCAAAGGGGTGCGGCATGTTCCGTCAGGGAGCCGGTTCCAGGCCCTACCTCCACCACGCAATCCTGCGGCCGGATTTCGAGCTGCTCCACAATCCAGCGGGCCACATTTTCATCCGTCAGGAAATTCTGCCCCAGGGACTTGCTGGGGCGCACTTCATGGTCTTCCAGAACATTCCTGATCTCGGACGGTTTCATAATGAAGTGATGTTCGCAAAAATGCCTGTCAGGAGCCAGTAAAAAGCGGGGCAGTTTCCGGCATGAAAACGGAGAAGCTCCAACCGCCGCAGGCAAAGAACGGAGAGACGGCGGCAAGATATATCGCAAATTGACAAAAAGGGGAAAACATGTCACTTTTACAGGCGTCTGGAACAGGGATTCAGCCTGCAGTGAACCGGAAGGTTCCGCAGACTCCAAAATGTCCGGACGCCTTTGCCGGAGAAAAAGTTAAACCGGCTCAACAGCAAATTTGATAAAATCATGAAAGTACTTGTAACCGGCGGAGCCGGATATATTGGTTCCCACACGGTACGCCAGCTCGTCAAAACCGGCGCAGACGTGACCGTGCTGGACAACATGGTGTACGGCCACGCGGGAGCCCTCGTGGACCCGGAAGTGAAACTGGTCAAAGGGGATTTGGGAGATGCCTCCGTGGTATATCCTCTCCTGATGAAGGGCAACTTTGACGCCGTGATTCACTTTGCCGCCTTCATCAATGTGGGGGAATCCGTCCAGAACCCCCTCAAGTACTACATGAACAACATCGCCAGGCCCCTCGTCCTTCTGGGCGCCATGCAAGCCGCCGGCGTCAAGCGCTTTGTTTTCTCCTCCACCTGCGCCACGTATGGCGTTCCCACCCAGATTCCTATCCCGGAAACGGAAAAGCAGGATCCTATCAATCCTTACGGGAGTTCCAAGTACATGCTGGAAAAAGTTTGCAGGGACTGCGACCGCGCCTGGGGTCTCAAAAGCGTTTTTCTGCGCTATTTTAATGCCTCAGGTTGCAGCGAGGACGGCTTGATCGGTGAAGACCACGAACCGGAAACCCACCTTATCCCCAACATCCTGCTCACGCTCACCGGGGAAAAGGAATACATCGAAGTCTTCGGAACGGATTACGACACGCCGGACGGCACCTGCATCCGCGACTACATCCACGTCAACGACCTGGCGGACGCCCACTTGAAAGCGGTGGACTACCTGATGAAAGGCGGGGCCACAGAATGCTTCAACCTCGGAACCGGCCTGGGACTTTCCGTCCGGGAAATCCTGGAAACGGCTGAAAAAGTCACCGGCAAAAAAATTCCCGTCCGCTACGGCCCGCGCCGCGAAGGCGACCCGCCCCGCCTGATTGCCAATCCGAAGAAAGCCAAGGAAATCCTCGGCTGGGAAGCCAGGTGCAAGGATGCCGGGGCCATTGTGGAAACCGCATGGAAGTGGATGACTGGCCCGCGCCGCGGCCACTATTAATGCCTCTGCCCGCAAAAGGCCACCCTCTTTTCCGTCCTGCCATGCCCTCCATGGCAGGGCTTGTTTTTTCAAATTTCTTCGTACGCTCCTCTCCCGGAACCGCTCTTTCTTCCTCTGCCGGCCACAGCTAAAAACATTCAAAGGCAAACGGTTCCCGGCGTGCTGCTTCTCCTTCCCGGCTTCAAAAAGCCTTTTCCATTCCTCTCCGGCAAACCAGAAACACAGCCCATGTCCCGGCAGACGCCCCCGTCGGGTATATGATGCAACCAATATAAGCCGTTCATTATAAAATTCCATTTTGTTCATATCTGGTCATTTACCACCCTATAGACCATCAAAATTTTTGAACTCGCCTCAACCGGAAAAACATTCTATTATTTTCAGGAAGCTTCACATACTGTATGAGCCTGCATATTGAAAGTACTGAAAATGCCCTTGCGGAATTGAAGAAGCAGCGGACCAAGACACTGACCGCCGCCATTTCCGTCTCTTTCCTTGGCGTCGCCCTCATGGGCCTCCTCCTCTACCTGGTACATATCATCGTGGCCGTTCCGGAAGATCCACCCATGGTCGCCTACGCCACCCAGGAAGGAGATAACCCGGACATCGACACACCGGAAGTCACCCAGACCACCCAGCGCCCCAGCAGTTCCTCCACCTCCGCTCAGGTGAAGGTCATCGCCGCCGTCGCCACGGCGGACGTCGCGGTAGTCAATCCGGATATTGAGGTGGACGTCCCCTCGGAAGAGCTTTCCATGGGCATCGACATCGGCGACGGCTTCGGCACCGGCACGGGCGACGGAGACGGGGGAGGCATTCCCGGCATCATCTCCAAGCGCTGCGATTTGAACGACCGCATGAAGCGCATCACGGAAAACGGGGGCACCCCGCAGTGCGAGGAAGCCGTAGTCAAATCCCTCCGCTGGCTGAAAAAACAGCAGAATAAAGACGGTTCCTGGGGCGGGGCTCCTCATAATTACAAATGCGCCATGACGGGCATGGCTCTCCTCTCCTACCTTGCCCACTGCGAAACGCCTCTTTCCGAAGAATTCGGGGAAACTGTCCTGAAGGGCATCTCTTTCCTGGTGGATCAGGGCATGAAAAATCCCGTTCTCTCCCTGGTTCCCCAGAGGAACGAAGTCAGCTATGACCACGCGGTAGCCACCTATGCCTTATGCGAAGCCTACACCTTCTGCAAGCAGATGGACATCCCCTCCATCTCCAATCTGGAAAAGGTCGTCATAAAAGCCGTTGATAAGATTGTGGACAATCAAAATACCGACGGCGGCTGGGCCTACAATTACAACACGAAGGCGGGCGCTCATACGGACCTTTCCGTCACCGGATGGAACGTGCAGGCCCTCAAGGCCGCCGAACACGGCGGCATCCGCCCCTCCAAAGGCGAAATACGCACGGCCCTGCGCAAAGCCGCGGCCTATTGCCAGAAATGCGGCAAGCCCGACGGCCTCTTCACCTACATGCAGAAAGGCAGGGAAGATGCCGCAGCACGTCCCTCCCTGGTGGGCGTAGGCGTTCTTTCCCTTCAAATGTGCGGCAACGGTTCGGACAGCGCCGCCCGCAAGGGACTGGACTGGATGCTCAAGAACACCAACCAGCCGTTCAACTGGAAGGCGAACAATACTTCCTCCAACCTCTACCAGCACTATTACGGGGTACAGGCCGCCATGAACCGAGGAGGGGATGTATGGAAAGCGTACAACAAGGCCTTCCGTGATTCCACCCTCGGAGCCCAGGCCACCGATGGAAGCTTCACCCCGAACGGATTCCCGGGACCGGGGGGGCTCGTGAACAGCAATGGAGGTTCCATCAACGACAAGATTTACCGCCAGTGCCTCGCTACTCTGATGCTGGAGGTATATTACCGCTTCCTTCCCGGCACGGGGGAAGGCACCAGGAATTCCTAATCTGATTGACAGACAGGCGTGTCTGGCTTTAGTACGCTGCCAGCCTTGTAAACAGGCAGGCCAGCAATACATACCTGTACAGGGCAATTCTCCCCATTTTTCAGAAATGCGGGAGTTTTTGCCTTGATGCCAACCAGACACCTCCCTCTATGAGTCTCCACATTGAAAGTACTGAAAATGCCCTTGCGGAATTGAAGAAGCAGCGGACCAAGACACTGACCGCCGCCATTTCCGTCTCTTTCCTTGGCGTCGCCCTCATGGGCCTCCTCCTCTACCTGGTACATATCATCGTGGCCGTTCCGGAAGATCCACCCATGGTCGCCTACGCCACCCAGGAAGGAGATAACCCGGACATCGACACACCGGAAGTCACCCAGACCACCCAGCGCCCCAGCAGTTCCTCCACCTCCGCTCAGGTGAAGGTCATCGCCGCCGTCGCCACGGCGGACGTCGCGGTAGTCAATCCGGATATTGAGGTGGACGTCCCCTCGGAAGAGCTTTCCATGGGCATCGACATCGGCGACGGCTTCGGCACCGGCACGGGCGACGGAGACGGGGGAGGCATTCCCGGCATCATCTCCAAGCGCTGCGATTTGAACGACCGCATGAAGCGCATCACGGAAAACGGGGGCACCCCGCAGTGCGAGGAAGCCGTAGTCAAATCCCTCCGCTGGCTGAAAAAACAGCAGAACGGCAACGGCTCCTGGGGTGAAGGGCAATTCCGCGCTTCCATGACCGGCATTTCCCTGCTGGCCTACCTGGCCCACTGTGAAACCCCTCTTTCCGAGGAATTCGGAGAAAACGTCCTGAAAGGCATTTCCTTCCTGGTGGACTTAGGCATGAAAAACCCCGTCCTTTCGGAACAGCCCGCCCTGAAGGAAATCTGTTATGACCACGCGGTAGCCACCTATGCCCTGTGCGAAGCCTATACCTTCTGCAAACAGATGGACATCCCCTCCATCTCCAATCTGGAAAAGGTCGTCGTAAAAGCCGTGGACAGGATTATTGACGCCCAGTGTCCCAACGGGGGCTGGGGCTACAGCTACAACAACAAGATTAATCCGGACATCGACCTTTCCGTCACCGGGTGGAACGTGCAGGCTCTCAAGGCTGCCGAACACGGCGGCATCAAGCCTACCAAAGGGGAAATCCGCTCTACGCTGCGCAAGGCCTCAAGCTACGTGCGCAAGAACGTCATGCCGGACGGCAAATTTTCCTATAAGGAAAACGGTAATATGCCCCGTTCCTCCCTGGTAGGCGTAGGCGTGCTTTCTCTGCAAATGACGGGCGACGGCTCCGGCGGTGCAGCCCGCAAGGGATTGGACTGGATTAAGAACAACGTCAAGACCCTCCAGTGGGGCCAGGGAAGCGGCACGGAAAATGTCAAGAGTAATCTCTACATGCATTACTACTGCGTGCTGGCTGCCATGAACCGCGGAGGAGACGTATGGACCTCTTACAACAAAGCATTCCGGGACGCCGTGCTCAGCGGCCAGAATGCGGACGGCAGTTTCCGGAAAAATGACGTAGGATACGTTTCCGGCATGAGCAATAAATCTGAAAACATCTACCGCCAGTGCCTGGCAACGCTGATGCTGGAAACCTATTACCGTTTCCTGCCCGGTACGGGGGAAGGCACCAAGAACTCCTGAGGCATCCCTCCGAATAACGAAAAGAGCGCCGCGGGAAAAGGTTCTGCATGCGAGAAAACGAACCTTCTTCCGGCGGCGCGCAAATTAAATCCTGACTTGACCGCAGAGGTTTCTCTTGTTATTCATATGGTTTCCATTTTCTAACGACGTGAATAACAATTCTTCCATCCTTTTCGGCCTTTTTGATGAATTTCTTTGGGTCCGGTGTTCCGGACGCGGAAGTTTTGCCAATAGTCCGACTGTCAAATCCCTGGGGGACGATTACATCGCTTCCGGAGGGCGTCTGATCGTCATTGATCTGGAAACTTGCTCCGGCATTGACTCCACCTTCATGGGCACTCTTGCGGGCCTGTCCCGACGGCTGCTTCCCATCGGGGGATCCGTCCAAATCGCTTCCCCGAGCGAACGCTGCCTGAGCGCCCTGGAAAGCCTGGGGCTGGACGCCCTGCTCAGCATTGAACCGCCCACAGCCCCCTGGAGGGGAAAAGTAGAGCAGATACGTGCCGCCCTGGGTACTGAAAATGCCCCTTCCGTTCACTTGGATGCCAAGGAGCAAACTCTCCACGTTCTCAACTCCCATTTGACCCTGAGCGAAATGAGCGAAGAGAACGAAGAAAAATTCCGCAACGTAACCGACTGCCTGAAAGAAGAATTGGAACGGCAGAAAGATCAATAAAAATACCTCCCCTCCACATGGACCTGCGCTCCATGGCCTCCCTGTATGAGGAAGCCCTTTCCGCAGCAAGGGAAGAAGGGCCGTCCGCCGTCAGGGAACATTCCGTTTCCAATCATTCCGCCCTTCCGGACGAGCGGACTCTTCAGCTTCTTCTTCTGGAAGGAGTATTTGGAACCTCTTTTACGGATGATTCAGGCAGGGACGTTCACATTCTGGATTTCGGGAACTGGAATAAATCCGCCGGACCGGACTTTCTAAACGCCAGGATATGCATTAATGGCGTCCCGCAATCGGGAGATATCGAACTGGATCCCACGCCGGAAGACTGGGAACGCCACGGGCACGGTTCCAACCCGGGGTTTAACGGCGTCATCCTGCACCTCGCCTGCGCGCCCAGCCGTAGGAAATGGTTCACCCGCAATGCCAGGCATGAACGCGTTCCTCTGGCTGTCATTCCCCCCGCTGCGCTGGCGCGGTCAGGAACATCCCCTTCCGGCAGCGCCCCGGTACGCCACTGCCGCCACTCCGGACTGCTGGCATCCATGGCTCCGGAGTTTCTGGAAACACTCCTCCAATCAGCGGCAGCCTACAGGTTCCGGAACAAGCACCGCCGCCATGCGGAACGCGCCAAATACGCAGGAGAGGAACAGGCCCTTTTTGAAAACCTGGCGGAAACGCTGGGCTATCACGCCAACAAAACCGCCATGCGCCACCTGGCCCTGCGGGCGCCCCTGCGTTCCATCCGGAACTGTCCGGAAGCCCTGCTTTTCGGTACGGCGGGCTTCCTCCTTCCCGTTCTTCCGGCCTCCTGCACACCGGAAGCCGTAGAACTCCACAAAAAACTCTGGGCTCAATGGTGGCCCCTGCGGGCGCAATTTGAACTGGCGCCGGACCGCTCCTTTCCCTGGACGTATTCCGGCAACAGGCCGGCCAACCATCCGCAGAGGCGCGTAGGGGCTCTGGCCGTCATCGCAGCAGATTTTGATGCGTTTAAGCGCCTTTGCCTTGCCGGACATACGGAAGAGCTGACGAAGTACCTCTCCTCCCTTACACACCCCTACTGGAGCACCCATGTAACGCTTCCTTCCCCACCGTCTCCCCGCCCCATGGCCCTGATGGGCCGGGATAGAATTCTGGACTTCATCATCAACCACCTTCTTCCGATGAAAGATGACGAACATGCATGGAAGCATTATCTTTCCCTCCGGGCCGGACAGGCGGGAACAAAAGTCCTCTCCGTCCACCAATCCCTGCTGGGCGGCAGGCCGGATGCACACGCCTTTCTTGCGAAAGCCTGGCACCACCAGGCATTGCTTCAAATTCACGAAGACCTGTGTTCCCTCCATTCCTGCGCCATTTGCTCCCTGCTCAGGCAGATGGAAAAGAAATGAGAGCGCAGCCCTTCTTTCCTTAAGACGGGGCGAAGGACCGCCCCTTGCGAAAACCCTTCCCAATCTTTACATCCCGAGAGGAATTCCTTCTTTCGGAACGCGCCATTCAGCAAGCTCCTCCTTTGAAACAAATACCGTCCCTTCCGCAAAGGTCCAGGATAAAAAAGGCTCCCAGCCCTAACGAAAGGACTGGAAGCCATGACTATTTTTAGTTCCAGAATTAAAACCGGATCATGGATTTCCTTTTTTACCGGGCCGCGGACGGCGAAGATTCCGTTCCCGATTTCAGCGGCAGGGTTTTCATGCGGGTCATCTTCCCGTTGACGCGCACGGGCAACACCTTGGGTTGGGCGGAATACAACTTCACGTTGCTTACCTTGCCGTCCTTCCAGGAAAAATCCACCGTGACGTTTCCCCGGGCTTTCAGCCCCTTCACGGAGCCTTCAGGCCACGCTTCCACGGGAGAGGGCATGATGTCTAGGCCCCCGGCATGGGATTGCACCAACATTTCACAAATGCCGCCTACAATGCCGAAGTTGCCGTCCATCTGCATAGGGGGATGAGTAGTCAGCATATTCGGCAAAGTGTTGAATTTCAAGAGTCCCTGAACCATTTCATGAGCCTTGTTCCCCTCGCCCAGGCGGGCCCACAGAGCCGTGCGCCACGGCCACGTCCAGGAACGGCGGCTGTCTCCGGTCGTGCCGCGCCATTCTAGGGAAAGGCGGGCGGCTTCCGCCAGCTTGGGCGTCTTGAGCTTGCTGATCTGGTTGCCGGGGAAAACAGCAAAAAGGTGGGACGTATGGCGGTGGTCCGTCTTGGGAATGCGGTCAATCATCCATTCCTGAAGATTTCCTTCCTTGCCTATCTTGTTGCCGGCCAGCCTTTTCAGCTTGCCCTCCAGGCTCTTGGCCCAGGCGGCGTCCTTGCCCAGAATGCGGGCGGCTTTGATGGTATTGGAGAAAAGCTCCGCAATGAGCTGCTGGTCATGCATCACACCGTCTTCACGCGGCCCATGTTCGGGAGACCAGCCATTGGGAGCCACCAGAGTTCCAGCTTTCACATCGGCCAGATCCTTCTTCTCCTCTTCGCTCGGATCCTTGCCGTTTGTCTTGAACCCTTCGCCCCCGGCTCCCAGTTCCTTCAAATGGTCTTCCCAGAAATGACAGATTTCCTTCATCAGGGGATACGCCTGTTTTTCCAGATACTTTCTATCACCGGTAAATGCATAATGTTCCCATATATGCAGCGCATACCAGGCCGCACCGGGGATGTTCCACTGCCAGCCGTTGCCACCGAAGATATTCTGGGAGGTGCGCACCGTCCAGCCGCGCACGGGTTTGCCGTCCTTGGTATTGAACCCCTTGTTCGCCTGGGAAGCGTCCCGGCAGCCGGGGGCCATTGCCTCCACATAATTGACCAGGGCCTCATGGCATTCGGAAAGATTGGCGGGTTCCGCCCCCCAATACGCCATCTGGACGTTGATGTTGTTATGGTAGTCGCAGGCCCACGGCGGTTTGACATAATCATTCCACAACCCTTGCAGGTTGGCCGGTAGCGTACCGGGCCGGGAACTGGACAGCAGCAGATAGCGGCCGAACTGGAACATGGTTTCCTCCAGATCGGGGTCTGCCGGATTTTTCTTATAGGCCTCCAGACGCTTTGGCGTAGGCAGCTTGGCTACATCCTCCTCCGTTTTTCCGAAGTTGACCTTCACCCGGTCAAACATGGACTTGTACTGGGAAATGTGGGCCTGTTTCAGGGCGGCATAATCCGCAGAAGCGGCTTTGGCCGCATAACGGTCCAGCTTCCTGGAGGGAGATTCACCCTTCCAGTCCTTTTTATAATCCATCAGGTAATCCGTCTCCATGGCGATGACGACCATGCAGGAATCCGCATTTTTCACGGAAATTTTATCTCCTGCGGCGGAAAGCGTACCGCCTTTGGGACGGATCAAAACGCGGCCTTCATAATTCATGCCGTTTTTCAACATCCCCTTCCAGGTGATGACGGGGCCTTTGGCGGAAATATCTGCTCCAAGCTGGCTGTTAACGGAAAAATCCGCGCTGAACTGGCCGGGCTTGCTGGCTTTATAGTTCAGCACCAATACGTTGGCAGGCGTGCTGGAGAATGCTTCCCGGTCATACGTTACGCCGTCCGCCTTGTAATTCACTTTATGAATGCCGTCCCGGAGATCCAGGGCGCGCGTAAAATCTTCCACAGACAGGGAAGCCGGCTGGTCGCCTTTTTTAAAGTCCACAAACAAATCCCCGAAAGGAAGATAGTTGCCGAACTGGTTCGTCCCGGCATCAGGCCCGTAACCGTACCCTCCCCCCGGATTGGCGCCTCCGGACCAAAGGCTGATTTCATTCAGGGCCAGCCGCTCGCGGCCGGGAGCGCTGAAAATCATGGCTCCAACGCGACCGTTGCCAATGGGATACCCCTCCGCTTCCCAAACAGAGGCTGGCTTCCTGTACTTGCCAAAACTGCCCTGGGAATTCTTGTCTTCCTGCGGATAGACAACTACGGCCGGTTCATCAGACCAGATCAAATTGGAGGCGGAAGGCTTATCCAGAGCCCCCCACCCGAAAGAAACGGCACTTACCGCCACGGCAGATAAATATAGAGATTGGAAATGCATGCTTTAATAAACAATGTCACATATTTACTGCCTTCGCAACCTCTATCTTTCAGCCATTCCGAACTTATCGGCCGCCACATGACGGATTCTTTCCCCCATTATTTCCCTCCCGGCCCAGGGACGCTTCCTCCAATGGCGGCGAGAACAGTAAATTTCCTTGTCTTTAATAACGACGCCCCTACTTTGGCATGTATGTTGAAACGACTTCTCTCCGCATTTTTTTCTCTGTTCTTTCTGGGAGCGGCCTTCGGTACATCCTTTGCGGAAGTCACCGTTCCGGACGCCCTGAAAGACCGGATTGCCCTGAAAAAAACGGCCCGGCAGCTTAATATCGTTTATTTTCTGGGCAGTGATACGGAACCCGTTCCGGATTATGAACGGCGCCTCAGCGAACTGCTCCTTTACCTCCAACAGTTTTACGGCAAGGAAATGCAGCGGCACGGCTATGGCGCGCGTTCCTTCGGCCTGGACATCAAATCCCCAGGCCGCGTGAACATCATTGAATACAAGGCCAAAAACCCGGCGGCCCATTATCCTTATGAAAACGGAGGCGGCTGGAAAGCGGCCCAGGAACTTGACGAATTTTTCAAAGCCCATCCGGACAGGAAAAAAAGCCAGCATACCCTTATCATCATGCCTACATGGAATGACGAAAAGAACGGCCCCGACAATCCCGGCGGAGTTCCCTTTTACGGCATGGGGCGCAACTGCTTCGCCCTGGATTATCCGGCCTTCGACATCAAACACCTGGGGCAGAAAACCAGGGAAGGAAGGCTGCTGACCAAATGGTATGGAGGCATGGCTCACGAATTGGGGCACGGCCTTAACCTGCCGCACAACCACCAGACCGCCTCGGACGGTAAAAAATACGGCACAGCCCTGATGGGTTCGGGCAATTACACGTTCGGGACCAGTCCCACGTTCCTGACTCCGGCCAGCTGCGCCCTGCTGGACGCCTGTGAAGTATTCTCCGTCACCCCGGCCCAGCAATTCTACGAAGGCAGGCCGGAAGTGGAAGTCAAGGACGTAGCCATCTCCTTCAAAGGAGACCAGATTCTGGTTTCCGGCAATTATACAAGCCCCCAGACCGTTAAAGCTCTGAACGTTTACATCCAGGATCCTCCTTATGCGGTCAACCAGGACTATGACGCCGTTTCCTTCTCCCGGCGCCTTGGAAAAAAGAGCGGGAAATTCTCCATGAAAATTGACAAAAAAGAGCTGGAAGGATTGAACAATAACGAATTCCGCATTTCCCTCATGTTCATTCTCGCCAACGGGCTGCACATGCAGAAGCACTTCACGTTCCATTGGGACGCACTCCAGGATTACAGGGACGGAAGCAAATCCTGAACGCATTTTCCGTGCGCGGGCGGAGGCCGCCAAAATCACGGCCTCCGCACCTTGCGGGGGCCTTATTCCTTCAAACTGGTGCGCCAGCCGGAAGCGTGCTGATAGTAATAAACCGCTTCCCTTTCCAGCTCTTTCATCCGCCCGTCCGGCTCAACGGCCTCTCCGTCCCGGAAAAATTCCACTCCGCGCTGGGGTTTGAGCACTACCATGTCTTTCCCCTTCAAATAGCCGATATATTGGTAATTGCTCACAAAATACCGGGATTGATAGGAAGGCTTCAAGGCATCCTTCCCATAAAAGGCCGCATCATACGGCCAGTTCAACAGCCCCAGCAGGGTGGGCAGCACGTCAATCTGGCTCACGGGAGTGTCCCGCCGTTCCGGCTTCAGCAAAGCCGGAGCGTAGAAAATGGAAAAAATGCGGTGCGTTTCCGGATTGAGGGCCTGCTTTCCCGCGCTCCCGGCGCCGTGGTCTCCTACGAACACGAACAGCGTGTTGTCAAACCAGGGTTTGGTTCTGGCCTCCTCCACAAAGGCGCCTACCGCATAATCCGCGTATTTCACGGCCCCCATGCGCCCCGTGTGGGAAGGAATGTCAATGCGCCCTTCCGGATACGTGTAGGGGCGGTGGTTGGACGTGGTAAACACCACCTGCAAAAACGGCTTGCCGCGTCCGCAGGATTCATCCGCCTCCCGTACGGCGCGGCGGAACAAATCTTCATCGCAAACGCCCCAAATAGTGGAATGGGTCACCTCGGAATCATCCATGGAATTACGGTCCAGAACCTGAAACCCGTTGTTCCCGAAAAAATAATTCATGTTGTCAAAATACCCGTAGCCGCCGTAAATCCATTTGAGATCATATCCCTTGTCCCTGAATATGGAACCTATGGTCTGCAAATGCTCATTTCCTTCCTGGCGAAGGATGGACATGCCGGGAAGCGGCGGCAGGGATGTGCTGATTGCTTCCAGCCCGCGTACGGAACGGGTGCCCGTGGCATAAGTATTCGGGAAAAAAATGCCTTCCTTTCCCAGACGGCTCAGGCACGGAGTGACGTCAGCCCCGTCTTCCCGGCACTCGTTCAAAAATTCCGCTCCCATACTCTCCATGACCACAACCACGACATTCGGGCGGATAGCCACCCCGGAAGGACGCACCTGCCTCTTTACGCTGCCGGACGAAGCCTCCGGCACGGACGTGTCATCCGCCGTGAACTCCCGGGCCAGAAACGCCGCCGCTTCCGCATCCGGCAGCGTCCGGTAATAGGCGCGGTAATCCAGTTCATTCCTGAGAAAGGCGCTGAACAGGCTGTAAAGGCCATCCTTGGCCATTTCCGAATTATAACGGTTGTTCACGGCATCCGCATCCTTGATATCCACCAGCCAATATCCCCCCGTGACGCAGGCCAGCAGGAACAGCACCACACAGCCTCGTTTCCATCCGGCGGGAACCGCCCCGTTCCTGGGAAGCAGGAACCTCTTCATTCCCCAGACGGCCAGAACGGACGCCGCCAGAATGCCGCCCAGAATAGGAATGATGGGATAGGACTCGTAAATATTCCCGATGACCTCCTTGGTGTAAACCAGGTAGTCTACCGCAATGAAATTAAAGCTTGCCTCAAACTCGTTCCAGAAAAAGGCTTCCGCCACATCTTCAAACAGATTGGCGAGCACAAACAGGAAAAACCACGCGGAGGTGAGCCACCTGTCCGCCTTCCCTCCCGCCTTCCCGCGCGGCAGAATCCACAAATAAACGGCATAGGGTATAAGCCAGTAGCACATGGTGACGGCAAACTCCGTCACAAAAACGTACGCCGTTTTCAGGAGGGGAAGCAACCCGAAATCCATGTTGCGGTATTCGAACAATACCGTAAATAGATTTTCCACCGCCTCAACGCCGAACGCAAACAGGAGGAACGGCCAAAACCTCCCCCAATAATAACGAATCATCGCTACCGGAAATATGACAGCCGGAGCATGCCGTCAATGCTCCATCACAACATCACGGTGATATGAATGTCATTCCGGAGAAATGAGACGGGAGAAGATTCTCCTACACTACATCCAGAGCGGCATCCCAGTCTTTCCAGACAGGTTCCAGCCCGGCATTCCGTATGGCTCCGACCACCTGCTCCGGTGTGCGCTGGTCGGAAATCTCAAACTGCTCCGTCGCCTTGCAATTCCCTTTTCGGTCATCGGGAAGATCCACCCGGTTGCCCCGCACCGTCAAATGGGCGGCAGCCGTTCCCACGCCCGTGTAGCCCCCCGGTTCCGTGCGCGCAATGGCGGACATGTGGGTCATGCCCAAATGCATCAGGGCATTTCTCATCGGCGCGGGCTCACGGGTGCTGATGGACATGCCTATTTTGGGGAAGCAGATGCGCAGGGCGGCCATGAGCTGGACAAAATGGCGGTCATCCAGCATCAAGTCCGGATCAGGTTCATACTCGTAATTCCCGGCGTAGGGACGCATGCGCGGAAACGCCACGGAAAGCGCGGATTTCCAGCAATGCTTCTGCAGGTAATCCAGATGGACGGCAAGAGCCATGGCCTCCCGCCGCCACGGCGAAAGCCCGAACAGGGCTCCTATCTGAATGCGGCGGAAACCGCCCTGGTAGGCGCGTTCCGGGCAGTCCAGCCTCCAGTTGAAATTTTTCTTCATCCCTGCCGTATGCAGGGTTTCATACACTTCCCGGTTATAGGTTTCCTGATACACGGCCAATTGTTCCGCCCCGTGACGGACGATCTCCGCATAGCGGTCGTCCGGCAACGGCCCTATCTCCAGCCCCAGGGACGGAATAAAAGAATGCAGGGCGTCCAGGCATTCCTGCATATACCCGTCGGAAACGAACTTGGGATGCTCCCCGGCCACCAGCAGGATGCTGCGCAGCCCCAGGCCGTGCAGGTAGCGGGCCTCCTGCACCACTTCATCCACCGTAAGCGTGGTGCGGATAATGGGATTATCCCGGGAAAAACCGCAGTACTTGCAATTATTGATGCATTCGTTGGACAGGTAAATGGGGGCGAACAGGCGAATGGTCCGGCCGAAATGCAGCCGCGTCAGACGCCGGCTCTCCTGCGCCATCGCCTCCAGGCGGGCGTCGTCAACCGGTTCCAGCAACGCCATGAAACGGCGCACCAGGGGAGTGGGACAATCCATCAAACCGTTTAATTCTTCAGAAAAAGACATACGTGAACTAAGTAAAATTGTGAGAGCGCCGGCTGCATTTCCATTCCTGAACCGGAAAGCTCCAATTTGCTCCCTCCCTTGCAAAAGATACCATCTTTTACCGTGTCATTTCCCGGAGAGGCGCGTTCCATGAAGGCCGGGGAGCCTGCGAATCGTCGTGACAGACGGCCTCTTATGGACTAATCTGGCTTTATCCTCCCATGAGCGCTACACCGAACAGCCTTTTCCGCCATTATCTTGATTCCCTGATCCAGCAGGGAACAACGCGAACGAGCCTGACGGATGAAGCCAGAAACGTTCTCAGAACATGGTACGTGGCTTCCAGACAGGGAGGCCGTCCCGCCGCATCAGCACCCGCTTCTCCGGAACCGCCGCCCCTGCAGGCGGCCGTTCCTGTCTCCGCACCTGCCGGAAAGCCGGAACCGCCGGAGCTGTTTCCGCAAAACAGGGAACCGGCCTCTGCCATTACCCTCCCGGAAGGGACAATGGAAGACAAGCTGCAATACCTCCGTAATCTGGCGCAAAACTGGAAACCGGCGCGGGAACTCAACTCCCTGCGGGACACCATGGTCTTTGCCACGGGCAATCCCCATACGAAACTCATGCTCATCGGGGAAGCTCCCGGATATTATGAAGAAGTGCAGCAGGAGCCCTTTGTGGGCCGTGCCGGGGAAAAACTCAACCAGATATTAAGGGCTATGGGGCTCTCCAGAGACATGGTTTACATTTCCAACATCGTCAAATTCCGCCCGGCCCTGCCCAACCAGCGAACCAATAACCGCGCCCCCACGCCGGAAGAAATTGAAGCGTGCCTGCCCATCATCATGCATGAAATCCGGGTCATCCGGCCGAAAATGATTATAGCCCTGGGCGGTACCGCCGCCGTAGGCCTGTTGGGGGAACAGGGTTCCGTCAGCTCCATGAGAGGCAGGTTCCACGACCTTAACGGCATTCCCGTACGCGTCACTTACCATCCCAGCTACCTGCTCAGATCAGACAGTCCGCGGGAAAAACGCAAGGTATGGGAAGACATGCTGGCCGTTATGGAACGCCTGGACATGCCCATCTCAGAAAAACAGCGCGGCTACTTCCTGCCCAGGGAATAAGCCGGGGACTTCTTCATGCCTCATTTTCAGCTGAAGCAGGGAAAAATCCCTGAACCATTTGGCGTGACAGGAAACATCAGTATGTCTCCGTGCATCTGCATTCTATTCTCCAAAGCGGTTGTACCACCCCATCCCGCTTTTTCCCGGAGCAACCTCTAACGCATCGGCTAATTGGGAGGATAGAACAGGCCGTCCCCCTGCCCCGTATCCCGCCAGGAGCCGCCGAAGCACAGCATGAACGGAGACATTCAGAATTCCTCCCTTTTTACTGGTCCGGGACCTTACGAAATTCCCCTCTCCATCAAATCCTCATCACCGCCCGGCCCTTGTAACGCTACCTGTGGGATGCAAACATAACCTCCTGAAAATGAGTGCCATGTTCCGGCGTCAGTTCCCGGACCGGAAATTTTTTCAATTCCGGACACCTCCGCATCAAAACTCCGGTGAAATACCTGATACCGCGCCGTGTCGTGAGGCGAAGATCCCGTTTCGCCTTCAACGGTTCCTCAGCGCCTCCGATCAAAAGCGAAATCCATCGGGTTTCAGATACCTGAGGAAGAATATCTGGATATCCTCCAACGGTTCAGAATCCGATGCTGGGAAATTTGCCGCCGTTACCGGAAAAGCGGAGGCGCCGGCATAAAAACATACCTGGGCAATGCAACCGTTTTTGAGCCGGAACGCTATTTGCGCGAGAGGAACCGGAAGAAGAGGCTGCTGCTGCGGGAAGCCCGTCCGCTTGAATATGAAAATGGCCGGGAAATTGACGCTGACGAACATTCGGACTTCCTTTCCGGGCTGATGTTCCGGGAAGAATTCGAGCGGAAAATGGAATCCCTGGAGCCGCAGGAAAGGGAGCTGGTTGAGGCATTGATTGACGCTGAAGGGAATTTGTCACGGGCAGCCAGAAGCATTCATCTGGAGGAAAGCAGGGCGCGCCGCCTCCGGAAACGTCTCCGGGAAGAAAAATTCACTTTTTTAAGAAATGGGCGGCGAATTTCCGGAAACGCGGCAAGCAATCATAGTGAAGGCAGATAAACGTTCTTTCTTTTCTGGCGCATGCCCTGTCCGGGACAGCTCCGTGAAGAGCCGTTTATTCACTTTATCAAGAACCATAAGCATTTGAAAAACAAAATGATGAATACAACAAAAACATGCGGGGATTCCAGTTCCCGGCCTCAGCGTTCGGAAAATTCCCTTTCCTGTCCCGTGGCGGATGCCGCGGCAGGCCCCTCTCATGAACCCCTGCTTCCCGTAGGCACGGTTACCGGAGATATCAGGAACAACGACATTGTCCTTCCCCGCCTGAACATTGTTCAAAGCGTAGGCGCCCTTTCCGGGATATTTCCCCCCGGCAGTATCATCCTCAACAGGGAGGTTGTTCTTTCCGACGGAAGCGTTCCTCTGGAGCTTTCCGTGCTTTCCGCACGCAAGCAGTTTATAGAAAAACTCCCCTTTGATTCCGTGGAGAAGCCGGCCGTCTTCAATTCTCTGGAAGAAGTAAGAGCCGCCGGCGGCACGGTCGGCAGAGAGCCGGGAAACCGGCCTTCTTTCGTTCCCGTTCTGCATGTGCAGGCGCTTTTCAAGGCTCCGGAGGGCGTGGATTATCCCTTTCCCCTGGAGTACGAAGGAGAGGCTTTCGGGCTGGCTGCCTGGTCCCTGCGCGGCATGGCTTATTACCTTGCGGGGCGCGACATCCTCACGGCTTCCAGATTTGCCCTGAGGAATGAAGTATTCGCCGGCAAGTGGAAGCTTACGACCAGGCTCAGGAGGCTGGAACATAATGGCATTTTCATTCCCGCGCTGCGCAGTGCGGGCCGCAGTACACCGGAGTTTTCCTCCTTCATCAGGAGCATTGGTTAAATTTCTTACCCTCCGCAACGAAGAGCAGCGTTCATGAGCAGTCCAATCAGGAGATTATTCGTCAACGGGTTCCCGAGCCTCTACGGAGGAGCGGGAACGGAACTTCACCACCAGATCATTGTCTGGCGCAAGATGGGCGTGGAAGTCCATCTCATCCCGTCCTGGGATTACCACGGGGAGCCTCTTTACAACGAGATGGTTTCCCTGGGCGTCATTATGCACGCCCCAGCGGACTGGTCGGCCGTCCAACCCGGCGACCCCGTGCTCGGTTTCTGCAATGCCGGCTTCCTCAACGCCTTGCCGGAAATACGCAGGCATACGAAACGCACAGTTTTCATCAACTGCATGACGTGGCTTTTCCCCAGGGAAAAGGAGGCCATGCAAAAGGGGGAAATCGCCATGTTCCTCTATCAGAATGAAGCCGTCCGCCAGGAAGCCATGCCCGTGCTGCGCAAGCTCAACGGCGACCCGCAAGTGCAGTTCCTGACCTTCAGGCCCTATTTCCATGCGGAATCCTTTCCCTTTATCCGGGAACGCGATGAGGATTTCTTCGGTTGCGGGCGCATCTCCCGCCAGGATGCCGACAAATTCGCGGCCAACACCCTGCATATCTACGGCGCATTCGTATCCCCCGTGGAGAAGCGCGGCCTTTTCCTCGGTTTTGACAAGAGGAGCGAAGCCAAGATAGGCCGGCCCTTCGACTGGATTCGGATTGCCCGCAATCAAAGGGAAGTTTCCCAGCAGGATTTTTACAGGCACAGCCGGATCATCCTCCAGCCGACGGATACGACGGAGAACTGGCCCCGCATCGGTTTTGAGGCGATGGCCAGCGGCAGCGTGCTCATTGTGGACAACCGGGGCGGGTGGCGGCAGATGGTGGAGCACGGCAAAACAGGATGGCTGTGCAGCAACGAAAGGGATTTCATCTACTACGCTTCCAAAATGGCCTGTGAACCGAATCTTCGCGACGACATGGCGGAGGCGGCCCGGGCGCGCGGCCTGGAGCTGGGCGGGCTGGATGTTTCCCTGGAGAGCTGGAAGGAAGTGCTGGAGGCGATGGCAAGACTCCCGGAATGAACATGGAACGGAAAACCGGCCTTATGAATAAAAAATATGTTTCCCCGTGTTTTCTGCCCGGCATGCGGCTGGGCAACATCATGTTCACGCTGGCGGCCGCCTGTGCCCACGCCCGTACCGTAGGGGTGGAGTGCCGGGTGCCCTGGGCTTACAATGACGCTTCCCTGATGCTGCGCTCCCGGCTCGGCGGCTGGGTGCTCCCTTCTACGCCGTGCGGCACCAATGAACCTCCATCCTGGCAGGAACCTTCCTTTGCCTATTGTCCGGTTCCCTTCCGCATCCGGACGGGCGGGCTTCGCGGCTACTTCCAGAGCGCGCGGTATTTTGAAGGGCAGGAAGCGTTCATCCGGGCGCTTTTCGCGCCTCTCACCGCGGAGAAGGAGCCCGGCGCCGTTGGCATTCACATCCGGCTTGGGGACTACAGGCTCCTCCGTGACAAGCACCGCATTCTGGACCCTGGTTTCCTGCGGAGGGCCGCAGGGCATTTATCATCCGGGAAGAACCGTCTGGTGCTGTTCAGCGATGAGCCGGACGAGGCGGCGGAGATGCTTGCGTGCGTGCCGGCATTCGGACGCTTTGCGCTGGAAATCGACCGCGGCGCTCCGTGCGAATCCCTCCGCCGCATGACGGCGATGGAGGAACTCGTCATGTCGTGTTCTTCCTTTTCCTGGTGGGGCGCGTGGCTGGGAAATACCCGGAAGGTCATCGTTCCGCGTGACTGGTTTGTCGGCGGTGTGGAAGACTACCGGGATATTTACCTGCCCCATTGGGTAACACTGTAATTCCGCCACGAACCCATACCCGTAAAACAATGAATACGAGAACCGTTACAAGCCTCTGGGTGGGCGGGGAACTTCCCCTGATGTCCGTTCTGTGCATCAAATCGTTCCTGGACCATGGCCATGCTTTCCAGCTTTTCACCTACCGGAATTACGACAATATTCCCGCAGGAACGCTTGTGTGCGATGCGCGGGATATTCTCCCGGAGGAGGCGATTTTCCATGATTCCCACAATAGCCTGGCGCCGTTTTCCGATTGGTTCCGCATGAAATTCCTTTCACAGGAAGGCGGCTTCTGGGTGGATATGGACGTCATCTGCCTGGGTGATGAACTTCCTGCCTCTCCTCTCTGGTTCTGCAGGGAGTGGGCGGAGGTGGTGGCCGTAGGCGCCATGGCCTTTCCTCCCGGTCATTCCGTTCCCGCAACCCTGTGCCGCCTTGCTGAGGATCCGGCGCTCCGCGTTCCCTGGGACTCTCCGGAAGAAGTGCGGGCCAAGGAGGAACTGCTACGCCGTGTGCCGGATGTCGCCGATCGCCGGCGCCAGGTGCCATGGGGATTTTGCGGCCCCACCGGAATGACGCGCGCGTTGCGCCACTGCGGCCTGTTTGACCGGGCCGCTCCGTCTTCCCACATGTATCCGGTCCCCTGGACGAGATGGCGCGACTGCTACAACGGCAACATACGCCTTGCCGGGCCGGAATTGTCCAATGCCTGGTGCGTCCACCTCTGGGGAGAGATGGCCAGGCGGGAGCCGGACGCCTGGGAAAATATGAGCCGCAACAGCATGGCAGGCGAGCTGCTGGACAGGCATCTGCCGGGCCACGCCTGGAAGCCTGCCCCCGGGCCGCGTAAAAAAGTGAATATCCTGGTGGGCATCTGCAGCTGCACAGGCGCGGCGAACCGCCGCAAGGCGTGCCGGGAGACCTGGCTTTCCCATCCTCAGGAGGGTGTGGAATGCAGATTTTTCCTGGGGCGGCGCACTCCTTTGCCCAATGAGCCCGATGTAGTGGCCCTTTGGGTGGAGGACGATTACAGGCACCTGCCCGCCAAGGGGCTCGCCTTTTATCAATATGCCCTGGAACATTATGACTTTGACTGGCTTTTCAAGTGCGACGACGATACCTGGCTGGCGCTTGACCGCCTGGAAAGCCTCTGCGACGGCCGCTATGACCTTGTGGGCGACATGTCCCTGGCGGACAGGGGGTTCCCCAGCGGCGGAGCGGGCTACCTGATGAGCCGGGCGCTTGTGGAGGGTATTGTGGCGCACGGCGGCCGGGTTCCCGCCGTCGGGGCGGAGGACGTCATCTTCGGCCGGCTGGCGCGGGAACTGGGCGCGCGCGTCCATGCCACGCCGCGCCTCTTCCTCAGCCATGCTCCGGCGCCCCACCGCCTGAATGACCAGGTGAGCGCCCATTGGTGCTCTCCGGGCAGGATGCACGGCATTGAGGCCCTTTTCCATGATGAACCGGTGGCCGTTTATGACGCCGTGCATCCCCATTGGAGGGACGAACTCCTGTTTTTTGCCCGGGGCCGTTTCATGCGCGGCGCCGGCGGCTGCACCGGGCGCTACGTCCTGCAGGACGGGCTTCTCACGCTGTTCTGGGATGACTGGGCGCCGGAAGCTCTGGAAAAAAACGGCAGCGGATTTTCCCGCGGTCCGTTCTCCCTGACCCCTGCCGCCGGCAGCCGGCAGCTTCCTTTTCCGGAGTCCGTGTCCTGACGGGCATGGCCTCCATTCCCTGTTCTTCCCATCCGTCCGCCGTGGTGCGGCACGGGGAAGGAAGATGAACCAATCCAATCGGCGCCTTTCGCGCCGCAATAAAACCACAACCATCACACCATGTATACCAACGAACAACCAAACGACGACCCCTCTTTGAACAGGGGTTCCGCCAACAAGATGAACACCAACCCAGCTGCGGGGCTTCCCGGGGCGGCCAGCCAGCCTGGAGAGCCGGGCGCCGCAGCGCCCCTCCATGCCATGTCCACCCCCATCCAGCCCTACGGCGCGGATTCCGTTATCTATGAAAAATCCGACAACTTCGTTCAGACGTCTGCCGGAGCCGATATCTTCATGCCCCCCGTCAACGACACCTTCAGCGTCCCGGAAGGAGGGGCCACGGCCGTAGCCAGCCTGACGGTGGACGACTGGGGCAAGCTGACCATTGCCGGCCCGGGCGGCACGTTTGAGCTGGACCTGACCTCCGCCGCCGATGAACCCGGAGAACTGGGAGGCCACCAGGAATGGTCCAAATCAGGCTCCTTTGAGTTATCCGAAGGCACGTACACTCTCTCCGTCACGCACCAGAACATCGACATGCCGCACAACGAATACAACCAGTCCCTGTGCAGGTACTCCGTGACGGTGACCGCGCATGGGGACTCCAGCAGCAGTTCAAGCAGTTCGGACACCCCTCCTTCCTCCCTGTCGAGCAGCTCCTCTTCGGACGTGCCGCCGGAGGAAAAGGAAATCTGCTGCCGTTGCGGTACGTGCACGGACGCGGAAGGCAACGAATACACCATTGCGGCGGAAAAACTGCCGGGTGACCCCGGCGTGGAAATCTGCATGTCCCAGGCCGAATTCCTGGCCGGAGGAGGGGCCCCGTCTCCCGCGGCCTTCAGCCTCCGCACCGCGGAAAACGCCCGTGAAACGGCGGAAGCCTGCGGCAGCCTGAAATACGTAAGCCCGTGGGCCTGGCGCGCCCATCTGGACGAAACGTCCGGCCTCATCACCATCGTGCCGCCGGCGGGCGCCGCGCTTTACTTCAACGTGCAGGCCGGTTCAGATGCGGCCCTCCCCGCGGGCATCTCCCGCAAGCGCGACTTCAGGGTGCAGCTGCTGGATGAAACCCTGGCGCCTGCCGCTTCCGGCGCCCCCGCCTACCTTTCCCTGGTGGACGCGGACGGGCAAAACATCCGCTTCTCCGCGGAAACCGGCGCCGTGGTCGCCATGACCTCCGCCTCCGGCAAAGTGCTCCTGGCGGAAGACTACTTCCGCAATGTAAACAATACGTATGATCCTGCGGGCAACCTGGTAAGCAGCTACAGCGCCGCGGAGGGGCTGATGCGCACCCGGACCGGAGCGGGCGGAGAACTCGTCATGGAATGGTACGCTCCCGCCGCCGTCACGGTCCTGGCCGACGGAACATACGAGGTAACGGGGGAACCTTATAAAACCTCCTCCTACCTGTCCTCGGAAGAAAACGGCGTGCGGACCACCGTCATCACGCGCCAGCAGCGCGGGCTGCCGGCCCACACCATCACCCGTACGGAAGAACCCGGCAGAGTCAGCATCGCCAAAGGCCAGGGGGACGACATCATCATCCGCACCATTGAAACCAACCGCCTCTACGGAGGCCTCTCGGAACGCATCGAAACCGTCAGAGGCATCAACGACGCCGAGCCGGTCGCCTGCAACCGCAGCGTCAGGCAATACACGGACGGCGGCTGGCTGCTGGTAAGCGAAACGGAAGCCTTCAACACGCCGCTGGCGCGGACGACCTCCTACGAATACAACAGCCAATACCGCGTCTCCCGCATCAACCGTCCGGACGGCGGCTACACGCGCTATGAATACGACGGCGAAGGACGGGTCACGCTTGAGGCGGCGCCCTGGGCCGGCGGCGGAGAACAGGTAACCCGGACCGAATACGCCGGCCTGCGCTTCTACGACAACCGTCCGGCGCGTGTCGCCGAATTCCGGGTGCTGTCCGACGGCACGGAAATCGAACTGACGGCCGCCGCTTACGCCTATGAGCGCTCCCCCCTCATGGAACGGGTGACCAAAACCGTGACTGCCGCCGGTTCCGGCCAGGAACAGACAAGCGTGGAAGAAACGTATGGAGAAGCCGCCGCCTATCCCTATGCCGCCGGGCAAACCAAATTCACCCGGGACATTGCCGGCGTGGAAACCTTCTATGACTATGAGGCGGCCGAGGAACACGGCGCCGCGCACAAAAAGACGGCCGTTACCAAGGTCGGCGGCGAACTGGCGGCCGGACAGAGCCGCAAGACGGAATCGTTCCTTGCCGCCAATGGCACGGTGCTTTTTGAGCAGGAAAGCGTCTGGGATGGCGACAACTGGCTGCCGCTCTCAAGCGGCGCCCATGAATACGACGAAGAAGGCCGCCGCACGAAAACCACCCGGGGCAACGGCCGCGTCACCTCCACGTCCTGGATGTGCTGCGGCAAGCTCTCGGAAACGGACGAAGACGGAATCCTGACGTCGTACGGCTACAACAGCGCCCACCAGCTGGTGGAAACCATCCGTTCGGAAATCAGCGACGGAGACACGGTCGTTACCCCGGAAACCATCACCACCTACACCCGGGACGCCGCCGGGCGCGCCCTGCAGACGCGCCGGGACAGGGGAGCCATGACCACGACGGAAAGCGTGGAATACGACAGGCTCGGCCGTATCGTCAGGCAAACCGATGTGCTGGGCCGCGTGACGGCGACAGCCTACAGCGAAGACGGCCTGACGGAAACCGTCACGACGCCCTCCGGCGCCACCCTCGTCACCGAACGTCACCCCGACGGCTCCGTACTCCATGAATACGGCACGGGACAGCGCGAACGCTGCCATGTCTATGACATCGACCATAACTGCCTGAGGGAAACCGTTACCCTGGCCGGCCAGACCACCATCCTCTCCCGGACCCTGGTCAACGGCTTCGGACAAAGCGTCCTGCAAGTGACGCCCACGACTGCCGGGTTCCTGTATGACCGTTCCGAATATAATGCACAGGGGCGCCTCATCCGCACATGGAGGGATGCGGGAACGCAGGAGGGGGCCGCCGCCATGGCGCCCACGCTCTACGAATACGACGCCTTCGGCAACATGACCAGGGAAACGCTCGCCCTGGCGGAGCAGCCCGCACCGGACAACAGCCCCATCCGGGAATATGCCTTCAGCGTGGAAAACGCGGAGGACGGCATCTATATGGTGACGGCGCAAACCCGCTACAATGCTGAGGGGCAGCCGCTTGTCTCCGTACGGAAGCAGCTCCTGTCCGAACTCTCCGGAGTTCTGGAAACAAAAGCGGTCATCATTGACGAACGCGGCTTGACTTCGGCGGAATGGACGGAGTATGCTGAAAATACGAAAAGAATCCAAAAGAGCATTGTCCCCTCTTCCAGCGTCACGGCTCAAACGGTGGCGGCGGACGGCCTGATGCTCTCGCAGCAGAACCACGCGGGCATCACGGAAACGGCCGCCCGCGCCTATACGGCCACGGGCGTGACCCTGACCCGCACGGACGGCCGCGGCAACACAACGACGATCCGGACCGACCTGGCCGGACGGGCCGTCAGCGTGACGGACGCCGCCGGAAATGAGACCGTCACGCAGTACGACGCCCGCTTTGACCTGGCCGCCGTGGTGACGGACGCGCTGGGAAATACGGTGTGCGCCGGATACGACGCCAGAGGCCGGAAAACGGCCGAATGGGGAACGGGGACGCAGCCCCTGCTGATGGGCTACGACGAGGCGGACCGCCTGGTGAGCCTGACCACCTTCCGCGCGGCGCAGGAAGGAGACATCGCGGAAGACCCCACCGGCCGCGCGGACGGCGACACCACCGCCTGGAGCTATGACGACGCCACGGGGCTGGAAACGCGCAAAACCTATGCCGACGGAACGCACGTGGACAAAACCTGGGACGCCTTCAACAGGCTTGCCACGGAAACGAACGCCCGCGGCATCGTGAAGACCCGCACTTACGAACAGGCCCGCGGGCTGCTGGCGGGAATCAGCTACTCGGACGCCACGCCCGGCCAGAGCTTCGCCTACGACCACCTCGGCCAATTGACGCAAATCACGGATGCCGCCGGAACGCGGACCTTCGCCTGCAATCCCTACGGAGAACCGGAAACAGACTGCCTTGAGGCAAACGGCATCTCCTGGCAGGTCTCCGAACTCTATGACGGGCTCGGCCGTCAGGCGGGGTATGAATTAAGCGCGGGCGAACGCCGCGTCCAGCAGGCGCGCCTGTCCTATGACGGCAAAGGCCGCCTCTCCGCCCTCGCGGCGGAAGGCATGGAAACGCCCTTCTCCTGGACTTACTGCGAACAGGGAGGGCTTGTGGAACAACTCGCCTACCCCAACGGCATGACCCGGGTC
>ENA-ORNY01000128-ORNY01000128.1-human-gut-metagenome-genome-assembly--contig:-NODE-128-length-62406-cov-11.940145_pt1 | contig 62406 bp, 54 predicted proteins | sample MGYA00242122_ERZ509036 | MGnify/ENA primary metagenome ERZ509036 (study PRJEB26280, sample SAMEA2338696) | human gut metagenome | biome: human gut; feature: human-associated habitat; material: faeces... | reverse complement strand
GGCAGCCGCCGCGACGGACGGGTCGGAAAGGGAAAACGCTCGAAATGAGGAGTTTGGCATGAAGAAGTTGTGGTGGCTGTGCTGCCTCGTCGTCTTGGCCGCGGGTCTGGCGGGAGGCTGCGGGAAGCAGATCGACGAGGCCCATACGGTAGTCCTTTACAGTGACTTGGACGAGACCTTTGTCCAGGCCTTGTTGGACGGCTTCAATGGCCGCTCCGATGGGAAGGACAAGGTCCTAGTGCGCCTGGCAAAAAAGGATAGCGACCCGGCCCAGGCCGACGTCTTGCTGGCCGGAACGGCCCGCCTCCAGCAGCTGGCGGCGCAGGGAGGACTCCAGCCCGTCAAATCCGAGACGGGGGACCGGCTGCCGGCGGCGCTGCGGGATCCACGGGACTTGTGGATTGGGGCCTTTTACGATCCCGTGGTCCTGCTGGTGAACCAGGCCTACTCCCGGGAACTGGGCCAGGAAAACCTGGAACACTGGATGGATTTGACGACCCTGCCGACCGCGCGGATTGCCATGGAAAACCTGACCAATTCCCCGTCGACAAAACATTTTCTGGCAGCCCTGTCGTCCCGTATGGGACAGGATGCCTGCCTGGCGTACTTCCGCGAACTGCGTCCCCAGATCCAGCAGTTCGCCAAGTATCCCATCAGCCCCGTGCGGATGGCTGCCACGGGGGACGCGGATGTCGCCATTACCCGGCGCAGCCAGGTCTTCAAATATTTACAGAACGATTTTCCTGCCTATGCCCTGATTCCCAAGGAAGGCACGCCGGTGGACCTGTATGGCGTGGCCCTGGCAAAAGGCAGTGCCAAAGGGAAAGAGGCGGCCCGTTTTATGGACTGGCTCCTTCAGGATCCGGAAGCCCGGACGGTCCTTGTCACGGCGCGAAGCGGGTTCCTTCCCGTCCTGCCCCAGGGACGGAGCGGTCCTGTGACAGATTCCGATACCCTTTGGTTGAATACCTTCTATAAAGGACAGGACGCCGTGGATCGGCTGGCCAATCTTTGGATGAAGGAAATACGGATTGATGCCCCGGAGGTAACGAAGTGAAATTAGGAATGGTCAGCCTTGGCTGCCCGAAGAATCTCGTCGATTCCGAGGTCATGCTGGGCGTTATCGCGAAATATGACGTTGAAATCACGAATGACCCCGCTGAAGCGGATGTCATCATTGTCAATACCTGTGCTTTTATTGAAACGGCTAAACAGGAGTCCATCGACAGCATCCTGTCCATGGCGCGCTACAAGGAGGACGGGCCCTTGCGCAAGCTGATTGTGACGGGCTGCCTGGCCCAGCGCTACGCCGAAGATCTGTATCGGGAAATGCCGGAAGTCGACGCCCTGGTGGGGACGAACGTCTTCAAGGACATCGACGGCGTCTTGTCCCGCGTGCTGGCAGGCCAGCGCGTACTTCATCTGCAGGCAGGAGACTGGACCGAAGGCCCGGCCGAAGTCCTACCGGCACGGAAGGGCGGGGAAGACCGGGAAGTTCGGCCTGGCGGTGTGGCGCCGGACCCCCGCCAATTGTCCGGCAACGCGTACAGTGCCTACCTGAAAATCGCCGAAGGCTGCAACAACCGCTGCTCTTACTGCGCGATTCCCCTGATTCGGGGGCCCTACGTCAGCAAACCCTATGAACAGGTACTGGCGGAGGCCAAGGACCTGGCATCCCGCGGGGTCAAGGAACTGATTGTCGTAGCCCAGGATACGACCGTCTACGGTGCGGACCTGTATGGCCGCCTGCGCCTGGCGGAACTGCTCCGCGACCTGAATGACATTGCCGGCATCCGCTGGATCCGCGTCCTGTATCTGTACCCGAATACCTTTACGGATGAACTGATAGAAGCATTCGCGACGCTGCCCAAAGTCTGCCATTACGTGGACATTCCGCTTCAACACGGCAGTGAACGGCTGCTGCAGGCGATGAATCGGCACGACAGCATGGCCCACACCCGGGAATTGCTGGCCAGGCTGCGCCGCCGTATCCCGGACATCGTCATCCGCACGACCTTTATTGTCGGTTTCCCCGGGGAAACGGAGGAGGATTTCGAGGCATTGAAGCGTTTCGTGGAAGAACAGCGCTTTGAAAACGCCGGTGTCTTTATGTATTCCCGCGAAGAGAATACGGCTGCGGCTGCCATGCCGGACCAGGTGTCGGAAGAAGTCAAGGAAGACCGGTATAATGAATTGATGGCAATCCAGGCCGGAATTTCGGAAGAACTCCACCAGAACCTGGAGGGGAAGGAGCTGGAGGTCCTCGTCGAAGGATATAATGAAGATGGGGAGAATCTGGCCGAAGCCCGTTCGTACAGGGAGGCGCCGGATATTGACGGCATGATTTATGTGGAAAACGCGCCGGGACTCCAGCCCGGTGATTTTATCCGCGTTCGTGTCGACCAGGGATTCGACTACGACGTCGTGGCCTTGCGCGTCGATGCCTGAGCCGGACCGGCAGGGTGCCCGCGGCGGGGGAAGGGAATATCCGCTGGGGCCGCGTTGGGGAAGAAAAGAGGGTGTGCCATGCGGGTCGAAGTGATTACGACAGGAACTGAATTGCTGCTGGGCGAAATTGCCAATGAGAACTTCGTGTATCTCGCCCGGGAGTTAAACAACCGTGGGTTTGACGTGCTGTACCAGACCACCGTCGGGGATAACCCGGAGCGTCTTCGCGAAGCCCTGCGTATTGCCGCGGGGCGGGCAGATCTCGTCCTGACGTCGGGCGGGTTAGGGCCGACGCGGGGAGACATTACGAAGGAAGAGGTGGCAGCCTACTGCGGCGCGCCCCTCTACATGAACCTGGAAGTGTGGAACCATATCCAGGAACTCTTGTCCCGGCGCAACACGTGTCCGGCCAGCAACAACGACAAACAGGCCTTGGTCCCGAGCGGCGCCTATGTGCTGAAAAACGAGGTGGGAACGGCGCCGGGATTGGTCCTGAAGGATGCCGGCGGTACGGTGTTCGTGCTGCTGCCGGGACCGCCCTACGAACTGCGGTATCTTTGCGAACAGGAACTGTTCCCGTATCTGGAAAAAGAGTACGGACAGCTGGGCATCATCAAGTCTCACACCTTGAAAGTGCGTACTTTGGGAGAGTCACGCGTAGCCGCTCTCCTGGATGACCTGATTGTAAACCAGACCAATCCGACCATTGCCTTGTACGCCCGCCACGGGGAAATCCTCGTACGCCTGACGGCGAAAGCCCCGTCTGCCGTGGAAGCCGATGCCCTCATCGCGCGGGCCCAATACGCCATCGAAGGCCGCATCGGCCCCTATGTATACGGGTACGACGACGACAGTCTGGCCGAAGTGCTGGGACGTAAGCTGCAGGAGCAGGGGAAGCAGATCGCGTTTGCCGAATCCTGTACGGGCGGCTTGGCGACGAGTCTCATGACCGATGTCCCCGGCAGTTCGGGGTACGTCAAGGGATCCGTCATTTCCTATACGAATGAAGTGAAGCGAGGCGTCCTGAACGTGAGCAAAACGGACCTGGACCGCAAAGGGGCCGTCAGCCCCGAAGTGGCCCGGGAGATGGCCGAAGGTGTCCGGGAACGGCTCGGCGCCGGGTACGGTGTGGGAATCACGGGCCTGGCCGGTCCGGGCGGCGGGACCAAAAAGAAGCCTGTCGGTCTGGTCTATGTGGCCGTGGCAGACCAGGACGGTACCTGGTGCCGGGAGTTCCGATTCAGCGGCAGCCGGCAGCAGATTAAGCTGCGGGCGGCCATGGCCGCCATCGGCCTTGCCTACGACCGGATGCAGGGACATCTGGAAGCAACGGACGAGGATCGGAAAGCCACGGAACAATCGCGTCGCAAGAAGGAAAAAGCGACAGAACGGGAAGAAAAGAGAAGCAAACGGCAGCTGGAAGCCGATGGAGGAGAAAAATGACACTAACGACAGAAAATTTTGGCGAACTGGTATTGGAAAAACGGGTCGTCACGGCCCTAAAGGACATGGGCTTTGAAGAACCGTCGCCGATTCAGCGCCAGGCGATTCCGCTGCTGCTGGAAGGGAAAGACATTATCGGCCAGGCCCAGACCGGCACAGGCAAGACGGCCGCGTTCGGTATCCCGATCGTGCAGGGCATTGAAGACCATCGCCATATCCAGGCCCTGATCCTGAGCCCGACGCGGGAACTGGCTATCCAGGTCGCCGAGGAAATCGGCAACATTGGCCGCGCGAAACGAATCCGTGCAGTGCCGGTCTACGGCGGACAGCCAATCGAACGGCAGATCCGGGCCCTCAAGAGTGGGGTTCCGATTGTCATCGGCACGCCGGGCCGCCTGCTCGACCATATCCACCGCGGGACCATCAAGCTGGATCATGTGCGCTATCTTGTCCTGGACGAAGCCGATGAAATGCTGGACATGGGATTCATCGACGATATGGAGGAAATCCTGGAACATGTGCCGGCCGCACGCCAGACCATGCTTTTTTCCGCCACCATGCCCCGTCCTATCCTGAGCCTGACCAAACGCTATATGCGGGCGCCCCAGATGGTGACGGTCAACAAGGAAGAAATCACGGTTCCCCTGATCGAGCAATATTACTTCGAAACGAGGGACAAGGTCGAAGGAGTGGCCCGCCTGCTGGATGCGGGCATTGACGGCAAAATGATTATTTTCTGCCGGACGAAGCGGGGCGTCGACGATCTGGTGGCGGCCCTGGGCAGCCGGGGGTACATTGCCGACGGCCTGCACGGAGATTTGAGCCAGACCCAGCGCGACCGCGTCATGAAGAAATTCCGCGAAGGGCGCCTGGACATCCTTATTGCTACGGACGTCGCCGCCCGCGGCCTCGACGTGGACAATGTCCAGTACGTCATCAACTACGACATTCCCCAGGATCCGGAAAGCTATGTCCACCGCATTGGCCGCACGGGCCGTGCGGGGAATACGGGCGTCGCCCTGACCTTTATCCTGCCCCGGGAATTCCGTCAATTGAAACTGATTGAACGGGTAGCCCGGACCCGCATCCGCCGGCGGGAGCTGCCGACGACGACAGATGTCCTGGAACACCAGCGCGAGCAGATCTTGTCGAAGATGCAGAGCCTTCTGGAAATGGATGACTATGCCGATTATATGCCGATCGTTACGGCCCTGGGCAAGGAATATGAGCTGGAAGAAATCGCCGCGGCGGCCTTGAAACTGATGCAGGAAGGAAACAAGGCCCTGGAGATCAAGGAAGAGCAGACCACGCTGAGCGACCTGGCCCATACGGGAGGCAGCCCTGGCATGGTGCGCTTTTTCCTCAATGTCGGCCGCAACCAGAAAGTGACCGTGCCGGATTTGGTCCGCACGATTTCCAAGGAAGCGGAGATTCCGGCCCGTTCCATCGGCCTGATCAATATCTTCGACAAATTCTCCTTCGTCGAGGTTCCGGAAAACGTAGCGGAGCGTGTCTTGGCAGTGATGCACAAAAACAGCATCCGCGGTTATAAAGTCAATATCGAACCGGCCCGCATCCGCAAATAAGCGGCGGTCCGGTGTGCCCGTGAGGCACAGGAGGTTCCCATGCGTGAGATCCTGGGCAAGACCGATGGTTTGAAAAATACGATAGTCACAGCTCTCGAACAGCTGTACGATCTGGAAATCCCCGATTGGCAGGTCCTAACGGAAGAGGGGCTGGCCCGTATGGCGGCGATTACGGCGGCTATCAATCGGGAAGTGAATATCTATGTGGACCGCCATGGAAAGGTGGTCAGCGTGGCCGTCGGGGACAACGGGTCCGTGACCTTGCCCGATGTGGACACGCGTCGGGGCCGCAACCGTCTCTGCGGCATCCGTTGCATCCACACCCATCCCGGCGGGGACGAACGGCTGAGCGGCGTCGATTTGTCGGCCCTGCGGAACAACCGCTACGATTTGATGGCCGCCATCGGCGTGAACGAGGCCGACCCGACCCGGTCGCGGATGGATTTCGCGATTATTACGGGCCGGGATCAAAACGAAAGCTTTGAGGTGCAGGAATACGGACCTGTCACGGCTGCCAATCTGGAAGACCTCTTTTTCCCGAACCTGGTAAAGACGTCGGAGAAACTGCTGGCCCAAGGGGACGGAACGGAAAAGAACACGGATGACCGGCAGGAACGGGCTATTCTCATCGGCATGGAGTACGGCCGGCCGGGCCGCACCCTCTGGACTTCGGAAGATTCCTTGGAAGAACTGCGGCAGCTGGCTAAGTCGGCCGGCGCCGACGTGGTGGCTGTGTTTAACCAAAAACGGCCGAAACCGGATCCGGGCTTTTTTATCGGCCGGGGGAAGGTGAGGGAACTGGCCCTCTTCGCCCAGCAGGAAGATATCGATATGGCTGTCTTTGACGAAGAATTGTCGCCGGCCCAAGAGCGGAATCTGGAACGGGCCCTGGGCATCAAGGTCCTGGACCGGACGGCGCTCATCCTGGATATTTTCGCCCAGCGCGCCCAGACAAACGAAGGCAAACTGCAGGTCGAACTGGCACAACTCCAGTACTCCCTGCCGCGCATCATGGGGCAGGGCTTGACTTTATCCCGCCTGGGCGGCGGGATCGGGACGCGTGGTCCTGGGGAAACGAAACTGGAAACGGATCGCCGGGTTATCCGGGACCGCATTGCCTATCTGAAGGGATGCATCGAAAAAGTTTCCAATGTGCGGCAGCTGCATCGTTCCAACCGGACGCGGAGCCGCGTGCCGATTATCAGCCTGGTGGGATATACCAACGCGGGCAAATCGACCTTGCTCAATACGCTGACGAAGTCCGATGTTTATGCCCAGGACCAGTTGTTCGCCACGTTGGATCCGACGACACGGCAGCTGGAATTGCCGGACAAGCGGGAAGCGATCCTGACGGATACGGTCGGGTTCATCCAGCGCCTGCCGCACCAGCTGGTGGCGGCCTTCAAGTCCACGCTGGAAGAAACACTGGAGTCGGACTTGCTTCTGCACGTCATCGACGTGAGCCATCCTTTGTACAAGGAGCAAAGCGCGGCGGTCTATCAGGTCCTGGAAGAAATCGGGGTCCGGGATAAGCCGATTGTGACGGTCTATAATAAGATCGATAAATTGCCGGAAGACAGCGCCCTGGCCGCCAAGCTGTCCGGGGAGCCGGGGAGCGTCTGCATTTCCGCGCGGCTGGGTCTGGGCTTGGATCGGCTGCTGGGCCTTGTGATGGAACATCTGCGGATGAAATCCGTCGAAGTGACGCTCGTTATTCCTTATGCGGAATCGGCGAAGGCGGCACGTCTGCACACGTTGGGTACTGTCCTTGCGGAAGAGTACGGCGCCGAAGGGACGGAGCTGACCATCCGCCTCGATGTGGAAGAGGCCGCCCGCTGGCAGGACTATCTCAAAAAATAACAGAAAGCAAAAGGTGACACGAAGACAATGTTGATTTCCGAGCGCGAAGGCGCTATCTCTTTTACAGACCTGGAAAAGTACGCCATGGACAAAGTGGCGCGGCAAAATCACTATTATGAAGAAATCGCGTTTTACAATACTCATAGGGTCGTCGATGCCTTTCGTTCGAACATGGTTTCGGATTATTATCTGAAGCCAACGACAGGGTATGCCTACGGGGATGTGGGACGGGATAAACTGGACGAGATTTTCGCGGATATTTTCCACGCCGAAGCCGCCCTGGTGCGGCCCCAGTTCGTATCGGGCACTCACGCCCTGGCCGTGGCCATGCTGGGCAACCTGCGTCCTGGCGACGAAGTTATTGCCGCCACGGGAACGCCGTATGACACCATGCAGACCATCATCGGCATTCCCCATGCGGAACGGGGCTCCCTCATCGACTTGGGAATCCATTATAAGGAAATCAAGATGCGCGGAAACCGGATTAACATCCGTGCCGTCCGTGAAGCCATGACGGAACGCACCCGGATGATCCACATCCAGCGCTCCTGTGGGTACAGCAATGTGCGCGAAACCCTGGATGTCGCCTCCATCGGCGCCCTGATCAAATCCATTAAACGGGCCCGCCCGGATGTTATCTGCTTTGTCGACAATTGTTACGGGGAATTCACGGAAAAAATCGAACCGACGGACGTAGGGGCGGATCTGATGGCCGGGTCCCTGATCAAAAATCTCGGCGGCGGCCTGGCTCCCACAGGCGGTTACATTGTGGGGGACAAAAGACTGGTCTACAATGCAGCCTGCCGGCTGACCGTACCAGGCTTGGCAGGGGAGATGGGCGCCACCCTGGGTGATACGGCGCGCGAGATTTACCAGGGCCTTTTCCTGGCTCCTCATGTCGTTATGCAGGCTGTCAAGACGGCAATCTTTGCTGCGGCTATTTTTGAACGGTTGGGGTACGATGTAAAGCCGGCGTCGGACATCCTGCGCCATGATATTATCCAGTGCATCACCCTTGGCACGCCGGAAAAGCTGAAAAAGTTCTGCCAGGCCGTACAGGCCAATTCTCCTGTCGATGCCCACGTTGTTCCCGTACCAGGCGAACTTCCCGGGTATGCCGATCCTATTATTATGGCGGCGGGGACCTTCGTTCAGGGCGCTTCGATTGAACTGAGCTGCGACGGTCCCATGCGCGAACCGTATAACGTGTACCTTCAGGGGGGTCTGACCTATGAGCACGGGATGCTGGCCATGATGGAAGCGGCACGGATTCTGGGAAAAGCCGGGGAAAACCATGGCATCTATACTCCGATTTGAGGAAGTGGAGCGCCTAAACGGGGAAAAGGGATGCCAGCTGAAGCGGAAAGACTTCTAAAACCATCAAAACAACGTCTAAATGACATCATAATGATGCAAAACAGTTTTAAAAAGAAGGGCAGTCCTGAACGGGGACTGCCCTGTTTCTTTGTTATTTTGGGAGATAGGGAGAAGCCGGGAGATTTACATCATGCGGTAGACACCGATGACTTTGCCGATGACTTGGATATTGTCCGTACCGACAATGTCATTGTATTTTTCGTTTTCCGGATGCAGGCGGATCTTTGTCAGGTCCTTGAAGTAACGTTTGACCGTCGTGTGGGAACCGTCCACGTCATCGTTGAGGAGGGCGACGACGATATCGCCGTTATTGGCGTAATTCTGCTTGCGTACGATCAGGTAGTCATGGTTCAGGATACCGGCATTCACCATGCTGTCGCCATTGACGGAAAGCATGAACACATCGTCGGAAGTACCAATCAAATCCAGGGGAATGGGGTAGGTCTCTTCGATATTTTCCACGGCCAGGATGGGCTTGCCTGCCGTGACGGTTCCCACGAGGGGCACGGGGACGACAGACTTGTTGCGCCAGGAAGAATCCTGCTTCAGTTCGATGGCACGGGGCTTCGCGGAATCCCGCTGGATAAAGCCCATGGTCTGCAGGTTTCGCAGATGATTGTGGACGCTGGCTGTCGATGACAGGCCGATGGCCTTGCAGATCTCCCGAACCGACGGCGGATATCCTTTTTCCATGGAATACGAACGGATGTACTGCAGCACTTGACGCTGGCGTTCCGTCAACATCTCTTCTGTATAGATACCATCGAAGTCCTCGGGAATCATATTCTTATGTCTGCCCATGTGCAAAACCTCCGGAAGTTTGTCATAAAACGTATTCTTTGCTTCGATTATAGCAAACAAAGGACAGAGTGTCAAACATTTGTTCAAAAGCGTTTGCAGCGACAGGGGTTGGGACCGTGGGATAAGGCCAGGAGGGGGACTGATGGCGATTCTTGTTTTTACGTCCGATAATATATATTATGTAAAATCTGGAAGAAAAAGGAGGTGGACGCCAGCCTGATTTTTCATTCTGTTGCCGCCCATCCGGCGCCGGCCGGCAGAAAAAATCACACTTTGCCTATTTTCCCTCTATAACGCTATTAAATCGTAGCAGACAATTTTTACACCTTTTTGTGATTAAGTTCCCGTACCCGCATAAAAAACCTCTCCCAAGCGATTTTACGAGGTCGTTTGGGAGAGATCGTCTTTCTTTTTCGGGTCCTGCTGTCCCGCGTCGCCAAAATAGAAATCCAGTTCCTTTTTATGGCGCGTCGTTTGTTTTCGGAGAGGCTGCCGGGGATTCCGGGACGTTCGGTTTATCCTCCACCGGTTTTTCCTCCGCACGGAGGACCAGCGTTTCCATTCCGTCTTCCAAGGGAGTGCCGTTCCATCGGGCCAAGAGGTTCACTTTCATTTTATTGGGCCAGAAGGTCACCTGTCCGTCCAGGTGGACGGGAGTCTTCTTCCTCGGGGTTCCCTCCTGGTTCCGCAGATTTCCTTCGCCGTTCAGGTAGACACGGACGGCGTTGCTCAGATCCTCTTGCCGTGTATCGAAATGGGTCATTTCCAGGTATTTTTTTGTCTGGTCCGACTGCAAGGCCATGGTAATGCCCACGTCTGCTAGGAGTCCCATCCATTTCAGGCTGTGGGGGTTCGTCTTGAATTGGCGCCGCAACGAATCCGGGTAGGTGCCGTAATAGCTGTAAAACATGGCGGGATATTCGGCGAGCTGCCGTTTCCACAGGCTCTCCGGTTTCAGGCTGCCAGCTTCACTTCCATAGTTCGTCGCCGCCAGGGTGTCGCCGAAGATGCCGTACAGTTTGGGCAGGGTTATGCCTTGGATGGCCAGGATGGCTTGTCCGTTTTCCCTGGCTTTTCCGTAGATTTTGCTCCAATCGCCCTGGAAATAGACCCAATCGCGGCCCAGACGCTGGAATTTTCCACTTTCCGGGTCCGTGTAGCCAAACGGCTGGGATTCCTTCGTCGGCGGGAACAGGGAAAGGCCCTGTAGGAAAGCGTCGCGCTCCTCGCGGTGTTTCGCCAAGACGGCTTTGTTGTTACTCGTCAGCTTTTTCGCTTCCTTGCGCCGTTTCAGTAAGGTGTAATCGTTTTCCAGGTACTCCTTCTGCTGGTTCAGGTTCGGGAGTTTGTAGGCTGTCATGGCGATGTACAGCACATCGTTGGCACTGGTCAGGGCCAGCTCCATATCGTGGCGGGCAAAATTTCCCTGGGAGGTATCATCTTTTTCGGCCGGCAATCTCTCGACAAGATGGATCCGGACGTAGGGATGGGCGCCTTTTTTCAGGGTGGACAAGCTCACGTCGGCATTGTCCAGGAGGGACGACGGAAGCAGGGAAAGCGGCCCCGCCGTCCCCTTCCCGTCGTCGGGAATCCGGTACGTATCGAGGTCGTACAGGGCGTACGAAATCTTGTTCGGATTAATGTCGTTCCGCTCCATCAGGGACAGGCTCTCGTAGTAGCGCAGGAATTCCTCTGTGGAAAAAGGTTTGCCGGTGGCAGCTTCTACCTGGGCAGCGGGAACGGCATAGAGCGTACAAGTCAGGGAATGGTCGTAGCGGGCTTTGGCAGCCGCTTCCGATACTTCCCCTTCTGCTTCCCCCGCTTCCCGCTCCCGGAGATCCGGCAGGATATATCCATAAAAATCGTTTCCGGCCAGCTGGACCGAAGCTTCGGGAACCCGCAGGCGGAAGCCCGAATCGGCATCCCTGTAGGCTGGGGCTCCCCAGGCCGTCGTGGCGGACCCCAGTCCCAGCAAGAGGCTGAGCGCCGCAGTCGCAACAATGTGGTTATGCATGGGCTCCCTCTTTTGTCAAATAGGCATCGATGGCTTCGGCCGCCCGTTTGCCGGCGCCCATGGCCGAAATGACCGTAGCGGCGCCCGTGACGATATCGCCGCCGGCAAAGACGCCAGGAATGCTCGTCGCCCCGTCTTCCGTAGCGACGATGTTGCCTTTCCGGTTGATTTCCAGGTGGGGTGTCGTATCGGAAATCAAAGGATTGGCTCCCTGCCCGATGGACATGACGACTTCGTCTACAGGCAGGATATGATTCGAGCCTTCGAGGACATGGGGGGAACGGCGGCCGCTGGCGTCCGGCTCTCCCAATTCCATTTTGACGCATTCCAGGCCCGTAACCCAGCCCTTGTCGTTGCCGAGGATGCGGACGGGGTTGTTCAGCACATAGAATTCGACCCCTTCCGCCTTGGCGTGGGCCACTTCTTCCTTCCGGGCCGGCAGTTCATCTTCCCCGCGGCGATAGACGATGTAGACTTTTTCCGACCCGAGGCGGAGGGCGGTGCGGGCCGCGTCCATGGCAACGTTGCCGCCGCCGACGACGGCGACCTTCTTGCCGGCATAGACCGGTGTGGCGGCCTGGGGGAAGGTGTAGGCTTTCATCAGGTTGACGCGGGTTAAAAATTCATTCGCCGCGTAAACGCCGTTCAGATCCTCTCCTTCGATGTGCATGAAATGCGGCAATCCGGCACCGGTACCGATATAGACGGCAGCGTAGCCCTCTTCGTGGAGCAGCTCGTCAATGGTGAACGTACGGCCGATGACCATGTTCGTCTCGATGTGGACACCCATTTTTTTCAGGCCGTCGATTTCATGCTGCACGATTTCCTTCGGCAGACGGAATTGGGGAATGCCGTACATGAGCACGCCGCCGGGAATATGGAAGGCTTCGAAAATGGTCATTTCGTAGCCTTTCTGCCTCAGGGCGCCGGCGCAGGACAAGCCCGTCGGGCCGGACCCGATGATGGCGACTTTTTTCCCTTTGGGTTCCGCAGGCGGCTGTGCCGTTTCATCGAACCCGTGTTCGCGGGCATAGTCCGCTACAAAGCGTTCCAGGGCTCCGATGGCGACACTCTGCCCCTTGATACCGAGGACGCACTGCCCTTCACACTGCTTTTCCTGGGGACAGACACGGCCGCAGACGGCGGGCAGGCTGCTCTTTTCCTTGATGATGCGGATGGCTTCCTGGAAATCCCGTTCCGCGACGGCATGGATAAACCTGGGGATGTAGATATTGACGGGGCAGCCGCCAACGCAGCGGGGCTTCGGGCAATTCAGGCAGCGCTGCGCTTCTTCGACGGCAGTGTCTTCGTCAAATCCCAAGGCGACTTCCTCGAAATTGTGCCGGCGTACTTCTGCCGGCTGTTCCGGCATGACATGACGGTTTACTTTAAGCATTTGCAATCCCCTCCACAGCCCCATTCAATGGATTCCTGGGTCTTATACATCTGCTGGCGCTGCATGAGGTTGGCGAAATCCACCTTATGCGCGTCGAATTCCGGGCCGTCCACACAGGCAAATTTGTTTTCGCCGCCGACGAGAACGCGGCATCCGCCGCACATGCCCGTGCCGTCGACCATGATGGTGTTCAGGCTGGCCGCCGTATAGACATGGAAGGGTTCCGTCGTGCGGGCCACGTTGCGCATCATGACGACGGGGCCAATGGTAATGACGTAGTCGACCTGTTCGCCCTTTTCGAGCATTTCCTGCAGGGGCTGGGTGACGAATCCCTTGCGGCCGTAGCTTCCGTCGTCGGTGCAGACGATCAGCTCGTCGCTGACAGCGCGCATCTTGTCTTCCCACAGGACGAGCTCTTTCGTGCGGCCGCCGATAATGGAAATGACCTTATTGCCCAGTTCCTTATAGGCGCGGGCAATGGGATAAACCGGGGCAACGCCGATACCACCGCCGACACAGACGACAGTTCCGAACTTCTTCATTTCCGAAGGACGCCCCAGGGGCCCGACGATATTTTCCAGCTCGTCGCCTACGCCGAAGTCCTCACAAATATGGCGGGACGTGTTGCCCACTTCCTGGATAATCATAGTGATGTGCCCCGCTTCCCGGTCAAAGTCGGCAATCGTGAAAGGGACACGTTCGCTTTCCGGATCGGACAGGACGATCACAAACTGTCCCGGGTGGCATTTGCGCGCAATCAGGGGCGCTTCTACGACCAGTTCGTAGACTGCGGGGGAAACTTGGGTCTTGCTTAAGATTTTAGCCATGGTGTTCAGCCTCCGTGCTGCTTGGGCAGTACTTATTTTTTCGTCAGCCTGGCCGCGATGGCGCCGGCTTCCGCATAAATCTTTTCCTCATCGAGGGTCTTGGCCTCGCCTTTTTCCAGGAGGACTTTCCCATTGACGAGGACCGTATCGGCATCGCTGGCGCTGGCCGCGTACACGAGCAGGCTCATGCGGTCGTGGCGGGGGTACCAGTACGGTTTGTTCATGTCATAGAGAACGAGGTCGGCCAGCCAGCCTTCCTCCACTTTGCCCACGCGGTCATACCCGAGGCAGCGGGCGCCCTGAAGGGTCGCCATCTCCCAGGCTGTCGCCGCCGGGATGCACAGGGGATCGTAAGTGACGCCCTTGTGGAGCATGGCTGCCAGACGTGTTTCTTCCAGCATATCCAGGTTGTTGTTGGACGTGGCGCCGTCTGTGCCCAATCCGACGACAATTCCTTTCCCCAGCATTTTCTGGACCGGCGCGATGCCGCTGGCAAGCTTCAGGTTGCTCTGCGGATTGTGGGCTACGCGGGCGTGCTTGGCCGCCATCAGGTCCAGTTCCTCGTCCGTGGCCCAGACGCCATGGGCGATCAGGCAGCCCCGGTCGAGGATGCCTAGGCTGTCGGCGTAAGCGATGGGCGTCTTGCCATGTTGGGCAAGGCAGTCCTCGACTTCCTGCCGCGTTTCCGACAGGTGCATGTGCATTTCACAGCCCAGCTCCTCCGCCGCTTCGACAAGAAGCCGCAAATAATCTTCCGAACAAGTATACGGCGCATGGGGCCCGAGCATGACGGTCAGGCGGCCGTCGGCCTGGCCATTCCAGTCCTTGTACAGGCGGATATTTTCCGCCAGGCGCTGGTCTTCCTTGTCATACTTGTCCCCCGTCAGGCCGCGGGACAGGCAGGCACGGAGGCCCGATTCGGAAACGGCGCGGGCCGTTTCGTCTTCAAAGAAATACATATCTGCGAAGGCCGTGGTCCCGCTTTTGAGCATTTCCAAAATGCCCAGCTGGGTGCCCCAGTAGCAGTCGCCGTCGCGGAGACCCGCCTCGGCCGGCCAGACTTTGTTCTGCAGCCAGTCCATGAGGGCCATGTCATCGCCGTAGCTGCGCAGCAGGCACATGGCGATGTGCGTGTGGGCGTTGACCATGCCGGCGGCAGCCAGTTTTCCCGTGCCGTCGATGCGATAGGCGTCTTCATACCCTTCGGGCCGGGTCGTGCCGATATAGCTGATTTTCTGGTCCGTAATACCGATGTATTTTTTGGGGTACGCCGGACCATCCGTGACGATCTCGACGTTTTCTATCAGGATTTTTGCCATGATTCCCTCCCTATTCCAGTCCTTGCTGACGTTTCTTGTAATGGGCTTCATAAAAGCCGCTGATCAGGCGACAGGCTTCTTCCGGCAACGGGTGGACGTGTCCTTCCCCACCGGCGGCCACGTAGATATGGCACGCTTTTTCCAGCAGTTCCGCGCAGGTTAGGGCTTCCGTCAGGGTCGTGCCCCAGCAGACGGCGCCGTGATTCGCCAACAGTACGGCCCGGTGCCCGCCCAGGGCGGCGACGGCATTGGCGGCCAGGGTGTCCGTTCCCGGCAGGGCGTAGGCCGCGCAACGCACGGCGCCCCCCGTAAGTTGGACCAAGTCTTCCACGATAGGCGGCAGGTCCTGGTGCCGGACAGCCAGGGTGCTGGCGTACAGGCTGTGCGTATGTACGATGGCCCGGGCCTGGGGAAGGGCGCGGTAAATCGCCAGGTGGAGCGGCAGCTCCGAGGAAGGAATCCGGGTCCCTTCCTGAACGGTTCCGTCCCAATCCGTGATGACGATGTCCTCCTCTTCCAGGGTTTCATAGCCCCGGCCCGACGGCGTAATGGCTACCCGGTCTTCCGTCACGCGGAGACTGAGATTGCCCCAGCTGCCGACGGTCAAGGCAGACGCGAGAAGGTGTCGGCCCGCGTCGACCAGGGCGCGCCGCGCGCCCCGGATAGCTTTTTCCCCGTTGGGTTCCATGACGGTTCCTCCTTCTCGGCGCCCAAAGGTCCGCAGGTCACTGCGGAACCTGCGGCGCAGAAACGGCTCAAGCCTGGTGCAGGTACGCTTCCTGTTCTGCCGTCAGCGTGTCGATGTCGAAGCCCATGGCGCGCAGTTTGAGCAAGGCCACTTCGTGGTCCAGCTCTTTCGGCAGGACGTAGAGCTTTTTGTCCAGCTTTCCTTTCTGTTCCAGCAGGTAGCGCATGGCCAGGAACTGCATGGCGAAGGACAGGTCCATGATTTCCGTCGGATGTCCGTCGCCGCAGGCCAGGTTGACCAGACGGCCTTCGCCGAGCAGATTCAGCCGGTGTCCGTTGGCCAGGGTGTAGGCCGTAATGTTCTGGCGCGCTTCGTAAGGCGCCTGGACGCTCAGGGCGGCCAGGTCGTTCTTGTTGATTTCCACATCGAAGTGGCCTGCGTTGGCCAGAAGGACACCGTCCTTCATGACTTCCATGTGCTCCTTGCGGATGACGTCCTTGCAGCCCGTGACGGTAACGAAAATATCGCCCTTTTTCGCGGCTTCCTGCATGGGCAGGGTTTCGAATCCGTCAAAGACGGCTTCGATGCCCTTGACGGGATCCACTTCCGTGACGATGACGCGGGCGCCCATGCCTTTGGCACGCATGGCCACGCCCTTGCCGCACCAGCCATAGCCGGCGACGACGACTGTCTTGCCGGCGACGGCGAGATTGCTCGTGCGCATAATGCCGTCCCAGGCGGACTGGCCTGTCCCGTAACGGTTATCGAAGAGGTATTTGCAGTTGCAGTCATTGACGGCAATCATGGGGAACGCCAGCTGGCCCGCGTCTGCCAGGGCGCGGAGACGGATCACGCCGGTCGTTGTTTCTTCACTGCCGCCGTAGAGATTCGGAATCAGGTCGCGCCGCGTCGTATGCAGCTTGTTGACCAGGTCCCCCCCATCGTCCACGAGAAGCTGGGGCCGCGTGTCCAGGGCTTTGTCGAGGTAGCTGTCGTATTCCTCGTTCGTGCAGCCATGGGTCGCGAAGACCGTAATGCCATTCGCCACCAGGGCCGCTGCCACATCGTCCTGTGTGGACAAGGGGTTGCTGCCCGTGACGGTCACATGGGCGCCGCAGTTTTTCAGCGTCAGGGCCAGATAGGCCGTCTTGGCTTCCAGATGGATGGTGACGACCATGTTGATTCCCCGGAAGAGCTGCAGCGGGCCGTACTTTTCGTTGAAGTAGTTCAACAGGGGCATGTGCCCTTTTACCCAGTCAATTTTGCGCTGGCCCGATTCGGCCAGACGGATGTCGCGGATTATGCTTTCCATGAATCCTTTTCCTCCTTTAAAATGCGGGCCTGCAAGGCCTGTATGGATTCGGGATACGGTGGCCGGAGCACGCCGTATTCCGTGATGATGCCTGTAATCAGGGTGGCCGGTGTCACGTCGAAAGCCGGGTTGAATACCAGCGCTTCCGGCGGCGTGGCGAGATGGCCGAGGAAGCGGCGCACTTCGTCGCCGTCCCGTTCCTCGATGGGAATTTCAGCCCCTGTTTCCAGCCGAAAGTCGAAGGTGCTGGCTGGTGCCGCCACGTAAAAGGGGATACCGTGGGCTTTGGCCAGGAGGGCTACGCCGTACGTGCCGATCTTGTTGGCCGTATCGCCGTTCCGGACGATACGGTCGGCACCGGTGACGACGAAGTTGACTCCCTTCTGTTTCATGACCCAGGCGGCCATGTTGTCCGTGATTGCCGTGACGGGAATGCCGTCCTCCAGCAGTTCCCACACGGTGAGGCGGGCTCCCTGCAGCAGAGGGCGTGTCTCATCGGCGTAAACCTGCCGGACCTTGCCTGCGGCCGCAGCGGAGCGGATGACTCCCAGGGCCGTCCCCCATCCGCAGGTGGCCAGGGCCCCGGCGTTGCAGTGGGTCAGGATAACGGCGTCATCGGGCACACAGGCCGCGCCGTACTGGCCCATAGCCTTGTTGACGGCAATGTCCTGGTCATACATGCGCTTGGCCAGAGTTTCCAGGGCGTAACTGACGGCCTTTGCCGTTTCTCCCCCCGCTGCCAGACGGGCTGCCGCGTCATAAAGGCGCTTTGTCGCCCAGGCCAGATTGATTGCCGTGGGACGGGCACTGTCCAGTCTTTCCTTGAGGGCCGCGAAAGCCGGAAGATACGATTCCGACGGAGAAGCCGGGGGTTCTTTTCCTTTCCCCGCGCGGCTCTGTTCCCGCAGGATGCCGCGCCAGCCCAGGACCATAGCGAAAGCCGCCGCGGCCCCGATGGCCGGCGCGCCCCGCACTTTGAGCCGGGCGATGGCTTCGCGGACCCGTTCGGCCGTGGTACAGGAAATCCACGTCACTTCCGCAGGCAGACGCGTCTGGTCCAGAAGGACCAGGGTCCCTTCTTTCCACTCCATTGTACGAACCATGGGTCAACCTTCTTCCGGATAGAGTTGGAAGCCGCCGAATTCCTGCATGGCGTGCCGGCAGAGACACGGGACCCCTACCGGTTTGTCATACGTGATAAAGCCCGTAATGACCGTTCCCATCTTGCGGATCGATTCGGCCATGGCCTCCTGCACTTCGGCGTGGGACAGGGGCGTCTGGGAAATGCCGGCGCCCATGTTCGTGACGATGGCCACATTGGTGTAGCACATTTCCGCTTCCCGGGCCAGGAGGGACTCCTGGGCATTCGTCATGCCCACGACATCCCCACCGAGGAGGGCGTATGCCTTGATTTCCGCCGCCGTTTCAAAACGGGGGCCTTCGGTGCAGACGTAGCAGCCGGTTGGGTGGAAAGGGATGTCCGTCGCGGACAGGATGTCGATGACTTTTGTCCGCAGCGCTTCACAGTACGGATGGGTGAAATCCACGTGGGCGACACCGCGAACGGGATTGTCGTAGAACGTGCTGACGCGGCTCTTCGTGAAATCCAGGAGCTGGTCGCAGACCACGAAGTGCCCCGCCGTCATGGCAGGGTTCAGGGATCCCGTGGCCGACGTGGCGAAGATTTCCTCCGTGCCAAGGCTTTTCAGGGCCCAGATGTTGGCGCGGTAATTGATCATGTGGGGAGCTACCGTGTGTCCGACGCCATGACGCGTGATGAAGGCGACCTGGTTCCCCGCCATGGTGCCCAGGCCGCACAGCGCTTTGCCGTAGGGTGTCTCGATGATTTTCGTCTCAAAGTCCTTGAGGGCGTCGGGACTGTAGATGCCCGTACCGCCGATGATACCGATTTTTCGCATACTCCTACCCCTTTCTCTCCTTCCGTCCAGTGGCGTCCAGACGGTCCAACAAAGTCAGCAAGTCAGGCATGGAACGAATCCAGTAGTCCGGCCGGCCTTCCCGGCGGAGGGCTTCGCGGTCCACGAGGGTGTATTCCACGGCGACGGTGAGGCAGCCGGCGCCTTTGCCGCATTTCATGTCAAAGACCGAATCCCCTACCATCAGGACGGACGAGGCTTCGCCGGACCGTCCCAGCTTTTCCAGGGCCAGCAACGCCGAGGCCGGATGGGGCTTCGGTTCCGCCACAAGGTCCGATGAGACGACCAGGGGAAAGAATTCCTCCAGGCCGAGGCAGCGCAGGCCGCGGCGGCAGGACGCATGGTGCTTACTGGTTACGACAGCGACGGGAAGATTCCGTTTACGCAGGGCCTCCAACGTCTCGTATACGCCCGGGAAGGGGCGGATGAGACGGTCGTGGACTTCGTCCTGCCGTTTTCGGTAGACCTCGCAAATGGCGGTGCCGTCCGTTTCCCCGAACAAATCGATCAGGGCTGGCCGCAGGGGCTGGCCGAAGGTCCGGACATAGGGTGCCCGGGGAGCCCGATGCCCCAGGACCGCCTCTGTCGCGTAATCGTAGCAGTCGAAAATGACAGGGGATGTATCTGCCAGGGTGCCGTCGAAATCAAACAGGATGCCTTGAATCATGGGTACCTATCCTTTGCTGAATTTTATCAATAGCTTTACTACTCTATCATACCACATTTTATAGCGTCCTTCCACCGAAAAGACCACAACCTGCCCTGTGCCGGGCATAAAAAAGCACCTGTCCGGACGGACAGGTGCCGATGTTTATTTCTTGCGGAAGACCACTTGCTTCGGTCCCATTTGGACGACGTTTTCCGGAACGACGACATCGTTGAAACTGATGCCCCGCGTATGGAGCGTGTGGTTCCAGACATGGTCATTCCGATGGATCCAGCCGAGGACCGTGATGGGAATCCAGCTGTAGATGAAGACCGGATAGACCAGCAGGTACAGCCAGGACTTGAAGGAAGCCCGAATCTTCCAGAGAACCGTAACGGGAAAGATGTACTGGCCGATACCGATGATTTGCCAGACCTGCATAGGCAGTACAGCGTACAGGATATTCGTGTAGAAGGGAACGAAATTGTAGATATACGTGCAGAGGACGAAGAACGTCGACAGGAGCAGGAAATAGGGCTGGAACATATTGATCGTGGCGTCCAGGACGACGATGTTGCGTTCCAAGATTCCCTTCTTCAGCAGTTTCGGCAGATAGCGGCCGGCGACATCGAAAATTCCCTGGGCCCAACGTTTCCGCTGGTTCCACGCGGCCATGAAGGTCAAGGGTTTTTCGTCATAAATAACGGCGTCATGGGCCCACGTCGTGGGGATGTCTTCCATGAGGGCCTTCATGGTGAATTCCATATCTTCGGCCAGGCACGTGGCGCCCCAGCCGTACTTTTTCAGGACGGCCGTGTCGATGCACATGCCCGTGCCGCCAAGGACGCAGGAAAGGCCGATGTTGTACTTGGCCAGATGCCAGATGTGGTTGACCATCCAGAAGGAAATGGCGAACATGCCGGAAACCCAGCTGTCGTTCGGGTTCTTCGAATCCAGGTAGCCCTGAATGACTCGTTCGCCGCTGCACAGATGATCGTTCATGATTTTCAGGAAGTCCGGGTGGACCAGGTTATCCGCGTCAAAGACGCAAACAGCATCGTACTGGCGGTCCAGGGCGAAGAGGCGCTGGAACATCCAGTCCATGGCAAAGCCCTTGCCCTTGCCGGTCTGGCTGAACCGTTCGTAGACGATGGCGCCGGCCTGACGGGCCACCTGCGCCGTGTTGTCCGTACAATTGTCGGCCACGACGTACACATCGTACAGGGACCGGGAATAGTTCAGCTTGCGCAGGTTCTCGACCAGCTGGCCGATGACGGCGTGCTCGTTGTGGGCACAGGCAATCAGGGCGAAGGTTTTCCTCTCCGGGAACTCCTTGACCTGTTTCATTTTACCGAACAGCCCGAACCAGGAAATGACGAAATAGTAGATGGTAAAGAAGACGATGATAAGCTGCAACGGTATCATGACGACATCGAATACAGAGCTCATGCAAGCACCTCAGCCTTTCTGCTGTTTTTGGAACAGCATGACATAAACCGCATTGATAACCCCTGCGATAAAGTATGTGAACATGCAGACAAAGGGCCAGCCGGAAGGCCGGAGCCATAAAAGGTAAAGCCCAATGAGGAGGGACAGGAGAACCGGATAGCGGAACATGGGGTTCCCGTGTCCTTTGAAATCAGGAAATCTCACATTGCTGTAGAGGATGATGGCAATGGCCAGCGTCATGACGGCCGTCGGTACAGGCGGGAAGGAAAATCCCGACAGGACGTAGGTCGCCAGGCAGCAGGCCCCGGCCGGAATGGGCATCCCCTGGAAATATCCATGGACGGTAGCGGTGTTCACATTAAACCGCGCCAGGCGCATGGCGCCAAAGAAGGTATATAACCCGGCGATTATTTTACCCCACCACCCCAGGTCTGTCAAGCCGAACTGGTAGATCAAGATAGCCGGCGCGACGCCGAAGGCTCCCAAGTCGCACAGGGAATCCATTTCGACACCGAAAGGGCCGGAAACGCCGAGGGCCCTCGCCGCTCTTCCGTCCAGGGAATCTGCCACGACGGAAAGGAGGATGCACAGGGCCGCTGCAAAAAAGTTCTCTTCAATTGTGTAGAAAATGGATATGACGCCCAGGACGAGACTGATGCCGCTGATACTGTTGGGCACAATCCGTTTGTAATTCATGGTTTCAGCCTCCCCATTACGGTAATCCCGGCTTTTACCTTGTCTCCTTTACGGGACAGGATCTCCACCTCTTTGGGAACGACCAGTTCGGTGCAGGAACCGAATTTGATCATACCGTATATTTCCCCCTGGCGCAGCTCACTGCCCAAGCCGACCCAATTATCGATGCGGCGGGCCAGGATGCCGGCAATCTGGATGACGAGCACTTTCAGGCCGTCTTTTTGCAGGCCGATAGCAAAGCGCTCGTTTTCAAAGGCTGCTTCCTTGTCATAGGCAGGAAGGTAATGACCGACCGTATAGCGCTGGTATTTGATGGTGCCTTCCACAGGGGCGCGATTCACATGGACGTTAAAAACGGACAGGAAAATCGTTACCTTTTTCGCTTCCGCGTTGAGAAATTCATCGTCGTAGAATTCCGTGACATCCATCACGGTGCCGTCAGCAGGCGAATAAAATAATGAGGGGTCCTGTCGAACCGCACGTTCCGGGCTCCGGAAGAAATAAGCGAAGTAAGCCGCCAGTACAAGCGGCAGGACGATGCCGTACAGGCCGAACAGGAAGTACAGGATCACGGCAACCACCAGCATCGTGCCGATGAAGGGGTACCCTTGCCGTAAGATGTGCATGGCGTTCAGCTCCTTTCTGGGTATCCGCGCTGTCACGCGGGTATTCGTTTGTGTCCTAACTAAATATTATAGGTTATTCTAATCTGTTTGTCTATTTTTTCTGGGATTTTTCCCGGCGTACAGCGAGGACGAATTTCGGCAGGGCCATCATGCGGCCCAGGCGGCTCGGTTGTTTCAACAGGCGATAGAGCCATTCCAGGCGGGCATCCTGCATCCATTTGGGGGCGCGCTGTACCTTGCCGGCCAGGACATCGAAGCTGCCGCCGATGCCCATGAGCAGGGAGGGACGGAGACGGTCCGCGTACCGGTCGAGCCACTGCTCCTGTTTGGGAGCGCCGAGGGCGGCGAAAAGCATCTTCGCGCCGCTGGCGTTGATGGCTTCAACAATCCCCTCTTCTTCCTCTGCCTGGAAGTAGCCGTTGCGGCAGCCGACGACACGCAGGCCGGGCCAGCGTCTGCGGCCTTCTTCCGCTGCGGCTTCGGCGATCCCCGGCGTGCCGCCGAAAAAGTAGACAGGAAGGTCGTGCCGGGCCGCTTCTTTCAGGAGACGGAGATACAGGTCGTAGCCTGCCACGCGTTCCGGGACGCGGTAGCCAAGGTAGTTGCCGGCCCAAACCGTGCCGGCGCCATCGGGCAGGACCAGGTCCGCCTTGTGGCGGAGCAAATCGCCGTAGGCCTTGTTTTCGTGGGCCATCATTACGATTTCGGCGTTGGCCGTCACGACAAAAGTCCGTTTTCCGGCCAGGGTATTCTGCCGGAGGAGCGCGACCGACTCGTCCATGGTCAGGGCGTCGACTTCGATGCCCAGGATGGACGCGACGGGAGTATGTTCGGAAGCAGCATTGGCTGCGTGGGAATTAGTCACGGAAATACGACTCCTTTTTACACCTTCGCCTTGTCTGCCGGTACAACGAGGAATTCCAAATCCGGGTTGCGCTGAAGGATCCAGTTCAAGGCCCATTCGTTATGGACGAGGACGACGGGCCGGTCTTTTTTGTCATAGACGAGCATGCCGTTGTCCAGCCCTTTCAATTTTTCAATGCTTTCCTGGTTGGGGGAATAAACCCAGCGGGCTACCGTAAAGGGAAGCTGGGTCAGGACAAGCTGGGCATTGTACTCGTTCCGGAGGCGGTACTCCAGGACTTCCAGCTGCAGCTGTCCGACGACGCCGACGATAAAACTTTCCAGGCCGACGTGTTTCTGCCGGAAGACCTGGATGGCGCCTTCCTGGGATAATTGCAGGATTCCCTTTTCGAACTGTTTGCGTTTCAGCGAATCCTTCGGCTGGACGCGCGCGAAAATTTCCGGCGGGAAAACAGGGAAATCCTCAAAACGGAGCTTGAGCTTGTCGTCGCTCAGGCTGTCGCCGATGCCGAAAACGCCGGGATCGAAGAGCCCGATAATATCACCGGGATAAGCCTTTTCCACAATGGTCCGCTCCTGCGCCAGGAACTGCTGCGGCTGGGCCAGCTTGATGTCCTTCCCTTCTTCCAGATGGTAGACGGACATGCCTTTCTCAAAGGTGCCAGAGCAGATGCGCATGAAGGCGATTCGGTCGCGGTGGGCCGGGTTCATGTTGGCCTGAATCTTGAAGACGAAGGCGCTGAACAGAGGGTTGTCCGGCTCGATGACGTCGCCGTCCTGCAGGGTCCGCGGCTGCGGTTGGGGCGACATTTCGAGGAAGCGTTCCAAAAATTCCTGGACACCGAAGTTGGTCATGGCAGAACCGAAGAACATGGGCGTCAGGTCCCCTTTGTTCACGTCGTCCAGGGAAAATTCCTCGCCGGCCATGTCCAGCAGTTCGATGTCGTTTTGCAGGTTCTCGTAGATTTCGTCACCTAGCATTTCCCGGATGGCCGGGTCTGCCACGTCGGCTGTGAATTCTTCCAGCTGTTTGCTGCCGTGGCTGGCGTCGCTCTTGAAAAGGGAGACCTGCTTCGTGACGCGGTTGTAGACGCCCTTGTAATGGCCGTCGATGCCGACGGGCCAGGTAATGGGATAGACGCGGATCTGGAGAACCTTCTCCACTTCTTCCATCAGCTCCAGGGGTTCCCGGCCGTAGCGGTCGAGTTTGTTGATGAAGGTAAAGATGGGCAGGTGCCGGCGGTGGCAGACCCAGAAGAGTTTCTTCGTCTGCGGTTCCACGCCCTTGGCCGCGTCAATCAGCATGACAGCGCTGTCTGCCGCCATGAGGGTACGGTACGTGTCCTCGGAAAAGTCCTGGTGACCCGGCGTATCCAGGATATTGACCCGGTACCCGGCATAGTCGAACTGCAGGACGGAGGACGTGACGGAAATGCCACGCTGCTTTTCAATTTCCATCCAGTCCGACACGGCGTGGCGGTTGGCCTTGCGTGCCTTGACGCTGCCGGCCAGATGGATAGCGCCGCCGTACAGGAGAAGCTTTTCCGTCAAGGTCGTCTTGCCCGCGTCCGGATGGGAAATAATCGCAAAGGTACGGCGTTTCTCGATTTTTTGCTGTAACTCATTCATGGATGGATTCCTCTTCCTTCTTGAAACAGATGGGTCCGGCGCTCAATGGCTGCCGTTGAAGGGCTGGTAGGTACTGGGCCACTGGCCCCGGTTCTGGCGGCGTTTCATCGTGGTCGGCGCGTTCTGGGAACGCAGCTTGACACGGGTGTCCAGCATGATTTCCTGCGCTTCGTAACTTTCCAGGGCGACGAGCAGTCCGTCCCGGATGTAGCCGGGAAGCTCGTCGTCCGTCACCAATTCTCCGCCTTCGCCGCGGGAAACGGCGACTTCCTCATAATGTTCCCCGCCGTAGGTCGTCAGGGTAGCCGTCAGGCGGCCGTTTTCCTCCTTTTGGAAAAAGCAGTCCTTCAACTGGCGGGAGGCCTGCTCGTCCCGCCATGCCTTGTAGAACCCGTACAGGCGCTGCTGGGCTTCCGCAGGGATGTCTTCGCCCGTGACGACGGCTTCCGTATCTTCGTTGGGCGTGCAGTCCATGTTCTTATAGACGGTCCCGTCGGCCAGGGTGATGGTCACGGTCAGGACGTAGTCCTGTTCGGCAAAGTCCGCCTGGGCAATCTGCCATTTTTCTTTCCAGGCGCGAATGCAGTCCTCGCAGACAAATTTGACGTCGCGGATCTGCTGGGCGATATAGTCGTCTTGATAATAAATCTGGTGTTCCGGCTTGAATTCCTTGCCGCAGCGGGAACAGACCAGCGGTAATGTACGGATCATGCCTTTTCCTCCCCTGTATGCGTACGTCCTTCCAGTCCGCGGAAGGCGGACCCTATAAAAAAAGCCTTTACGGAGCAGTCCGTAAAGGCCATGGATTCGAAATGGTCGGAGCGACTAGATTTGAACTAGCGACCTCTTCCACCCCAAGGAAGCGCTCTACCAAGCTGAGCCACGCCCCGAATCACAATGGGAATTATAATACGGGGAGCGCCTTTTGTCAAGGCTTTCCCTGCGAACTTTCGGATTATTTTCTCCGGGACCAGTGGTCGGTCAGTAACTCTTCGACGACGACGGCTCCCTCGCGATTCAGGTGCAGCTTGTGATAACACGCGCGCTGTCCCCGGGCGGCAAACGCGCGCACCATGGCGTCCCCGATGGCGTCCCCGTCGGCGCTGACCGGCGCGTAGGCCATGAGGGTCGACCCGGCCCCGCTGAGGATGCACTGCCAGGCGCCGGCGTCCCGGCCCGCGGCAAAGACTTCTTCCATGCCGGGAATCAGGTGGGCGCGGTAAGGCTGGTGCAGCCGGTCTTCCAGGGCAAAGCGCAGGAATTCCGGCCGGTCTGCCGCCAGGGCGGCTACCAGGAGGGCGGACCGCGATTCGTTGAAAACGGCATCCTGATGAGGCACGCTGGCAGGAATCGCCTTCCGCGCCAGGCTGGTCGACAGGGGCTGGTCCGGTACGACGGCGATAAACTGCAGGGGCAGTTTGGGTTCCAGGCGGAGCGTATAGGGCCTGCCCTGTTCCTGGATGCTTACGGTGAAGCCGCCGTAAATGGCAGGGGCCACGTTGTCCGGATGTCCCTCCAGCTCGTTGGCGTAAGCCAGGAGCTCTTCCTTGCTGAAATGCCGGTCTGTCAGGACGCTGGCGGCAAGGACGCCGGCCACGATAGCCGTGGAACTGCTGCCCAGTCCCCGGCTCTGGGGAATCCGGTTGATCATATGGATGCGGATGCCGATATGGCGGCGGTTCGTCACTTCATTCCACACGCGGAGAAAGGACGCGAACGCCAGGTTCCGGCCCGACGGCTTGAGCCACTCCTTCCCCTCGCCTTCCACTTCCAGGTGGAAACCGGACCAGCGGTCGGAAATGGTGTACTGGAAGTCGTTGCACAAATCGACGGCCAGGCCAAGGCAGTCGAAGCCGGGACCACAGTTGGCGCTGGTCGCCGGTACTTGTACGTGGATGGTCTTCTCCATGGCATACTCCTTAGTCCTGTCCTGCCTGCAGCAGCCGCGGGTCTTCGACGCGCAGGACGCTGCACACCTTATCCACGACGGGCAAGACGCGCAGGGTCTGCAGGGACAGTTCCAGACTGAGTTTGCTGATGTTGTTCGTCACGACGACGATTTCCGCCTGTCCCGGTTTGGGCAGTTCTTTCTGGATGACATTGTACAGGCTGACCTGCTGGGCGCCGAATGCGGCGGCAATCGCCGCGAGGACGCCCGGTTTGTCCTGTACCTGCATGCGGATATAGCACGGTGACATTTCCTTGTCCGGCGGACACAACTGCTTGTCCCGGTAGCACGTGCAGCCGATGCGGTTCGTCGCGCCGTGGAGCAGGTTGCGCGCCGTATCGACAATGTCCCCGCAAACGGCGCTGGCCGTCGGCAGGCGGCCGGCCCCGCGGCCGAGGAACATGGCTTCGCCCACGGCGTCGCCATTGATGTAGATGGCGTTATAGACATCATTGACGCTGGCCAGGGGATGATGGACCGGCAGCATGACGGGATAAACGTTGGCACTGACACCGTATTTGGGATACCATTTGGCGATCCCCAGAAGTTTCACGGCGTACCCCAGGTCTGCCGCATACTGGACATCGATGGCTTCCAGCTGGTCGATGCCCTCCACGTGGACATCCTCCAGGCCGATGCGCATATTGAAGGCGATGGAGGCGAGGATTGCGATTTTGCGGGCCGCGTCCAGTCCTTCTACATCCGCCGTGGGATCCGACTCGGCGTACCCCAGTGCCTGGGCTTCCTTCAAGGCTTCGGCATAGGGCAGCTTGGCTTTTTCCATGCGCGTGAGCATATAGTTCGTCGTTCCGTTGACGATGCCCATGATACTCGTAATGCGGTTGGCCGCCAGGCAGTTTTTCAGGGGCATGATGATGGGGATGCCGCCGCCGACGGATCCTTCGAATTGGAAATCGACGCCCTTCTTCCCCGCCAGGCCCAGAAGCTCTTCGCCGTATTCCGCAATGAGGTCCTTGTTGGACGTGACGACATTTTTGCCATGCGCCAGGGCCGCTTCAATGTATTCCTTCGCCGGATGGATGCGTCCCATGAGTTCCACGACGATCTGGATGTCCGGATCGTCCACGATGTCTTCAATCCGATCCGTCACGGGTAAGCCGTACTTTCGCACAATCTCGTTCGGGTCTGCCGCATTCCGCAGCAGGACTTTGGCAATCTCGATACGGCAGCCGGAACGGCGCGTAATGTCTTCCCTGTTTTCATTCAACACGATGGCGACACCGCCGCCTACCGTGCCGCAGCCCAACAGGCCGACTTTGATGGTTTTGATTCCGTCCATTGCTGACCCCTCTCTCCGGAACCGTTCCGGGAATCTTGTAAATCTTATATTCTTTTCTCAGACCTGGCCCAGTACTTCGAGACGCTTGACGCCCTCAATCATGCGGAGCTTGTCCAACAGCGCTTCCAAGTCGATGGTCAGATTGTTCGTTTCGATGGAAATGGTCGTATTGGCGACTCCCTGCAGGGGAATCCCCTGGTTGATGGTCATGATGCTGCCCGAATCGGCGGCGACCGTATTCAGGACTTTGGATAGGACACCCGATTTATGTTCCAGCAGCAGGGACAGCGTGATGATCTTGTCCTTGCTGGCTTCGTAGAAGGGGAACACGTAATCTTTGTACTTATAGTAGGCGCTGCGGCTCAGGCCCATTTTTTCCACGGCTTCATTGATGGTCTTGACTTCGCCGCGTTTGAGGATCTCCTTGACACGGATGGTCTTCTTGATGGCTTCCGGCAGAATTTCTTCCCGAACCAGGAAAAATGTGGACTTGTCGTTCATATTCATAGACTTCTTCTCCTATCTGTCAATTAGCTTGACTTACTTTTTCATGTGGCCAGGTTTGATCTTGCTTTCCGTCCCGTTGGCCAGCCGTTTCAGGTTGTCTTTATGACGCAGGATGACGAAAAGGGCCGCCAGGGTCCCGAAGACCGCATAGGCCCAGGGGTAGTCCAGTATCCAGGCGGATCCGGCCGCTGCCAGGGCTCCGACGACAGAACCGAGGGATACATACCGCGTGAGCGCGACGAGGACAATCCAGCACAGGAAGCCGATGCCCGCGCTGCAGGGCAGCATATACAGGAACAGGCCCAGACCTGTCGCCACGCCTTTCCCGCCCTGAAAACGGAGCAGGAAGGAATAGTTGTGTCCCAGCAGGGCACCCAGCGCCGTCAGGGCCACGGCCAGGGGAAGCCCTGCCAGGACGTGCTCTGCCACATATAAGGGCACCATGCCTTTCAGCATATCACAAAGCAGGACCAGGGCTGCCGTCTTGGGGCCGACCGTGCGGAAGACATTTGTCGCCCCGATGTTGCCGCTGCCATATTCCCGGATGTCGATGTGGTGCAGCATCCTGCACAACCACAGGCCTGTCGGGATGGATCCGAACACGTAACCCAAGAGGAAAAAGACGGCCACGGCGGACGCGATGCCGAAAGGACCCTGCCAGGTCACGGATTCTGCGAAAAGTTGCATGGTAGCTTTAATCCTCCTCCTCGTTCTTTGCCCGCACAATCATATGGAGTGGCGTGCCTTCGAAGCCGAAGGACTCGCGCAGTTTGTTTTCCAGGTAGCGCTGATAGGAAAAATGCATCAGCTCCGGATTGTTGACAAACAGTACGAAAGTAGGCGGTTTAATCTTGACTTGCGTCGCGAAATAAATGCGGAGCTGTTTGCCCTTATCCGTCGGCGGCGGGTTAATGGCGCAGGCATCTTCGATAATCTGGTTCAGGACCGACGTGGAAATGCGCATGGAGCTCTGCTCCGCCACGTACTTGATGACCTCGGGCAGGCGGTGGATCCGCTGCATGGTCAGGGCCGACACGTACACGACGGGGGCATATTGCAGAAAGACCAGCTCTTTGCGCAGCTCTTCCGTGTAGCGCAGCGTGGACGAGGTATCCTTCTTGTACAGATCCCACTTGTTGACGACGAGGATGATGCCTTTGCCCGCATCGTGGGCATACCCGACAATCTTTTTGTCCTGTTCTGTCACGCCGTCCACGGCGTCAATCACCATGAGGACCACGTCTGACCGGTCTACGGCACGCAGGGAACGGATGATGCTGTACTTTTCAATCAGTTCGTCGATCTTGCCCTTGCGGCGCATGCCCGCCGTGTCGATGAAAAGGTACCGCTGGCCGTCGCGTGTCACGGGCGTGTCGATGGCGTCGCGGGTAGTGCCGGCCACGTCGCTGACGATGGACCGCTCTTCGCCGACAAGGGCGTTGAAAATAGAAGATTTGCCCACGTTCGGGCGGCCGATGAGGGCGACCTTGATTTCGTCCTCGTCATCCTCGTCGTTGATGACGGGAATCGTCTGGTTGACTTTTTCCGTCAGGGCATCCAACATGTCGCCCAAGCCGAGGTGGTTTGCCGCGGAAATGGGAATCGGATCCCCCAGGCCCAGGTTGTAAAATTCATAGACACCCACTTCGTGTTTGATGGAGTCGGCCTTGTTCACGGCCAGCACGATGGGTTTGTTCGATTTGCGGAGCAGCTTGGCCACTTCCGCGTCTTCGTCCGTGATTCCTGTACGGGCGTCGCAGACGAAGAGGATGACATCAGATTCGCGGATGGCGATTTGCGCCTGTTCCCGGATGGAAACGGCAATCTTGTCCGCGTTGGCGATTTCGATGCCACCCGTGTCGATAATGATAAATTCCCGGTCCAGCCACTCCGTCGTCGCGTAAAGACGGTCGCGGGTGACACCGGGCGTATCTTCCACGATGGAAATGCGTTCATTGGCGAGCACATTGAACAAAGTGGATTTGCCTACGTTCGGCCGTCCGACGATGGCAACAATAGGTTTAGCCATAATGTCCTTCTCTCCCTTTTACTGGTTCTGCCGGCAGTCCCGGCGGGGTACATCCTGTTAATGGTCGATTCCGTCCCGGATGGGGACGCCTTTTTCGTAATAATGTTTCACTTCTTCCATGTCGGTCACGAGGTCGGCCAGCCCTATCAGTTCCTGCGGGGCTTCCCGGCCCGTAAAGACCAGTTCGGTTCCGTTCCGGTGCGCCTGCAGGAAGGAAAGGACTTCTTGCGTATCGACGAGACCCCTGGACATGGCCAGGTTCATCTCGTCGAGAATGAGCAGATCTGCCTCCCGGGCCAGGAGTATCCGTTTTCCTTCTTCCCAGGCAGCCTGCGCCATCTGCACATCCACCGGATCGGGATGGCGGAAGTCGACAAAGCTGTCCCGCCCCATCTGCTTTAGCGTAAACCCTGGCAGGCAGTGGGCCGCCCGGGCTTCGCCATACGTGTCGTCCCCTTTCATCAGGCAAATCATGACGACGCGGGCGCCGTGTCCGACAGCACGCAGCGCCAAGCCCAGGGCGGCGGTGGTTTTTCCTTTGCCGGTCCCCGTATAGACATGGATCATGCCGTAGCCTTTCATGGCAGCTCCTTTCGGAATCATAAATAATCAGTATAATTGTCCGCGTATCACATATATCCATTATACAGCAAATTCGCGCGAACACAACTGTCCCTTCCGGAAAGATGTATCTTTTCCCGTTTCTTTTCTGGTCTGCCGGGGCAGAGCGCTGCTTTCTTAACGCCGGAACGCACGGGTGTAGTCCGTCGGGTTTTTCGCATCCCCTGACGAACGACCCGGCAGGATACAGGACCCGGCGGCTTTCCCGGCCTGCGGCGCTTCCCCCTCCTGTTTCAGGAGCAAAGCGTGCAGGTCCCGTCCTCCTTCCGCCAGGGCGACGGGACGGCCGGCGCGGCGGCAGAAATCGGCAAGACTGACGTCATCCAGGAAAAGCTGATCCGCGTTGAGGACCACCTTCGGCAGGATGACCGGACGATCCGGCGGCAGATTTTTCAAAATATCCGTCGCGGTCAAGAGGCCCGTCACATTGATGGAATGGCCGAAAAAGTCGTTTTCCACCGGCAGCAGCCGGTGGTCTGTGCCGTATTTTCGATTGAACGCGTCCAGGAAAGCCCGCAGCTGGCCGTAGGCGGAAACGCCGACAGGAATCACATAGTTCCGGACCGCTGCCTTTCCCCCGTCGGCGCTGCGGGCTTCCGCTTCGTCCCATTCTTCCAGGAAGTTGCGGGTCAGGCCGATCCCGTTTTCCAGCTGCGGAAATCCGTCATACCAGTCGGCTGGCGGCAGAGGACGTCCGGCGAGGATATAGAATTCGTCCCCCAGATAGACGAACGTGCGGCCCAGCCTGCGGCGGCATTCTTCCTGCCACGCCGTGACCGTGTCGACCATGCGGGCCGCCTCAGCCGGCGTGAACAGGCGCAGATCCGGCAAATTGGCGGTGTTGCGCGTAATGCCCACCGGAACGATGGCCATATCCTCCACGTGGTCCGCATGGGCCAGCAGGTCATGGTACGACCGGTCCAGGACGGCGCCGTCGTTCCAGCCGGGGCAGCAGACAATCTGGGCATGGATATGGATTCCGGCCGCGAAGAGACGCTCCAGTTTTTCCATCAGCCCGCTGGACTGGCGATTGATCATCATCCGTTCCCGCACGGCGGGATCCGTCGCGTGCACCGAAACGTAGAGCGGCGACAGGTGGGTCGTGAGGATCCGCTGGTAATCTTCCTCGGACAGGTTCGTCAAGGTGACAAAGTTGCCATACAGGAAAGACAGACGATAATCGTCGTCTCGTACGTACAGGGTCTTGCGCAGCCCTGGAATCATGCGATCGACAAAACAGAAGACGCAATGGTTGTGACAGAGGCGGACCCGATCAAAGACTGCCTGCTCAAAGGACAGGCCCAGATCTTCGTCGATCCCTTTTTCCACCTTCACGTCCCGCAGGGCGCCGTCGATTCCCCGGATTGTGAGGACCACCTCCGTGTCGGCGGCAGCGAAGCTGACGTCCAGTAGGTCCCGGACGGGCTGCCCGTTGATGGCGCACAGATGCTCGCCCGGCCGGATCTCCGCTTCTTCCGCCAGGCTGTGACGCTTGACGCTGCTGATAATGCCTTCTTGCTTGAATTCCATGGTCTTTCCTTTCTTGCAAAGGCGCGGACATTTGTCCTCGTGATTTTTTGCCCGTGCATAAAAAAGACCCGCTTACTGCAAGCGGGCCTTGAACCGTACCGTTTCGTTCCCTGTTACTTACGGATGTTCAGTTTTGCGACGATGGCGCGATAGCGCTCGATGTCCTTCTTCATCAGGTAGTTCAGAAGGCCGCGACGCTGGCCGACCATCTTCAGCAGGCCACGACGGGAATGATGATCTTTCTTGTTGCTCTTCAGGTGTTCCGTCAAAGCGAGGATGCGGGTGGTCAGGACGGCGATCTGTACCTCCGGGGACCCCGTGTCGCCTTCGTGACGGGCATATTCCTTGATGATGGACTGTTTTTCCGTGGTAGTTAACATGGTGAATACCTCCATAAAAATAATTGATTCGGCCGATACGGAGCAGGCGTTGGAGATTCGCTCTTCCCGGTGTCGGTCAACACACGCTATATTAGCACAAAAGGAGCCTGTTTGTAAAGCTCTTTACAGAAAAAATCGCTTTGCTTCCTCTTGATCTTCCTGGATGCGGGCCTTTAATGCCTCTAGGGTATGGAACCGTTCTTCCGGGCGCAGAAAGCGGCGGAAGGACGCTTCCACGGTTTCGCCGTACAAATTACCCTGGAAATCGAAAAGATGTACTTCCAGGACTTCGCGGATGACGTCGTCGAAGGTGGGATTCATGCCCAAATTGCCGACGCCGTTGTAGATGGTTTCGCCTACGCGGACGTTCATGATGTAAACCCCGGACGGCGGCAAAGCTGTTCCATTCCGATCCACGTACAGGTTGGCTGTCGGGAACCCCAGGGTCCTCCCCCGTTGAAATCCTTTGCGGACAATGCCTTCCACACTGTACGGACGCCCGAGCATTGCTTCGGCGTCGGCCAGGTTCCCCCTAGCGATATCCCTGCGGATGCGGGTGCTGCTCACAGGCTCCCCGCGATATTCCAGAAGCGGCCGCACCAGGACATCGTAGCCGTTGATCCTGCCGCTTTGGGCCAGCATGACCGTATTGCCGTTGCCGCGGAAACCGTAGGAAAAATTGGCGCCGCAGACCAGGCAGCGGAAATGCAGCTTGCGCAGCTGGCGGACAAACTCTTTCGGCGACAGAAGGGCCAGTTCCCGGTCGAAGGGGATGTCCACGAGGAGGTTTACGCCGGCTTCCTTCAGGCGGCGGATTTTCTCCGCCGGGGAGATGAGGGACTGGGGGACGGCGCAGGGATTGATCCAGGTATAGGGATGATTGACAAAGGTCAGGACGGCAAGGCGCAGTCCGTGCTCGCGGGCATAGTCTCCCGCGCGGCCGATGACGTCCATATGGCCCCGGTGCAGGCCGTCAAACGTGCCGAGCGCAACCACGGTCGGCGTGCCGCCGGTCTTTTCTGCCAAATCCCCGCTGTGGAGCAGGTCATTCACGATGATCATGCGTGTCCCTTCCCTCTTCCCGTTCTCCGGCCGGGCTGTCTGTTCCCGGCCGGTCCGTTTCCGGCGGCCGTTCCGCGTGCTGCAGGATTTTCCGGGCCCGCAGCACTTCTTCCGCGCAGGTACCGATGCCCAGCAGCACGTCGGCCCCAAATAAGGCATACGTCCCGTCCGCCAGGCCCCGGATGGTCGTGGCGACGCCGCTCGTGATACGGTAAGCCTGCATGGGCGTCGCGTCGAACCGCGGCAAGCCGCGGACAGCCCGCGCGACAGGCAGCAGGACCGTGTCCGGCGCCGCGGCGATTTCTTCCAGGGTATGGGCTTCTTCCAGTCTGTAGTCGCCGACCCGCGTACGCAGGAGGGTTGTCATGTGACCGACGGTGCCCAGGGCGGCGGCAATGTCTTCCAACAAGGTACGGATGTAAGTTCCTTTGGAGCATTCCACGTCGACAGCAAACCGGGGCGGGTCAAACTCCCGCAGGATCAAGTGATGGATCTCGACGGACCGGGGCTGCCGTTCTATTTCCATGCCCTGCCGCGCGTACTGATACAGTTTCCGGCCGTTGACCTTTAACGCGGAATACATGGGAGGCGTCTGCAGGATGGGGCCGCGGAACCGTGCCAGCACTTGCTCCATGTCGTCCCGTGTCAACGGCGGGACCGGTCTTTTTTCCACGACAACGCCGCTCTTGTCGCCCGTCGTGGTACGGCTGCCCAGGCAGCCTTCGGCCCGGTAGGCTTTCGTGCCTTCCACGGCATATTCCAGCAGGCGCGTCGCCGTGCCGAGAAAAACTGGCAGCACCCCGGCGGCGTCGGGATCCAGGGTGCCTCCGTGACCGACTTTCTTTTGTCCGTAAATCCGGCGGATTTTTCCTACCACGTCGTGGGAGGTCATTCCCGCCGGTTTGTACACGTTCAGGATGCCATCGCTCATGCCAGGGCCGCCTCGACAACGTTCAATACGATTTTCTTGGCTTCCGCCAGCGGGGCATGGATACTGCAGCCTGCGGCTTTCTGGTGGCCGCCGCCCTGGAAGCCCAGGGCTATTTTTGCCACATCCGCCGTCTGGGAGCGGAAACTGACGCGGGTCAGGCCCGCTTCGACTTCCTTAAAGAGGAGGGCCACTTCCACGCCTTTGATATAACGCGGGTAGGACACAAAGGAGTCGGTGTTCACATTGTGGTCGTACAGGGACAGGGGAATCTCCACGTAGGCGATGCGTCCGTCCTTGCGGAAAGTCAGGGTTTCCAGGACTTTGCCGAGCAGCTCGATTTGGGGCCGGTCCTTGACTTCCATGCTGTCGGAAATATAGCCGGGATCCACGCCGTAGGCCAGCAAATCCGCCGCAGTGCGCAGCGTGTGGGCCGTCGTGTTGGAATATTTGAACGATCCCGTGTCGGCGTACAATCCCTCGTAGATACACGTGGCTGTCTCTTTATCCAGGGAGACCCCGAGGGCGCGTACCAGGTCAAACGTGATTTCCGCCGTCGCTGCCGCCTTGTCGTCCAAATACAAGGCATCGGCGAAGCGCGTGTTGGTCTTGTGGTGGTCGATGTTCAGCACCGTACCGGTCCGGACGACCTGCAGGGCGTTCCCTACCCGGTCGGCCGAACTGGCATCCATAACGACGAGCAGATCCGCCGGGACCTGTTCGTCCGCGGCAAACCGCCGGTAGGCGTCGATACCCGGCAAAAACCGGAAAACGTCGGGAATGTCGTCGTCCACGTTCAGGATGACTTCCTTCCCTAAAGACTGCAAGGCACGGCCCAAGGCCAGGGTACTGCCAAGAGTGTCCCCGTCGGGGCTGATGTGGCTCACGAGGACCAGTTTTCGCGCCCCCTTTAAGAGAGCGGCTGTTTCTTCCATAGTAAGGATCTTACACATAGTCCTGTCCTTCGTATGACTGATTCCCAATCGTCCTGTCGCTAGGACGGGCGGGTCCGGAGGCGGGGTCATTTCTGCTCCGTTTCCTTAATCTGGCGCAGGAGGCTGTCGATATGGGCTCCGTATTCCAAGGAGGTATCCTTTTCCAGCAGGATCTCCGGCGCAAAACGCAGGCGGATCCGTTTGGCGATTTCCGTCCGCAGGAATCCTTTGGCCCGATTCAGGGCATTCCAGGCCTCCTGCTGCTTTTCTGCGGAACCGTAGAGACTGACAAAAACCTTCGCCTGGCTCATATCGTCCGTCAGTTCCACGCCGGTCACCGTGACGGCCTGGATACGCGGATCCTTGATATCCCGCAGGAGCATATTGGAAATCTCATGTTGGATCTGTTCCTGTACTTTTTCAACTCTTACTCTTGCCATATTGTATTCCTTTGGGAAGGAAGGCGCTTATTTCGGCGCCACTTCCTTCATGACATAAACTTCCAGCTGGTCCCCGACTTTCACGTCGTGGAACTTGGTCAAGGTCAGGCCGCATTCATACCCGGCCTGGACTTCCTTGACGTCGTCTTTGAACCGGCGCAGGGATTCCACTTCGTCCTCGGCAATCACGATGTCGTCGCGGTAGACGCGGACTTTCGCATTGTTCGTGACTTTGCCTTCCGTGACATAGCAGCCGGCGATGAGCATCTTCGAGATGGTAATAACCTGGCGGATTTCCACGCGGCCAATGACATCCTCTTCGAATTTCGGGGCCAGCATGCCCTTGACGGCGGCTTCCACATCGTTGATCGCGTCGTAAATGATGCGGTACATGCGGATGTCGACCTGTTCCAGTTCCGCCACTTTCCGGGCGTTGGCGTCCGGCCGGACGTTGAAGCCGATAATCAGGGCATTGGCGGCCGAAGCCAGCATGACGTCCGATTCGTTGATGGCGCCGACACCGGAGTGGACGATTACCGTCTTGACCTCGTCGTTCTGGATTTTCAGCAGGGAAGCACACAAAGCTTCCACGGACCCCTGGACATCGGCTTTGACGACGATGTTCAGGTCTTTCAGCTCGCCTTCTTTGATGCGGCTGAAAATATCGTCCAAGGAGACCTTGGCCGCTTTTTGCTGTTCCGCTTTGGCTTTGGCGACCCGTTTTTCCGCCACGGCGCGGGCCAGTTTTTCCTCGGCCGCGTCCAGGATGTCACCAGCCTGGGGCACTTCGTTCAGGCCCAGGACTTCGACCGGGACGGACGGACCGGCTTTGCGGACTTTTTCCCCGCGGTCATTGACAAGGGCACGGACACGGCCATGGGCCGTTCCCGCGAGGATATAATCGCCGATGGTCAGGGTGCCGCGCTGTACGAGAACCGTCGCCACGGGGCCGCGGCCTTTGTCCAGTTTGGCTTCGACGATGACGCCGTGGGCCGGCAGTTTGGGATTGGCTTTCAATTCCTTCACTTCGGCAACGAGCAGGATCATTTCCAGCAAGTCGTCGATGCCCTGGTGCGTATGGGCCGAAACAGGAACCATGATGGTGTCGCCACCCCAGTCTTCCGGAATCAGTTCCAGTTCCGCCAGCTGTTGCTTGACGTGGTCCGGGTTGGCCGCCGGTTTATCGATTTTATTGATGGCCACAATGATGGGCACTCCGGCCGCCTTGGAATGGTTGATGGCCTCTATGGTCTGCGGCATGACGCCGTCGTCGGCCGCGACGACGAGGACGGAAATATCCGTGCACTGGGCGCCGCGGGCCCGCATGGCCGTAAAAGCCTCATGGCCCGGCGTATCGAGGAAGGTGATTTTCTTTCCTTTGGAGTTGACTACATAGGCGCCGATATGCTGCGTGATGCCGCCGGCTTCGCGGGCCGTGACGTGGGTCTTGCGGATGGCGTCCAAAAGGGATGTCTTGCCGTGGTCGACATGGCCCATGACCGTGACGACAGGCGGACGGGTTACCTGAAGCTTTGGATCGTCTTCCACTTCAGGAATTTCCGTCGGATCTTTTTCCGGCGGCAGCGGTTTGACTTCCACATTGAATTCCTGTCCAACAAGGGTAGCCGTATCGAAATCGATGTCCTGATTGATTGTCACCATTTCGCCCAGCAGGAAGAGGGACTTGATGACCTCCGCCACTTCGCGCTTGATCAGTTTGGCGAAATCTTGGACGTTGATGGATTCTCCCATTTCCACGCTGGTCGGACGGGCGACCTGGGCCGCCTGCTGCGGCCGGATGTCTTTCTTCATGCCCTTGGTATGCTTGCTCGTGTGCATATGGTCTGCACTACGCATGGGACGGCTGTCCCGGGACGCGTAGGATCCCTTTAGCTGCTTTTCGTGTTTCTTGTTGTACCGTTCCCGGCTTTCCTTGCCACGCGGGATTTCCTCCGTCGGCGTGGCCGGTTTGCGGTTCTGCGGGAAGCGGCTGCGGTTGCCGTTGTTGTCACGGTCCTTGCTGAAACCGCCGCCCTGGCCGTTGCGGTTGCTGTTGAAGCCGCCGCCCTGGCTATTGCGGCTGTTGTTGAAGCCGCCTTGACGGTTATCCCGGTTGTCATTGCGATTGCCGCCCTGGCTACTGCGATTACCGCTGTAACCGCAGCGGTTGTTGTCCCCGCGGCGGTCCCGGGAATCGTTGTTGGTGTTGTTCTGGCGGCCGTTGTCTTTGTTGAAGTTCCGATACCGGTTGCGGCCGTCGTTCTGCTGCGGCCGGCTGGACGTGTTGGTGGTGGTCGTGTTGCTCACTGTGTTTTCCGTGCTGCCGGCTGCCGCTGCAGGCGTGGGGGCCGCAGGTTGGGGCGCTGCCGGTTTTTCTTTCTTCTTGAAGTTTGCGTAGCGGTTCCGGTCATTCGGAAAATTCCGCTGGTCATCCGACTGGTGGCGGCGTCCGTTCGTCTGGGAACGACTGCCTTCCGGTTCCGCTTTCACCGTCATGATGACCGGTTTGACAATCATGGACGGATGGTCCGACAATTTCGGACGGGCCGGAGCTTTGGGAGCCGCTTTGGGAGCGTCTTCGGGTTGGGTTTTCGGCGCTTCCTTCACGGGCGTGGCCTTGACGGCAGCCGCCGGAGTTTCCTTGGCGGGCGCGGCTTTCTTCGGCGGCGCCGCCTTGACAGGGGACACGGCCGCTGTCGGCTTCGGTGCAGCGGTTTTGGCGGCACCGCCCTGGTAGCGGCTCTTGATGATGGACATGTCCTTGTCATCGACGCCGTTTAAATTGCTTTTATTGATATTGTGCTTTGCAAGCAGCTCCAGGATTTCCTGTGTGGGCACACCCAGTTCCCGGGCCACTTCAAAAATACGTTTCTTCGCCATTCAGCACCTCCGCTTACTCATTTATAGACAGTTTCTTTTTTAACAAGGCAGCAAGTCCGTTATCCGTCACCGCGGCAGCCGCGCGGGGCGCCTTTCCGAGGCTGGCGCCCAGGTCTGCCCGCGTAAACGCGCGGATAATGGGAATGTTCGCTCTTTCTGCCAGATGGACCAGTTCTTTCTCCGTATTGGCGGCCGTGTCTGTCGCAACGAGGAGCAGCACCGCTTCCCGTTTTTCCAGGGCCGTCCGCACGGCGGCATCCCCGGAAGCAATCCGTCCGGCCTTCTGGGCCAGGCCCAGGACTCCGGCCGCTTCCTTCTCAGCCATTCTTCAGTTCCTCCAGCAGGGATCTGTAAACATCATCACTTATCTGTTTGTCAAAGGCTTTCTCCAGTCTATGACCTTTATAAGCTTTGGTGATGCACTCTTTGTCCGGGCACACATAGGCGCCCCGCCCCGCTTTCTTTCCCGTTTTGTCCAACTCGATGGCGCCTTCGGGGGTGCGGACGATGCGAATCAGTTCCTTCTTGGGCTTCATCGCCTCGCAGCCGATACACTTGCGCAGGGGAATTTTCTTTACCTTTGTCGTCACTGTTTCTCACCATCCTCCTTGGCAGGGGCTTCCGCAGCGGCTGCGGCCGCCTGGGATTCACTCTTGATATCGATTTTCCAGCCTGTCAGTTTGGCTGCCAGGCGGGCGTTCTGTCCTTCCTTGCCGATGGCCAGGGACAGCTGGAAATCGGGGACGACGATACGGCAGACCTTTTCGGCTTCGTCCGCTTCGGCCCGGACAACCTGCGCCGGGGACAAAGCGTTCGATACATAGGTGGCCGGATCCTCATTGTATTTGACAATGTCGACTTTTTCCCCGCGCAGTTCGTCTACCACGTGTTGGACACGCATGCCCTTGTGGCCTACGCAGGCGCCGACAGCATCGACTTTGGAATCTTTGGAGAAGACCGCGATCTTGGACCGCATGCCCGCTTCCCGGGAAACCGACTTGATTTCCACGACACCGTCGTGGATTTCCGGCACTTCCAGTTCGAAGAGCCGTTTCAGCAGCCCCGGATGGGTACGGGACAACATGATCTGTGGTCCCTTGCCGGTCTTCTTGACTTCAACGATATAGAACTTCATGCGGTCGTGGCCCAGATAACGTTCCCCGGGAATCTGCTCGTTCGCGGCGAGGATGCCGATGGTGGAGCCCAGTTCCACGAAGACCGTCCCCCGTTCCACACGCTGTACAATCCCGGTTACGATGTCGTCTTCCCGGCCGACGAACTTGTCGTAGACCAGATTGCGTTCCGCCTCGCGGATGCGCTGCGTGATGATTTGTTTCGCGTTCATGACGGCGACGCGGCTGAAGTCCTTCGGGAAGACTTCCTGTTCCACAATATCCCCGAGGACATAGTCGGGATTCAGGAGTTGGGCCTGGTCCAGGGAAATCTCGTCATGGGGCCGGACAACCTGGTCGACCACACGGCGCTGTTCATACACATGGAACTCACCCGTCCCTTTGTTCAGGACGACACGCACCGTTTGGGAGCTATCGTAATTTTTCTTGTAGGCACTGACCACTGCCTCTTCTACGGCCTGAAACAAGATCTCGGGATTGATTCCTTTCTCTTTCCCCAACAGTTCAATGGCCTGCACAAACTCGGAATTCACTTTAATACGTCCTCCTTAAAAATCAATATGGGGTTTTACAGTAGCAATCAGCTTCCGCTCTATGACAGACGCCTTGGCGTCCGTTCTACCTTTGACAATCTTGCGTACGGACACGGTGTCCGCATCGTGGGCCACGAGGATGCCCGTGACCGCTTTCATCCCTTCCCAGGGTTCGTAAAAGGCCAGGTCGACCTTCTGTCCGTAGCGGGATGTAAAGTCTTTGTCCTTTTTCAAGGGCCGGTCGATGCCCGGCGACGAAACCTCCAGGTAATACTTTTCCTTGATGGGGTCTTCCTTGTCGAGGACCTCCGCCAGCTTCTCACTGACACGCTGGCAGTCGTCGATTTCGATGCCGCCTTCCTTGTCGATGTACACGCGCAGATACCAGTCTTTCTGCCGCACGTATTCCACGTCGACGAGGGAAAGTTCCGTGCCGTCCAGGATTGTTTCCACGACGGAGGCAATGTACCGTTCTACTTCTTCCCGTTTCATGTTGTCACCTTGTCTTTCTTCCCAAAACCACTCAAATATAACGAAAGAGCGGGTTTTGCACCCACTCTTCCTGATTGCTTCATAAATTTTCCAAGATGATTGTATCATGTTTTCGTAACGTTTACAACACTTTTTGCAGTAAAACGCGAAAAAACAGAGGAAAAAAGAGGAATTTCCTTCCTGAACGGCAGTCCTGTTCCTGTCAGAACAGGGAAATCTGGTTCGTTTCAGGCAGGCTGCCCAGGGCACCCAAGGCGTTCAGGGCATCGAGGGCGGATTGGCCGACGTGGCCCAGATGCTGCTCTTCGTCGGACAATTCGGCGCCGTCCTGCGCTTTGCGGAGCGTTTCCGCCTCCACCTTGGCGCAGCGGGCGATCAGGTCTTCCATGGACAGGAAGTCCTGTCCTTCTTCCCGGGCCCGTTTGGCCGTCAGGGCCAACGTACGGCCGACACCGTCGCCAACGCCGGGCAGGGCCGATAGGGGAATGCGCACGCCCTTCTCCCCTTCTGGGAGAAAACGGTGTCCGTGGGACTTGTATAGGTCGATGGGAAGAAACTCAAAGCCCCGGGCCAGCATTTCCAGGATGAGCTGCAGATAGATGCAGTTTGTCTTGTCCACAGGCGAAGCCTGGAATCCCTGGGCTTCCACGTTCTTGAGATATTGCCGGATAAATTCCTCACCTTTGTAGATGAAGTTCGCGTCCACATCGGCGCGCTGGGAGAAATAGGCCGCGTAGTAGGCCGTCGGATAATGGACCTTGCAGTAGGCGATGCGATAGGCGTTCAGGACGTAAGCCACGGCATGCGCTTTCGGGAACAGGTACTCGACGGTTTCGCAGCTCTTCATGTACCAATCGGGTACGCCGGCCTTTTCCATGGCTTCGCGCATCTTCGGCTCCAGCCCTTTTTTGGCGGCCTTGCCCTTGCGCACATATTCCATGATTTTGAAAGCCATGGACGAATCGACGCCACGGGCAATCAGGCTTGTCATGACGTCATCCCGGGTGGAAATGGTCTGCTCTACCGGGCGGTGTTCCTTTTCAATCAGATCTTTGGCGTTGCCAAGCCAGACGTTGGTGCCGTGGGAATACCCGGATACGCGGACAATATCGCTGAAAATTTTCGGCTTCATGGTGTAAATCATTTCCAGCGTGAAATTGGTGCCGCATTCAGGAATTCCCAAGGTGCCGACCTTGGTGCCGATTTGTTCCGGCGTGACGTGCAGGACGTCCGTTCCCTGGAAAAGGGCCATCGTATCCGGATCCCCGATGGGGATGGTCGTCGGGTCGATGCCCGTAAATTCCTGGAGACGCTTGATCATGGTCGGATCCACGTGGCCCAAGATATCCAGCTTGACCAGGCGGTCGTTGATGGAATGGTAGTCGAAATGGGTGGTGATAATGTCGCTTTCCTTGTCGTCCGCCGGATGGTTCATGCCGGTAAAGTAATGGATGTCCATATCCCGGGGAATGACCATGATGCCTGCCGGATGCTGGCCCGTCCCGCGTTTGACCCCGTTCAGTCCTTCGGCGAATTTGCTGATGTAGGCCGGATGGGCCGGGATGTTGTGTTCTTCAAAATACTTGCGGGCGTAACTCATGGCCGTTTTCGGTGCCACCGTCGTAATGGTACCGGCACGGCACACATTGTCCCGGCCGAAGAGCTCTTCCGTGTACTTGTGGGCCGAATGCTGGTATTCGTCGGAGAAGTTCAGGTCGATATCAGGCACCTTGTCGCCATGGAGTCCCATAAAGACGGCAAAAGGGATATTGTGCCCATCGCGGACCATTTCCGTACCGCATTCAGGACACATCTTGACGGGCATGTCGAAGCCCGAGGCATATTCGTTGTTCGTGAAAAACTCCGTATGACGGCACTGGGGACACCGGCAATGGGGCACCAGGGGATTGACTTCCGTGATGTCCGTCATGCAGGCCACGAAGGACGAACCGACAGAACCCCGGGAGCCGACCAGGTATCCATCGTCGACAGAATGCTTGACCAACTTGTGGGCGATATCGTAGAGCACGGCGTACCCATGGTTGATAATGGCGTCCAATTCCAGTTTGAGCCGGTCTTCGACGATTTTCGGCAACGTGTCCCCGTACAGTCGATGGGCCTTGGCATAGCTCAGATCGTGGATTTCCTCTTCCGCGCCAGGCAGGGCCGGCGAATACAGCTGGTCGTCGTCAGGCACGGGTTTCATGGATTCGCACTGGTCCGCGATCCGGTTTGGATTCGTGACACAGATCTCATAGGCCGTGTCCTTGTCAAAATAGGAAAATTCCGCCAGCATCTCTTCCGTCGTCCGATAATAGAGGGGCGCCTGGAACTCCGCGTCGCGGTAGCCCTGACTGTATTGCAGGACCGTGCGGGTCATGGCGTCTTCCGGGCGCAGGAAATGGACGTCGCACGTGGCGCAGCAGGGAATGCCCAGACTTTTCGCCGTCTCGTAGACTTTTTTGTTCATCTCCATGAGCTGCTCACGCGTGAAGCGGCCCATGCGCTCCAGAAAGGCGTTGTTGCCCAAAGGCTGGACTTCCAGGTAATCGTAGAATGACGCGGTCTGCCTCAGCTGTTCTTCCGTCGCCTTTCCTTCGAAAAGGGATTCTACCGTACGATAGACTTCGCCGGCTTCGCAGGCCGAGCCGAGAATCAGGCCCTCGCGATACTCCTGCAGGATTTCGCGGGGAATCATGGGACGCGTCCGGGCGCCGTTGCCATTGAGGTAGTTCAGGTGGGACAGGGAAATAAGCTGATAGAGATTCTGCAGGCCAATGCGGTTTTTGGCCAGGAGGATGATGTGATGGGACCGGATCTTGCCGGTATGGGGCAACCGTTCCTTTAAGATATCTCCTTCCTCGTCCGTAATCAAATACCCCTCACAGCCGAGGAGAAGCTTGATCTCGCCTTGGATATCCGCCAGGGCCTTCGTACAGAACGGAAATGCCTGGACGACGCCGTGGTCCGTAATGGCAAGGGCCTTGTGGCCAAAGCGGATGGCCGTTTCGAGTAGTTCCTTGATGTCCGCGATGGCGTCGAGCTTGCTCATTTTCGTATGGCAATGGAGTTCGACACGTTTCACCGGGGCCTTGTCCTCCCGGGGAGTGCCCGCTTCCGGCATCTGGCGGATGGCGGAGGCCAGGATCGTCATGGCGTCATGGTTGAACCGGTCCGGTTCCGATTTGCCCTGGACCTGGTAGACGCTCCCCTTTTTCAGTTTTTTGGCGGTGGACTGAAGCTCCTCTTTCTTGTCGAACAGGACTTTGACGTAAACGCCGTTCGCGTCGTCGGCCAGGCTGAAAAGAAGAAGGAATTTCTGGTTCCGCAGTTCTTTTTCCGAATAGGTTTCGAATTTTTTCCCTTCTTTATCCAGGGCTCCGACGAGGGTGCCTTGGACAACGACGTTCCTCTCCGCTTCGATCAGGCTGTTCATGGGACGCACGGCCCCCTTGATCCGATGTCCCAGGAGGAACCCGTCGGCAAATTTATCGCCGTACAACGAGGCATAGGCCTTTTGAAAGGCTTCATCCTGCAGGGAAGGCGCTCCGGCAGGGACAGAAGGCGCTGCCGGGGAAGGCGCCGGCGCGGCAGGAGACGCCGGGGAATCGGGAGACCCGGCAATCCCCAGTCCGGCGACGGTCGTTTCCTCTTCCGGCTCCCCAAAGTCGGGCGGCGCGTCGTTCCCTTGTGGGTCCGGCGCAGACTGTGCCGGGGAAGCGGCGGCGCGGTGTTTCGGGACACAGCGGTTCCACCGGACCCGGGAGGTGCCGAAGGCGGACCGAAAGGCGTCCGACACGACTTGAAGCAGGTCTTCCCCAGGGTCACAGGGCGCCGTGTAATCGATCTGCCACTGGTCGGCAGCCGTGTCCACCCAGATTTTATGGGCCCGTAAAACCTTGGCCTTGAATTTTTGTTCTGATGAAAGCGACAGTGAATTCAAAAATTTAGTGAATTCACTGTCGTGGATGTCAATGTAAAAATCAGCGTTCATAAATCAACCTACATTTTCTATCGTCAGGATCCCGTCAATCTGCTGAATCCCCATGGTGAGATCCGTCGCGTCCTGATCCGGCGAGAATTTCAGGTACAACTCCAACAGGACTTGTTTTTTTGTCGGGTTGTTTTTGACATTGATTGTCTTCACCTTAATCCTGTTTTCCGTCAGGTAGTTCGTGACGTTGGTAATCAGGCCGGGACTGTTGACGGCCGTGATGCGGATGAATTTGCGATCCGGACTGCGGCCCACGCTGAAGCGTTTTTCCCAGGTATGGAAGGTGACGAGCGTAACCATCGTGATCCCCGTCGCCATGATGCTGATGAAATACATGCCGGCACCCGTAGCGAGACCGATGGCGGAAACCATCCAGAGGCTGGCTGCCGTGGTCAGGCCGCGGACGGTCAGCCCTTCGTGGAGGATCGTGCCGGCGCCAAGAAAGCCGATTCCGCTGACGACCTGCGCCGCGATGCGGGCAGAGTCACGGTTGCGAGGGTACTCGAAAGGAATCTGGTCGAACCCGTCAAAGCCGTACAGGGAGACAAGCATAATCAGAGTCGAGCCGGCGCAGACCAAAATATGGGTCCGGAATCCGGCCGGCCTGTCCCCGCTTCCCCGTTCCATACCGACAATCCCGCCGAATACGGCGGACAGGATCATGCGGACCAGCATTTCGAATTGGATGGAATTGATAAATTGAGTGAACCAGGATTCCATGTGATACCCCCTCAGAAGTTACTTTTGGAGAGCCTCCAGCATGTCGCGGACGGTGCCGGTGAAATCATCGGCAGGCAGCAGGACCGTTTCGCCGGTTTTCCGCGTACGGACTTCAATCTGGCCCTTGTCCAGGGTCTTTTTCCCGATGGTGATACGCAGAGGGAAACCGTACAGATCGGCGTCCTTGAATTTGACGCCCGGCCGTTCGTCGCGGTCGTCCAGGAGGACTTCCAGTCCGGCCTTCGTCAGTTCTTCATAGACGGAGAAAGCCTTCTCCCGGATCGCGTCGTCCTTGATATTGACCGGGACGATGAGGACGTGATAAGGCGCGATCTGGGCCGGCCAGATAATGCCGTCCTTGTCGTTGTTCTGCCCCCCGGCGGCCGCCATCGTCCGGCCTACGCCGATGCCGTAGCAGCCCATCTGCATGGGAATCGATTTTCCCGTCTCGTCGAGGATGGTCGCGCCCATGGAGGCACTGTATTTATCGCGCAATTTGAAGATTTGACCGACTTCGATGCCGCGGGCCTTGGCGATGGTACCGCCGCAATGGGGACAGGGATCCCCTTCCTGCATGAGGCGGATGTCCGCCACATAGGTAGGCGTGAAGTCACGCCCCGGATTGACGTTGATCCAGTGATAGCCTTCCTCGTTGGCGCCGCAGCAGAAGTTATGCATGTTCATGACCGTAGCATCGCAGACGATGATGACTTTTTTCGGGTCGAGTCCGCAGGGGCCCATATAGCCGCCATGCGTGCCGGCCGCTGCCAGTTCTTCTGCCGGCGCCATTTCGATTTCGGGCACGCCGACCGTATTGACGACTTTGGTCTCGTTGACCTCGTGGTCGCCGCGGACAAAGCACAGAATCAGTCCTTTGGCGCTCGTATAGGCCACAGCCTTGACAGACTTCTCCACCGGGGCCTTCAGGTAGTCGCAGACGGCCTGGATGGTCTTGCAGTCCGGCGTGGCGACTTTTTCTTTCTCTTTCAGTTCTTCCGGCGCGGATTCCAACGGATGAAGTTCCGCTTTTTCCGTGTCGGCGGCATAATTGCACTGCGTGCAGTAGCAGATTTCCGCTTCGCCGCTGTCGGCGAGGACCATGAATTCATGGGAGCCGTTGCCGCCGATGGCGCCGCTGTCCGCTTCGACGGGGCGAAAGACCAGGCCGCAGCGTTGGAAGATGTTCGTGTAGGCCTGATACATTTTTTCATAAGCCTTGTCCAGGCCGGCTTCGTCGACATCAAAGGAATAGCCGTCTTTCATGATGAACTCACGGCTCCGCATCAGGCCGAAACGGGGGCGCCGTTCGTCGCGGAACTTGTCCTGGATCTGGTACAGGTTCAAGGGCAGCTGCCGGTAGGAATTGACATCCATCTGGGCCAGGAACGTAATCATTTCCTCGTGTGTCGGCCCCAGGCAGTAATCATGGCCGTGGCGATCCTTGATGCGCCACATCTCCCCGCCGTAAGCGTCCCAGCGGCCGCTTTGTTTCCAGAGCTCCGACGGCTGCAGGACCGGCATCAGGATTTCCTGGGCGCCGGCGGCTTCCATTTCTTCCCGGATGATGGCCTCGATTTTTTTCAGGACGCGCTGCGCCAGCGGCAGGAACGTATACATGCCCGTGGCGGACTTACGCATATAGCCCGCACGGAGCATCAGTTTGTGGCTGGGAATTTCCGCTTCTGCCGGAACCTCCCGCAAGGTCGGTGCGTAAAGTTTGCTGACTAACATTTTATTGCTTCTTCCTCTCGTCTAAAATTTTATCGATTTCCACGAACAGGGATGGGATAAGGTCTTCTTCGGGTACTTTCTTCAAGACCTCGCCCCTGCGGAAGACCAGCCCCTCCCCTTTGCCGCCGGCAATGCCGACATCGGCTTCCCGGGCTTCGCCCGGTCCGTTGACGACGCATCCCATGACGGCGACTGTAATGGGCTCCTTGATGCCGGCCAGATGCGCCTCCACCTGACCGGCCAGTTTTTCCAGGTCGATGCTGGTGCGGCCGCAGGTAGGACAGCTGATGAGGGTCGCGCCATGCTGGCGCAGGCCCAGGGCCTTCAGGATTTCAAAGCCCGCCTTGACCTCTTCCGCCGGGTCACCTGTCAGGGAAACACGGATGGTATCGCCAATGCCTTCGGCCAGAAGGGCCCCGATCCCGACAGCCGACTTGATCAAGCCGGAATGGACGGTCCCCGCTTCCGTAATGCCCACGTGCAGCGGATAATCACACTGTGACGCCAGCAGGCGGTATGCGGCCAGGGTCAGGGGGACGTCGTGGCATTTGAGGCTGACCTTGATGTTGCCGTACTCCATATCCTCCAGGATGTGGATGTGGCGCCAGGCCGCTTCTACCAAGGCTTCCGGCGTCGGATGCCCGTATTTTTCCAAAAGGTCGCGTGGCAGCGAACCGGCGTTGACGCCGATCCGGATGGGAAGGTGACGCGCCCTGGCTGCTTCCACGACGGCGCGCACCTTGTCAGGGCCGCCGATGTTCCCGGGGTTGAGGCGCAGCCCGTCCACGCCGGATTCGATGGCCTGCAGGGCCAGCCGATAGTCGAAGTGGATATCCGCAATGACCGGGATGGGACTGCCGGCCGTAATGTCCTTCAGCGCCAGGGCCGCTTCCTGGTCCGGGACGGCACAGCGGATGATATCACAGCCCAGGTCGGCCAACCGCCGGATCTGGGCCAGTGTCGCCTGCGCGTTCTGGGTCTTGGTATTGGTCATGGACTGGATCGAAACGGGGGCGCCGCCGCCGATTTTCACGGATCCAACCTGGATTTGACGGGTTTTTCTGCGTTCCATATGAACAGCTCCTTTGTCGTTCCCGTTTCCGGGAGGCCGTTGAAACGACCGTTTTTTATTATACCATAGTTCTGTCCGTTCCGGACGGAATCAGCGGGTGAAATCCATATAGGTTGCCAGGATCGTGACGGCCAGGATCATGAGGACACCGGCCTTTTGGATATTGAGCATGGCTTTTTTCCCCAGACGGCGGCCTGTAATGGCTTCGGCGAGGAGAATGAAAAAGTGTCCGCCGTCCAGCGCGGGCAGCGGCAGAAGATTGATGACCGCCAGATTCAGGCTCAGGAGGGCCATAAATTGAAGCAAGGGCGCGAAGCCTTGCTGCGCCATCTCGCCCGTCATTTTCGCCACTCCCACGGGACCGGCCAATTCGGCCCCCGAACGGCCCGTCACCATCTGATACAGGCCCCGATACATGGACAACAAGATGTTGCCCGTCGCCCGGACGGAAGTAGCCGCCGCCTGTCCCGGGCCCAGCCGGACCTGACGTACGGCGGACAAGACTCCGAGGAATGGCCGTCCCGATTCGGGGTTGGCCTGGGGCGTCATCATCAAGGTCTGACGGGTGCCGTCCCGTTCGATCACAATGGGCAAGGTCCGGAAGTCTGACGCGGCAATCTCCGAGCGGACACCGTCCCAGTCCGCGACCGGCCGGCCGTCAATCGTGACGATCCGGTCCCCGGCCCGCATGCCGCCCTGTGCCGCCGCTTGTCCCGGGACGACCTGTCCGATGATTGGTTCGTGGACCGGCATGTTGACGCCTACCAGGAGAAAGAGACTGAAAAAGATAAAGACCGGCAGGAGAAGATTCATGACGGACCCTGCCAGGATGACCAGCATGCGGGCCCAGACCGATTTCGAGTTGAAGCCCCGCTCCACGTCGGGGGGATCGTCGGGATCTATGCCGGCAATCCGGTTGTAACCGCCCAAAGGCAGGACGCGCAGGGAGTACAGAGTCTCCCCTTTCCGCTTCTGCCAGAGGTTCGGCCCAAAGCCGATGGCAAATTCGTCGACCCGCATACCCGTCAGTTTGGCCGTGATGAAATGGCCGAACTCATGGATGGAAATGAGGACGCCGAAGACAAAGATACAAGCAAGGATAGTGACTAACACAAAAACTCCTTTCCGTCAGCGTTCCGCGATGAGGCGTTCCGTGTAGCGGCGGGTCCGCGCGTCTGTTTCGCGGATCTGCGCGATACCCGGCCGGGAAATGTTCTCGTGGGCTTCCACGGTCCGGCGGATTAATTCGGGAATTTCCAGATAGCGGATGCGGCCGGCCAGAAACGCTTCGACACAGACTTCGTTGGCCGCGTTGAAAACGCAGGGCAGGGTGCCGCCCGCCTTGCCGCAGGCGATGGCAATGGCCAGGGCGGGGAATTTATCCGTGTCCGGCTCCAGGAATGTCAGGGGGCCCGCCTGGACCAAGTCCAACTGGTCAAAGGCGCACCGGTACCGTTCGGGGAAGGACAAGGCATACTGGATAGGCAGGCGCATGTCGGGTACGCCCAGCTGCGCGAGGACCGCGCCGTCGCAGAATTCCACAAGGGAATGGACGATACTCTGGGGATGGATGACGACGTCGATCTTGCTGTACGGCATCTGGAAAAGCCAGTGGGCTTCCATGACTTCCAGGCCTTTGTTGGCCAGGGTAGAACTGTCTACGGTCACCTTCCGACCCATATTCCAGTTGGGATGATGAAGGCTTTGCTCGACCGTCACATGGGCCAGTTCTTCCTTCGATAAATGCAGGAACGGACCGCCGGACGCCGTCAGGATGAGACGTTTTACTTCGTCGTGCGTGCCGCCCCGCAGGGACTGGAAAATCGCGCTGTGCTCACTGTCCACGGGAGTCAGGCGGACATGGTTCTCCGCGACGGCTTCCATCACCAGGTGGCCCGCCGCCACGAGGGTTTCCTTGTTGGCCAGGGCGATGTCCTTGCCACTCTCGATGGCGGCCAGCGTCGGTTCCAGTCCGGCGTAGCCGACCATGGCGCCTAGGACCGTATCGGTCTCCTCGTACGTCGCCGCCGCCAGTAGACCTTCTTCGCCAGCGAGAATTTCCGTCTTGCCGTCATACCGCCGCCGCAGCTCTTCCGCCGCGGCCTGGTCGGTCAGGACGGCCAGATCCGGCTTGCATTGCCGAATCTGGGACAACATGACATCTACGTTGGAGTGCGCCGCCAGGGCGCGGATCCGCAGCCGGTCCGGATTGGCGGGCCGGCCAATGGATCCGGTACTGCCGAGCAAGGTGAGATTTTTCATAGGACCTCCTTGGAGGGACAGGCCGGGCCTGTCGCTAAGGACGCGTCAGGCGCCCAGGAACAACAAGATGTAATAGGCTGCGGGCGCGGCAAAGAGCAGGCTGTCCATGCGGTCCAGGACGCCGCCGTGACCCGGGAAGAAGCTGCCCGAGTCCTTGATGGCAAAGGACCGCTTCAGGATGGATTCCACCAGGTCTCCCACAGGGGCGCAGAACGCGACGGCCAGGCCCAGGGCGGCGGAAGACGGCAGGGAAAGGCCCAGCCAGTCCGCGGCGATGCCCGCCGTGACGGCAAACGCGAAGAAGAAGCCTGCCACGGCCCCTTCCATGGATTTTTTCGGGCTGACGGAACAAAACTTATGCTTGCCGAACGCCCTGCCGAAGAAATAGGCGAACGTATCACTGGCCCAAGTGCCCAGGAGGACCATCCAGACGGCTGCTTCGCCGTAGGCCAGGGTCAGGCCCCGAACCGTCACGTCGGGGCCGGGATGGGCCCGCAGGAGAATTACATGGGCGAACAGAAGGCCCGTGTACAGCAGGGCGCAGGCCGACAGGGAGGTGTGGGCCGGCCAGTCCGTCTCCCCGGATTGGCAATGGCGCACGAGACCTTCGAATAAGATGCCCAGGATGGCCGCCGTCAGGACCGGCAGGAACAAGTCAGGACGGGCAACACCGGCGGCCAGCTGCAGCAGCAGGACCGGCAGGGCCGACGTCACCGCGTAAAGGGTTTTCCCCTGCTCCGCCGCCATATGGGCGAATTCGCGCCACCCGACCACAGCCAGGACGGCGACCGCGGCCGTAAACAGCCAGCCGCCCCGGGTGACGACAAAAATAGCGATGGGAATGCCCACAAGGGCGGTCAAAATACGTTTGAACACAATGAGACCTTCCTTACACCGGGCGCCGCGCGGCGTCCTTATTTTTGCACGAGCCCGCCGAAGCGGCGTTCCCGTTTCTGAAAGGAGGCGATGGCCTCCAGGAGCATGGCCGGCGTAAAGTCAGGCCAGTAGACGTGGGTCGTCCACATTTCCGCGTAGGCAATCTGCCAGAGCAGGAAATTGCTGATCCGCTGGTCGCCGCCGGTGCGGATGAGCAGGTCCGGATCGGGCAGGCCGCGGGAATAAAGGCTATCTTCGAACACGGCAGTATCGATGTCCTCCGCGGCCAGGTTCCCGTCCTGGACGCGGCGCGCGAGGGACTGCACGGCGTGCAGAATCTCCGCCCGGCCGCCGTAGTTGATGGCAAGGTTTAAAATCAGGCCCGTATTGTCCCGGGTCACTTCGATGGCGTGATCCATCTTTTCGCGGATGACCGGGGGCAGCCCTTCGCGGGATCCCATGAAGCGGACCTGTACATTATTATCGTTGAAATCCTGGATTTCGTTCGTCAGATAGTGACTCAGGAGCTCCATGATGAAATGGATTTCCGTGACGGGACGTTTCCAGTTTTCCGTGGAGAACGCGTAGGCAGTGATAATCTTTACTCCAAGACTGTCGGCTGCCCGTACGATGGTTTTCAATGTTTCCGCCCCGGCCTTGTGACCAAAGGTGCGGACTTTCCCCTGGGCCTTGGCCCAGCGGCCGTTGCCATCCATAATGATGGCGATGTGCTGCGGAATATTGTCCGGGCTCAGGCCCGACGTGTCAAGGTCGACTTGCTTCGGCATGGGCCGGAACACATTCGGAAAAAGTTGATCGAACATAAGGAATCTCCTATCGGCAGAGAGGCCCTTAAAAACAAAATGGGCAGCCCTTCCAAAGAGGAAGGGCGCCTGGAAATAAGGACCGGACTTAGTCCTGGCTGATGGCGTTGACCGGGCAGTTCGCAGCGCAAGCACCGCAATCCACGCAAGTCCCAGCATCAATTTCGTATTTGCCGTTGCCGTCTTCTTTCGGAGCTCCTACGGGGCAGACGCTTGCACACGTGCCGCAGCCGACGCAGGAGTCGGAATCGATCTTGAATGCCATATCGTACACCTCCTTCCTCTCCACAGGTCAGATGTTTCCCCATATTTATGCCAAGCGGCAGCTGCCGCCGACAAGCGTTGAGAGGTCACACCGTCCCGGCGTCCCGGGCGGTACGACCGCGGTCAGACGGACATGATTTCCTTTTCTTTGGCTTCGATGATGGAATCGATGTCCTTCATGAGTTTGTCCGTCAATTTTTGGGCCTTGTCCTGGCCATCCTTGGCGTCGTCCTCCGTAATCGTTTTGGCTTTTTCCGCTTTTTTGATGCCGTCGATGATATCGCGGCGCATATTCCGGACGGAGACGCGGGCCTCCTCCGTATGTTTGCGGGCCGTCTTGACAAGTTCCTTGCGGCGCTCTTCCGTCAGCATCGGCATGTTCAGGCGGATGCAGGTGCCGTCGCTGTTCGGCGTCAGGCCCAGGTCCGAGGCCATGATGGCGCGGGACAGGTCCTTGATCATGGATTTGTCCCATGGCGTAATGACGATCATACGCGGTTCCGGAACCGTGACATTGGCTACCTGGTTGACCGGTGTCGGCGTCCCGTAGTAATCCACAGTGACTTTATTCAGCAGGGCCGGCGTAGCACGGCCGGCGCGCAGGCTGGCCAGGTCCTCCTTCAGGTGGGCCGTGACCTTCTTCATTTTTGCTTCATTGGCAGTTAACAGTTCTTCTACTACAGACATTATTGTTCGCCTCCTACGGTAGTTCCCACTACGGTTCCTTGAGCCGCTTTCAAGATATTGCCGGGGGTTTCGATATTGAATACGACAATGGGGATATGATTATCCATGCACAAGCTGATGGCCGTCGAGTCCATCACATTTAGATGGCGGCTGATGACATCGATATAGTCGAGATGGTCGAATTTCCGGGCGTCTTTGTGGATGGCCGGATCGGAATCATAGACGCCGTCGACGCCGTTTTTGCCCATGAGGATAGCGTCGGCTTCGATTTCCGCCGCCCGCAGGGCGGCCGTCGTATCCGTCGAGAAATACGGATTGCCGGTCCCGGCCGCGAAAATGACGACACGGGCCTTTTCCAGATGACGGACGGCACGGCGCCGGATATAGGGCTCGGCAATCTGCCGCATTTCAATGGCGGTCTGGACCCGAGTCGGCACGCCTAACTGTTCCAAGGCATCCTGCAGCGCCAGGGAGTTGATGACCGTGGCCAGCATGCCCATGTAGTCAGCCGTGGCGCGGTCCATGCCTTTGTTGGCACCGGACAGGCCGCGCCAGATATTTCCCCCGCCATTGACGACGGCGATTTCCAATCCGCTTTCCAACACCTGCTGGATCTGGCGGGCAATCGAATTGACCGTTGCCGGATCGATTCCGAAGCCTTTTTCCCCGGCCAGCGCCTCACCGCTGAGTTTTAAAACCACACGTTTGTATTTCACGTTCCAAGCCCTCCGATCTGAAGTGTTCCCTATAAAATTATCTGGTCCCCGCGGACGCGCAAACCATCTTGAAGGACTACAGACACACCCCTTCATGTTGTGTCCATTATAGCACATCCACCGCTACTTGAAAAATGCGGGAGCGTCGATTTCCCGATTATTTTGCAAAATCGGCGCGGATCCCGCTTCCCTTTCCTTACCCCGTTTCGGGAAACGGCGTAAAAAAGGAGGACACCTTGCGATGTCCTCCTTGGGGTTCTGCATTACTTCTTGATGAAGGAAGCAACTTCTTCGGCGAAATTTTCCTGTTTCTTTTCGATGCCTTCACCCAGCTGATAACGGGCAAAACGGGCAACTTCGGCATTGTTTGCCTTCAGCAGCTTCGTGATGCTCATCTTGTTGTCGCGGATGTAGATCTGGTCGACCAGGCAGACTTCTTCGTAGTACTTGTTGATACGGCCCAGGATCATCTTTTCGATGATGTTTTCCGGTTTCCCTTCGTTGCGGGCCTGTTCCTTCAGGACTTCCTTTTCATGGTCCAGTTCGGAAGCGGGAACTTCGGTACGGTTCAGGTAGGACGGGTTGGCCGCCGCCACCTGCATGGCGATGTTCTTGCCCAGTTCGGCGTCGCCGCCCTTCATATCGACGAGAACGCCAATCTTGCCGCCGGCATGGATGTAGCTGTAGACCTTGCCTTCGGCACTTTCATAGCGGACAAAGCGGCGGACGGAAATGTTTTCGCCGATCTTGGCGATCGCTTCCGTCACGATATCTTTAACAGCCTTACCGTCCATCTGGGAGTCCAGCAGGGTCTCCACGTCCGCCGGATTGGTTTCGGCAACATGTTTGGCAATGGAAGCGGCCAGGGTCTTGAAGTCTTCGTTGGAGCCGACGAAGTCCGTTTCACAGTTGACTTCGACGATGACACCTACCTTGCCGTCTTCGGAAACGTAGGAAACGACAGCGCCTTCCGCCGCGACACGGCCAGCCTTCTTGGCAGCCTTGGAGAGGCCCTTTTCACGCAGATAGTCAATGGCTTTTTCCATATCGCCTTCGGTGGCGACGAGGGCTTTTTTGCAGTCCATCATACCAGCGCCCGTGCGTTCGCGGAGTTCTTTTACCAATGCAGCAGTAATGTTCATAGTATACTCTCCTCTGTCAACTCATGCTTGGGGATATGCGCGGCCCCGTATGCCGGGACCGACGAGGATTATTCAGCGTCCTTGGCTTCCGGGGCAGCTTCCGTTTCCGCAGTCTGCTGGCCCTGACGGCCTTCCAGGACGGCATCGGCCATTTTGCCGGCGAGCAGGCGGACGGCACGGATCGCGTCGTCGTTGGCCGGAATGACATAATCGATTTCGTCCGGATCGCAGTTGGTATCCACCGTGGCAACGATGGGGATGTGCAGTTTGCGGGCTTCCAGGACAGCAATGTGTTCTTTGCGCGGATCGACGACGAACATAGCAGCCGGCAGTTTCTTCATGTCTTTGATGCCGCCGAGGTTCTTGTTCAGTTTTTCCATTTCATGGCGCAGGCCCAGGACTTCCTTCTTGGGCAGTACGTCGAACGTGCCGTCTTCTTCCATCTTTTCCAGCTGGCGCAGGCGGGCGATCCGTTTCTGAATGGTCTTGAAGTTGGTCAGCATGCCGCCGAGCCAACGTTCGTTAACATAGAACTGGTTGCAGCGGGTCGCTTCTTCGCGCATCGCTTCCTGTGCCTGTTTCTTCGTGCCGACGAAGAGGATGCTGCCGCCGTTCTGGGCGGTTTCACGGATGAAGCTGTAGGCTTCGTCCACCTTCTTCACGGTCTTCTGCAGGTCGATGATGTAGATCCCGTTGCGTTCGGTGAAGATGTACTTTGCCATCTTCGGGTTCCAGCGGCGGGTCTGATGACCAAAATGCACGCCGGCTTCGAGTAACTGTTTCATAGAGATGATTGCCATTTTTACATTCCTCCTGTTTTTTCCTCCGCAGCCTTCGTCTTTGACCGCACCGCGCACGCGGACAGGCGTCAAATCGGACTGCGTGTGTATTAAACACTTGAAAAATTATAACATACCCCTTGCCCGTTGGCAAGCAGTTGTATCCTTTGTCACAAAAATTTTAACAGCGGATTTCCAACGTATCCAGGATAGCCGCTGTCATCTGCCCCGGGTCAATGACGTCCTGGTGCAGGATCTCGGCTTCCCGCAGCCCTGCCACCTGGGGCGGGACAGGCAGGCCGGTCACGTCATGAAGCGCCTGGGCGGCGGCAAAGGGATCGTCGTTTCTGGCGAGATCGGCTTTGTTCAGGCCTTCCAGCACGGACTGGCTGAATTTATACGGGCTGGCCGTGGACAAGACGATGGCGTAGGCTTCATCGCTGGACAGGAGCCGATATTTTTCCAGGGCGTGCCAGGCGACGGCCGTATGGGGATCCAACACATAGCCATAGTCGTTGAAGACCGTTCCGATGGTATCCTTCGTTTCCTGTTCATCCACCCAGAATCCCTGGAACAAATAGCGGATATCGTCTCCCAGGTCCGTCGGTACCTCGTAGACGCCCGTCGTGTTCAATTGCTCCATCCAGCCTGCCACCAGACTGCCCTTGCCGCCGGTCATATCGTAAAGCAGCCGTTCCAGGTTGCTCGACACGAGGATGTCCATGGACGGCGAAATCGTTTTATGGAGTGTCCGATTCCGGTCGTACCGGCCCGTGTTGATGAAGTCCGTCAGGACGTTATTGGCGTTGGAAGCGCAGATGAAGCGCTTGACCGGCAGGCCCATCTTGCGGGCATAATAGCCGGCCAGGATATCGCCAAAATTGCCCGTAGGCACGCAGAAGAGGACGCTTTCCCCGGGCTGGATACGTTCTGCCGCCACGGCATCGGCATAAGCGCGAAAATAGTAGACAATCTGCGGAACCAGGCGGCCCCAATTGATGGAGTTGGCCGAAGAGAGAGACCAGCCGTGCCCCCGGAGCCGCTCTGCCAATTCCCGGTCGTGGAAAATTTCCTTGACGCCGCGCTGGGCGTCGTCAAAATTTCCCTGGATCCCGAAAACTGCCGTGTTCTCCCCTTCCTGGGTCGTCATCTGCAGCTTCTGGATGGCACTGACCCCTTCTTCGGGATAAAAGACGATGACTTCGGTCCCCGGCACATCGGCAAAGCCTTCCAGGGCCGCCTTCCCCGTGTCGCCGGAGGTGGCCGCCAGGATGACGATGCGTCCTTCCTCTCCTGCCTTGGCCTGGGCCCGGGTCATCAGATGCGGAAGGATCTGCAGGGCCATGTCCTTGAAAGCCATGGTCGGACCGTGCCACAGTTCCAGCACGTCGGTGCGGTCTGCCACCTTTTGGAGCACGACAGGCTGCTGGCCGAATTTTTCTTCCGTGTAGGCCGCCGTAGCGCAAGCCGCCAGCTCCTCCGGCCGATAATCCGTCAGATACCGGCGCAGGACTGATGCGGCACAGACCGCGTAGGGTTGGCGGTGCATGGACAGGATTTCATCCATGGTCAAAGTCGGAAAACTCTGGGGGACATAAAGTCCCCCGTCCGGCGCCAAGCCCTCTTTAATGGCATGGGCGGACGAAATGGGATTGTCTTTGCTGCGCGTGCTGACAAATAACATGGGTACGGTACCTCCTGTAAGCCTGTCTTAGTGGAAAACCAAAGCCGCCAGTGTGGCCTTTGTCGCTTGGATGATGCCGTCGGGCGCGGCAATGATCTGCATTCCCCGCATGCCGGCGCTGATGGCGATTTCATCATAGGCCGTGCAGCTTTCATCCAGATAGACCGGGAAGTCTTTTTTGGCCCCCAGGGGTGAGCACCCTCCCCGGATGTAACCCGTCAGGGGTAGCAGCTCCTTCAGGGGCACCAGTTCGCAGCGTTTGTTGCCGCTGGTCCGCGCCAAGGCCTTTAAATCGAGCTCCCCATTGCCGGGAATCACGGCGAAAATCACACCGCTCTTATCGCCGCGCACACAGAGGGTCTTGAACGTCTGTTCCGGCGCCATGCCTACTTCGTGGGCGACATGGACGGCGTCCAAGTGCTCTTCGTCGACCGCGTAGGTTTGCAGGCGGTATGGGATTCCCTGCTCATCGAGAATCCGGGCCGCGTTTGTTTTTTTGGTTTTTTTCACTCGTGTTCATCCTCTCTTGTAATTGTATAGTTTACCCCATTTTACGGAATCTGTGTAGTCCCTTTTGGGAAATCCGCCGGGCCGTGGCAAAATCGCGGTCCCTTTGCTATAATGGGAGTGACACGAAAGAATCCATTATAAAGGAAGGGAAACGGTCATGCCATTGAAACTAGCCTGCGCGCAAATCGAAGTCCTGCCAGGCCGGCCCGACGTGAACAGCCGAAAAATGCTGGATTGGATTGCCCGCGCCAAACAGGAAGGGGTCGATGTGATCCTGTTCCCGGAAATGGCCATTCCGGGGTACATGATCGGAGACCGGTGGGAACAGCCGACCTTTCTGGACGATTGCGTCCACTACGGGCAGGAAATCCTTGCGGCTTCCCAAGGTATTACGGTCATTTTCGGCAATGTCGCCGTGGAAAAACGGCGGACCAATACGGACGGCCATGTGCGTAAATACAACGCGGCCTTTGTCGCGCAGGACGGCCGGTTTCTGCCGGGCCTGGCCGAACGGGATTTTTGGATTAAAAGTTCTCTCCCGGCGTACCGGGAATTCGACGATCCCCGCTATTTTACACCGGCGGCGGCGGTCCTGGAGGAAAAGCGCCTGAAGGCTGCCAAAGCGTTCCAGCCAGTGACCCTGACCGTGCGGGACCGGGAGTATCGTTTCGGCATCTTTCTCTGCGAGGACGGCTGGACGGAGCATTATCGTCTCCAGGTTCCCCGGCTGCTAGTGGGGAACGGGGCCCAGTTGCTGTGCAATCTCTCCTGTTCGCCCTTTACGCTTGGCAAGAACGGGAAACGGCACCGTGTTTTCGGCAGCCAGGCCAAGGACCTGCAGATTCCCGTCGTATACTGCAACAACACGGGCATCCAGAATAACGGCAAGGATGTCTTTACTTGTGATGGCCAAAGTTGCGTCTACGGACCGGACGGGACGGTCAAAACGGCGGCGCCCATGTACGAAGAGGAACTGCTCGTCTTTACGTGGGACGAGGGGACGAACCGCATCCGCGCCGCTTCCTACAAAGATGAAATCATTGCGACGGAAGAGGACGAAGCGGCCATGGTCTACAAGGCCCTCCATTTCGGCCTGACAAGATTCCTCGCCCAGGTCGGCATCGACCGCATGGCCCTCGGCATTTCCGGCGGTATCGATTCGGCGGTCGCCGCCGCCCTTTACGCCGATGTCCTGGGGCCCGGCCGGGTCCTTCTCGTCAATATGCCCAGCCAGTACAACTCGGCCCTGACGAAGACCCTGGCCCAGCAGCTGGCCGAAAATATCGGCGCCAATTATACAGTCGTTCCCATTTCGGACAGCGTCGCCCATACGGTGAATCAACTGTATACGCCGATTCACAGCTACCACACGAACCGGGATTTCAAAGTGGAATTGACGGACCTGATGTACCAGAACATCCAAGCACGGGACCGCGGCGCCCGTCTTTTGGCCGGATTTGCCGCCGCTTACCATGGAGGCTTCAGCTGCAACGCCAATAAAGCGGAACTGTCCGTGGGCTACGGCACGTTTTACGGTGATATTGCCGGTGTCCTGGCTCCCCTGGGAGATCTGTGGAAACACCAGGTCTATGCCCTGGGGCGCTACCTGAATGACCAGGTTTATCACAGGGAGGTCATTCCCCGTGGCATCTTCGACATCAGGCCCAGCGCGGAGTTGTCCCGCGGCCAGACGGTCGGCAACGGCGGCGATCCCCTGGAATACGGATATCACGATTATTTGCTGCGGGCCTTTGTGGAAAATTGGGACAAAGCCACACCGCTGGAAATCCTCCAGCACTACCGTGACCAAGACCTGGATCACTTCCTGGGCTGCGAACCGGGGACCGTGGACCGCTGTTTCCCCAGCAACGCCGCATTCTGCGCCGACTTGGAGCGGTGGTATGGCCTCTTTACAGGCCTCGCCGTGGCGAAACGCATCCAGGCCCCGCCGGTGCTCGCGCTCAGCCGCCGTGCCTACGGGTACGACTACCGGGAGGCGCAGCTGCCTCCCTATCTGCCCCGCCGCTACAAGGAATTGAAAGAAGCCCTGCTGCGGCAGGAGCGATTGTTCTGAGAAAAGCGGGAAGTAAAAAGGACAGCAGCGCTGCCGCGCCGCTGTCCTTCTGTTTTTTGCTTCGTAGTGTAGTGGGGGTGCCGCCCTTTCCTCTGCCAAGCGGGCCCTTCTCACAATTCGATGTCCCTGGCCCTGGCCAAAGTTTCTCTCGCTTCCTGGATGATGCGATCTACGACCTCTTGACAGGGCAGGATATCGTTCAGGACGGCCAAACTTTCCCCGACCATGATGCTGCCGTTCACCGTATCGCCCTCTTTCATGCCGATGCGAGACGTGCCCGTGCCGAGTTCCATCAGCGTTTCCTTCGGGGCCCCGCTGATTTCCGCGGCCAGGTATTTTTCCGTAAAGGCATTTTTCAGGCAGCGCACACCCATGCCGCGGGAATAGCCTGTCACGACATTGTCCGTGTCGACGGCGTGGACAATCATATCCTTTGTCTTTTCGTGGATGGGACATTCCGTCGTCAACAGGAACCGGGACCCCATCTGTACGCCATCGGCGCCCATGAGAAGGGCCGCCGCCAAGGCGCGTCCGTCCGCAATACCGCCGGCAGCCAGGACAGGGATATCATAGGAATCCCGCAGGACGTTTTCCAGGAGGGCCATGATGGAAAGGGTGCCGATGTGACCACCGCCTTCCATGCCTTCAATGACCATGGCGTCGACGCCGGCCGCCGCGACGCGCCGCGCCAGCTTCACGTTCGGTACAACCGGGATAATCTTGACACCGGCCGCGTGCATCGGCTCGATCCAGGGAACAGGGCTGCCCGCACCAGTGGTTATGAACGCGACCTTTTCGCGGCACACCAATTCCGCGATTTCTTTCACGTTCGGCGCCATCAGCATCAGGTTGACGCCGAAGGGTTTCGCGGTCAGGGATTTGGCCTTCCGGATTTCCTCCTCGACCCATTCCGTGGTCCGTCCGCCAGAACCGATGATGCCGGCCGCGCCGGCGTTGGAAACGGCGGGCGCCAGCGTACCGTCGCTGGACCAGGCCATTCCGCCCTGGAGAATCGGATATTGGATTCCCATCAATTTCGTGAATTTGTTCTGCATGGTAAAACCTCCCGTCTGTCTGCCAAAATAGCGTGGCACCCCCGTTGCCATGGGGTGAGGAAATCTCGTTCCGCCTCGGCTGGAACATATTCGTCCCACCGGGACATTCACATGATTTTTCGCCTTTATTATATACCAGAACCGTTCTTTTCCTCTACTGCATCCGGCTCATTTTTTGTGACATTTTATCAAACTCGTTCAGAAAGTTCAGCTTCCTGTCCCGTCGAGCGCCTTGCGATTCCACCGGATATGGTACAATAGGAAAAAAGGAGGTACTCATCATGAAACCATGGATTCGTACGCTGGCCCTGTGCGGTGCCCTTCTGGCCAGCTGGGCGGCGCCGTCCTTTGCTGCGGCGGCTCCTGCCGCCTCCGTGTCG